>ODAI013329832.1_pt1 | contig 37840 bp, 26 predicted proteins | sample 1539321 | NCBI WGS metagenome assembly ODAI01 (sample SAMN02144231, study PRJEB22623) | gut metagenome | biome: sheep rumen | host: Ovis aries | place: New Zealand
ACAGAGGTTTGGCCTTAATGATTTAGATAGCATCATTAATTATCTGACAAAGGAAAATACGGCTTCATGTAGCGAAATACAATCTCGAATTAAAAGTGTTAACACTGCTATTATTGAGTTGGAATCAATGCTTGTCCCCACCTATAAAAGTAAACTTGAAAACGAGTTACGGTATAAGCAAGAGCAACTGAGTAATGCGCAGCAATCAAAACCGAAGGAGGTCACTAAGCCTTCGTTGGAGGACAATCCAAACGCGAAGCAAGCTAAAGAAGAAATAGAAAAGATTCAAGCCATTTGCAAGCAACTTACCACGTCACTGCAAGAGTTGAGTGACGAGCGCAATATGGTGATAAAGGATTTGCAAGACATTACTGCTAGTAAAGAGCGCTTAGAAAGATTCTATTCTCAATTAGAATCTATGAAGAGTGAGATAAAGCCTCTTTATGAACAAAACAAATTGGATATTGATTCTGTATTGAGTGTTTCTTATCACCCAGAGATAATAGTATCTAAAATATTTGAATTGAATGAGCGATTAACGGCAATAAACAAGCAGTTAGATGCAAACAATTCTGACGGTCTCCAATTCCAGTATGTTCAAGCGTCACAACAATTGGAAGAAGCTAACCAGAAGCTAAGTGCTCCAGAACTTGAATATCAAAAATATCTGAAAGATAAACAAGACTGGGAAAAGATGTTGGAGGAAATAACTGGCACCTCCGAAAAAGAAGGAACAATTGAGTATCTGAAATCTCGTATTTATTATATTAATCATCAATTAAAAAGCGACCTTAAATTCAAAATTGAATTAAGAAGACAATACGTTGAAGAATTGATGCAAAAGAAACATCAGGTTTTGGAAACTTACAATAACCTGTTCGCTCCTATTGTAAAATTCATTCAAGATTACCGTAAAGAGTTGAAAGACTATCCTATTGAATTTGATGCAACGTTTTCTATTCGAGATTTCGGTGAACGTTTGTTCGATTTTATAAGTCAACAGGCAGCAGGTTCTTACTATGGGAAGGAGCAAGGTGCTTCAAGACTAAAAGACAATATTGATGGTGTTGATATGTCCAACATTCAACAAATCGTCGATTTTGCGAGCCTTATTAACGATGATTTACTTTATGATAAACGCGATGGACAGAGCGATAGTAGAATTGTCGATGCGCAATTGAAAAAAGGTCATACAAAACAGGAATTATACGATTTTATCTATGGAATGGATTATGTAAACCCATTCTTCCAATTAAAGATGAATAATAAACCTCTTTCTTCATTATCACCAGGCGAAAGAGGCGCATTACTTCTTTTATTGTATCTCTTTATAGATATGGATGACAAACCATTGATTATAGATCAACCTGAAGAGAATCTTGACAATGAAAGCGTGTTTAGGTATTTGGTGCATTTCATTAAGGCAGCGAAAAAGAAACGTCAGATAATAATGGTTACACACAATCCAAATCTAGCCGTCGTATGCGATGCGGATCAAATAATTCAAATGAAAATTGATAAGACTAATGGTAATAAAGTGACATACGAGTCTGGAGCTATAGAAAATCCAAAAATGAACAAAGTTATTGTGGATATTCTTGAAGGTACATATCCTGCATTTCACAATAGGGATTGCAAATATTTTGATAAAACTGTAAACCAAAGTAGCCCTAAAAACATCGGAACTTGTATATAAATTTGTATTCAACTCATACAAAGAAGCGACTATGAACGTAGCTAAAAGTCAAATAATTGAGTTTGCCAATGCGAACAGGTTTGTCAATGCCGACTTGATGGGGCATGAGAGTATAGAAACAACCCGAATCTATCTCCGAAGGACTGCCAATGAACAACAGACTATTGTGGATAAGGTAATAACATGGTAGGGGCTTTTCTTCCTCTCCCTGTTAAATTTTTCACTTTCTTCCTTTCCCCTCCCTCCTTACGGGGCGCCCCCGACACAAACTGTCCGGGGCGCTTTTTTGTCTTATTGGCCGTATCTATGAAAAATGCGGATTAAAATTTGCAAAATGTAGATTTTAATCTATATCTTTGTGCGCTGAAACGTGAAATGATTGGATAACTATTTGTGCGTCGTGTCTTTCTGGAGACTGGCGCACAGGAAACCGTACGACTTATGAAATTTACTTCTGATATTCTGGCTGAAAACCGTCGCCGGCTGGCGCTCTATTTCCGCCAATACGACCCTGTGGTGGGCGATGCCCAGCAGCAGGTGGTGCCCCGCACGTGCGTTTGTCTCGATGGTGCCGGCTATTACCTGCCGACCGAGATGACCGACCGCTATCCGTGCCTTTTGGCTGGCGATTTGGAGCCTTTCCGCTCTTTGTGCGCCGATGGCTCGCGGGCTTCTGACCGTGAACGCGCCACTTCCGACTACGCCCTTGCCCTGCGTCTGCAACAAATAAGGCTGTTGTTCGATTTCGAGTTCTGGTGCTGGCGTTGTGTGAAGATTCAAGACAAACTCAGCAAACGGCTGATTCCCTTCCGCCTCAACTACGGCCAGCGCTGTGCCGCCCATGCCTACGAGGCGATGCGCCTGCAGGGGCTGCCCATCCGCGTCATCATTGTCAAGGCCCGCCAGTGGGGTGGCAGCACGGTCACGCAGATCTATATGCTGTGGTTGCAGCTCTACCATTACAAGCGGTGGCACTCGGCCATCGTCAGCCAGCTGAAGAACCAGTCCATCAACATCCGCTCGATGTTGACCTCGGTGGTCGGCAGTTACCCGACAGATATCCCCAAATTTACGCTGACTGGTTTTGAGAACCTGTCGAATACCAAGTACATACCCGAGCGGGAGTGCAAGATTCAGATCTCGAGTGCCGAAACGCCCGATGCCCTGCGCTCGTTCGACTTTTCCATGCTCCACCTTTCCGAAGTGGGGTTGTGGAAGTCTACGCCGGCCAAAAGTGCCGAAGACCTGGTGCAGACGCTTTACAGTACGGTGCCTTACGTGGCGGGAACCCTCATTGTAATGGAGAGTACGGCCAAGGGGGTGGGCAACTTCTTCCACACGAACTACCTGGCGGCTGTTTCGGGCGACAGTGTGATGCGTCCGCTGTTCGTTCCGTGGTTCGCCATCGAGAACTACGCCCGTTTCCGCCATACGGAGGGTGGACAGTCGGTGGCCCGCGATGCCGACGGACTGCCGGTGTCTGGTCTGTCTGACCCCGAGCGCCTGGTCGAGAACTTCAGCCCTTACCAGGAGAAGCAGTGGCTGCAGGGCGCTACGCTGGAGGGGATTGCCTGGTATGCCGACACCCAGCGGGGACTGCAATACTCCGATTTTATGATGCGCAGCGAATATCCGGGGTCCGATACCGAGGCTTTCCAGGCGAAGAGCAACCGCTATTACGAGCCCGAACTGGTGGAGGCCTGCCGTGCCACTTGCCGACAGCCGTTGCTGACGGGAAATTTGCGGGGCAATGCCGAGAAGGGCGACGCCTGCCTGAAGGAACTGCGCCTGACCGGACAACACTGCCCCAGCGACGAACTGCGCGTCTGGATAAAGCCCGACGAGGGCTCTACTGCCGTTTCCGACCGGTTCCTGGTGGTGGTCGATATTGGCGGACTGTCGGAGAAGGCCGATTGGAGCGTTATCTCGGTGTTCGACCGGAGTTCGCTGCTGCAACGTTCAGGGGCTTTGGAGCGGGCTGCTACCTGGCGCGGACACATCGACCACGATTTGCTGGCCTGGAAGGCGGTGCAGATTGCCCACTGGTACGGCAACGCCCTGCTGGCTATTGAGAGCAACACGCTGGAGACGAAAGATGCCGTCTGCGTGCACGACAACGGTGGCGACCATTTTTATACCGTCATCGACGAGATTGCCGACGCCTATCCCAACCTCTATATGCGCAGTGTGCCGCCCGAGGTGGCTGGGGGAGCGGTCTCGCGCCGCTACGGGTGGCACACCAACGTGCGCACCAAGTACCTGGCGTACGACCAGAGCCGTGCCTCCATCCGCGACGGTGAGTTTGTGGAGCACGACCTGCGTTGCTGCGACGAGATGGACTGGCTGGAAAAGAAACCGAACGGCAGCCTGGGGGCTATTGCCGGGCAGCACGACGACCTGATTGACACTACGGCTATCGCCCTCTACATCTCTACCCGCGAAATGCCCCTGCCCCGGCGCCTGGCCCGGACCAAGCCTTCCGCCTCGCGCAACCCGCATGGCGGACTGGCCGCCTTTTAGGCTCTTTCTGCCCCAATTCAGTAAACACTATAACCTATATAACTTGCAATCTTTATGGAAAATTCAGAAACAGAACAACGCAATTTGCGGTTGCTGGAGCAGGCGGCCGCCTGCTATCACGCTATGGCTGACTTCTGCAAGCGCCGCCAGCGGGCGGTTAACTTTTACCGGGGGCGCCAGTGGAGCGACACCCTGGTTGTGAACGGCCGCACCATGACCGAGGAACAGTACATACAGCAGCAGGGACGGGCTCCGATCAAGCAGAACATGATCCGTCCGCCTTTGCGCAACATTATCGGCCAGTTCCGCAGCAATCCCAGCAAACCCATCGTGTTCGCGCGTAACCGCAGCGACCAGCGTTGCGCCGAGATGATGACGGTGGCCCTGGAGTCGGCGCTGTCGATGAACGACAGCCTGAACCGCGATGCCCGTGCGCTGGAAGAGTTCCTTGTAAGCGGCAGTGCCATCTACCGTACCAGTTTCTCGCTCGACGGTGCCCGCCAGCGCGCCATACCCAAGTTCAGGGCGGTGGCCGCTAACCGCTTCTTTATAGACCCCGATATGGAGGATGTGCTGGGGGAGGATGCCGCTGTGGTTGGCGAACTGCTCGACTTGGACGTCGACGAACTGGTTGCCACTTATGCAAGGTGCCCCGCCGACGAAGAACGCCTGCGCGCGCTCTATGCGTCGCAACAGTCGCTGAACGGGACCCGGGGGCTCTATCCGGCGGCCATGGCGAAGGGACCGCGCCCTGCCGACCTCTCGGTGCTCTTTCCCGTTGTGCCGGGCAAATGCCGGGTGGTGGAAATCTGGCGGAAGGAGTGCGGCTGGAAACTCTACTGCCACGACTTCCTGACAGGGACGTTCGAGTTGCGGCCTGTTGCCGACCTGCCTGCCGTTGAGGCGCTGAATGCCGAACGCCGGAGGCTGGCCGAAAGGAACGGTGCGGAGCCCGCCTTGGTGGAATGCTGCCAGCAGTATGTGCCGGTGTGGCGCTGTTACCACCTCACGCCCGACGGACACACCCTTTTCGAGGGCGACTCGCCTTATGTGCACGGCAACCATCCGTTCGTCTTCACTTTCTACCCCATGGTCGACGGCGAGTGCTGGGGGCTGGTCGAGGACCTGATTGACCAGCAGAAGGTCATCAACCGCAATATGATCCTGTTCGACTTTATCAACTCGGCCAGTGCCAAAGGCGTGCTGCTGGTGCCAGAGGAATGTATACCCGACGACTATTCGCTCGACGATATTGCCGAGGAATGGGCCCGCTACAACGGGGTTATCAAAATAAAGGCGAGGGCGGGGGCGCAGATCCCCCAGCAGATTTCCAGTAACGCCATGCACCCGGGGCTGGGACAGATGATTGAGATGCAGTTGCGCCTGATGGCCGATATTGGCGGGGTGCACGACGCCGTGCAGGGCAAGGCGCCCGCTTCGGGAACCCCCTCGTCGCTTTACGCCCAGCAGAGCCAGAACAGCAGCATCAACACCCTCGACTATGTGGCCACCTTTAACCACTTCCTCCAGTTGCGCGACAAACGGCTGCTCCAGTTGGTGGCGCAGTACTATACCGCGCGCCAGTACATCAGTACCGTAGGGACGGAGTTTGGCGAGGAGGCCCACTTTTTCGACCCTGAAACCATCCGCAATGTCGATTTCGAGAATGCGATTGTGCAGGGCAACAACACGCCGGCGTTCCGTGCCCTGGTCGACGACACCCTGCTCGAACTGTTGCGTGCACAGCTTATTCCGCTCGACGTTTTCCTCGAAAACAGCTCTTTGCCGTTTGCCGACCGCATTTTGCAGTCGGTCAGGTCAAAAAACAATTCTTCAACCACTAACCAGGAGGTAACACTATGAAAACACCTGTTTCTTTTTCTCCGAAAGGCATTGTTCGAAACGTGCCCGCTACCTTGTCCGAACCCGGACATTGCGATGCGTTGCTCAACCTCCGTCCGCAGGGCGGTGGCTGGCGTTCGGTCGGCACCAAGGCCGTTTGTTACGGACCGTTGGCCGAAGGTGGCGTCTTGTTGCAGGCGGCCCTGCACCAGTTGCCCGGCCACCCCTATCTGGTAGCAGTGCGCCGTGCGCAGGGGGGCGGCTTGCAGGTGGCCGCCGCCCCTCTCGAAGCGTCCGCTCCCGTTGTCTGGCAGGTGTTGCACACGTTTCCCGAAACGGCAGCCACAGCCGACGCCATGGCAGTCCACATAGCCTTCATCGGTAATTATTGTTGTTTCTCGGATCCCCGTTTGCGCATTTTCCGTTTCAACGGCGCCGCCTATGTGGAAGAGGCCGGTGTGGCCGACAGCGCTCCGGCGTTGGCTTATTCGGTGCACGGACGTTATGCGCCGGCCGGTTCGCTGTTGTCGTTCGCCATACCCGTAAGGGGCGAGAATCTGGAGGGCTGCTACTACCGTGAGGCAGCTGCCGGACAGTATTCGGCGACGCAGTTGGCGGGTACAAACACCGAAGCCGTTACGCTGAACCAGGGAACACTCAGCACTCCCACCCAGTGGGGAAACCTGGTGTTTGGCGAGGCCGAGAAACAGGCTTTGCTCGATGCTATGGCCGGCCAGTACGAGGCCCAGCAGCAGTCGTCTGACTACTACCGCGAGGGCTATGTGCTGGTCTGTTCGGCCTGGCAGTTGGCCGACGGCTCGTATACCTGTCCGTCGGAACCTGTTCTGCTTCATTTGGGTTGCGAGCAAGTGGCGGCCGACTTCCAACAGCAGTCGCTGTCGTTCGACCCGACGGCCGATATCGATGTGTATTTCAACCGCGACAAGGTCTCGTTCAAGGTCTTTGCCGCCAACGACATCTCTCCAACCGTTTTTTCTGCCGCTGTGCTCTCGTGTTATGTGCGCCGGCAGTGGATGCAGCAGTTATCGTTCAGCAAGCCCGAGGTGCCTGCGGGGACGGGCGTCTTCCAAAAGGCGGTGTTCTTTGTCAGCCCTCCGGTCTCGATGTACCGGTTGGCGAAGGCCGAATTCGACTACCTCCACACCATCCACCACTATGGTCTCGACGCTTCCACCAAGGGACTGGTCCCCGGTGGGGTGGGGGTCGACAGCTACTACCGGTTGGCGTTGAAGCATGCGGCCACACACCGCGAGGGACTTACTGAATATCTGCCCACTGCTGCCGATGTGGCGGACTGGGTGCTCTACAAGGCGGTGGAGTTTGACCTGACCGACCCCAACGAAGCGACTTCCAAACGGGTCGATTTCTCCACACTGACCGCGCAGGAAGTGCTGGGGGCCGATCTGGCCGGACACCTGTCGGTCTCGTGCGGCGGATTGCTGGCCTACAACCAGCGGCTGCACTTGTGGAATTGTGCCTCCACTTTCAAGGGGGTGCCTGTCTCGTCGGTCGGCTTGGCCGATGTGGCTGCCGGGTTCATCTACCGTTATGCCGAGTCGGCTGTCACGCCCCACATCACCCAGCGGCGGGTGGTGCCGGGAGCCACCTCCAGTGCCTTTGTAAGGGCAGTGGGGCAGTTGGGGCACGGCGGGGTGCGCCAGGTGGTGGCGCAGTTCCGCATAGCCAACGGCGGCACCTACCTCTACCACTACCGCACCCTCGCTTACGAGCAGGTCTTTACCGATGCCGGCGGCAACCTTTGGCAGGCTTTCCCGCGCTTCCTCTCCTTCCCCGACAACCGTTGCGACCAGTGCGTGCTCTACTACCAGGCCGTTGGCGGCGCTTGGAACTCGGTAACCTTCCCGATGCGGGCTTCGGCCGGCTTCAATTTCTCGTTTGCCCTGCATCTGGCTCCTGCCGACGGACTGAATACCGACTTCGCCGCCTATCTGCCGCTCAGTGGCGGAACTCCGGTTACCGATGCGGAGGCAGAGCGGTTGTTGCAGAGCGACGGACAGACGTTTGCGCAACCCGTTACTTTGTCCGGGTCGTCTGGAACAGCCGATTTCTATCAACCCGACTTGCTGATGGTGAGTGAACTTGCCAATCCGTATGTCTTCCGCCCTGAACTGGCGTTCCATTTCGGATCAGCTGTGACTGCTGCGGCCGTTTCTACCCGCGAAATCAGCGACGCGCAAACGGGGCAGTATCCGTTGTGCGTCTTTACCGAAGGCGGTATCTGGAGCATGGAGTTGGGCACGGCGGCATTCTACAGCCGGCAGGTGCCCATCAGTGCCGAGGTCAATAGCGGCCGCCGGGTTCTGACGACTCCCTTCGGCATCGTTTTCCTGTCGGCGGCTGGCGTCAAACTGTTGCAGGGGCGACAGGTTACGCTGCTGGGTGAAGGGGTGCGCGGGCCGGTCGTTTCCAGTCTGTGGCAGTGCCGGGCTATGGAGGCGGTAGTGTCGGGTGTAGGCGGACAGTTGAGCACTGCCGCCCGGTTGTCTGACCAGCATACCGCTTATCCCGACGGAATAGCCGCCTGGCTGGCGGCAGACGTGGCCATGGGCTACGATGCCGCCCGGCACGAGTTGTTGCTCAGTGGGGCGGCAGAGGGCCTGCCCCTCACCTACGTCTACAACTTTGGTACGCGTCAGTGGTACACGTTCAGCGACGTCTTTTACAGTTTTTCCGGCAATGTGGCGGTAAAGGCGGAAGGAGGTGTGTCGGGGTTGTGCCGGTTGTCTGACGAGGTTTTTCCCTCTGCGGCGGGTGCCGGTTTTCGGCCTGTAGCTGTAGTTACACGTCCGTTCGCACCCTGGACGCTCTATTACCAGCACCTCGACCGTGTTGTGCTGCAGGGCGAGTTGGCAGGCGGTGCCGATACGTATGCCGGACTGTATGTGTTTGCGAGCAACAACCTCACCGACTGGCGCATGGTAAGTGCGGTGCAGTGGCGCCACCCCTTGACGCCGCAGGCGCGCCTGCCCCGTAGCAAGCGCTCGTGGAGGTTCTTCGCCCTCGCTTTCTTTGCCGACGTGCCCGCCTCTTTCTCGCTCTCGCACCTGTCGCTGCTCGGGTCGGAAGCCGGATAGGCCTCCGTGGTGGCTGACTACATACAGTAAACGAAAAGCGGGCCGTTCATGCGAAATCAGCATGGGCGGCCCGCCTTTATAGGGTAGGAAGGGCGGTGTGTTATTCTGTTACCTGCTCCTCCAAGTTTTCAGTGTTCAGTTCCTGGTATTCTGCTTGTTGCTTTGGCCAAGAAACAGCAGTCATAATATCTTTCATGTAGTTTCTGTTTCTATTTTTGTGGTATTGGTCGTACTCAACAGCGGCGTCCACATCGAAACAGCCGGCTGCGAACCAACCGTCGCATAGACCTTCCCATCCCCAATTGACGTGGAAGTAGGTCTCGCCTTCCAGTTCGTTGGCTTGGTCAGATGCATAGCAGAAACGCTCGGTGCGGTAGCCGTCAACCAACCAGGCGTGGCTACCTCCAGTTCTTTCACCTCTGGTAAATACCGGATGGTGGTTGCCCACATTCTTAAGTATAGTCTGGATCTCAAAATCCTTTAATCCTTCACTTTGGTGGCCGTACTCTTCCAGCATCTTTTGAGCATCTGACAAAGAAAAACCTACTCCACTACATTTCATAGATGTTGGTTTTACGTCTCTCCAGAAACATTTGTAGAGGATGCCCACCCACCCTTTATGGAAGTCGTCGAGTTCTTGAGCGTGTCTTTTCGCCGTCATTTCTGACATCATTTCCACGCCAGGATGGTTGTAGTAGGCAATAAGCTGCATGGTGGCGGTGCAGACACAGCCGGCAGGGTATGGTGAGTTACTTTCAGGACAGGTGTCCAATAATGCGTTATACGGGTCGCCCTGGCCCCATGCGGTCTTAATCAGTGGCCCAACTTGGTTGAAACCGAGTGAGATGATGCTGTCGCCGTCGGTCTGGCTCTTCAGCCTGTTCCCGCTTTTGGTTGTTTTACCCGCATTTTCGGCAATCTTGCGTTCGGTGTAGTTCTTAATGTTGTCGAGCAGCATGCTGAAACCGGGGTTGTCGGAGTGCTCGTCGAAGCGGCCCTCTTCTGCGCAGACAATCACCCTGTCGGCTAGGCGGCTGTCGGCAGCAATAATGGCAAAGCCGGCGTTGTCCTTAAAGTTGCAGGCGTAGGCAATGGTGTCTTTCAGGTTGTCGCCTCCCAGTAGAGCACTGACCGATTCTATTTTTCGTGGAGTCTCGTCGGTGGCGAAGAAGGCGTTAGCCGCTTTTAGCGCGTCTTTCTTAGCTGTTTCTTTTCCTATGGTTTGTGAAACCGTTGTTTTTTGTGGAACCTCGTCCATTTCATTGTTGGTATAACCTTCGTCTTCCTCACACGATGGGAAGAATGCGCAAACTCCCAACAGCAGTCCTATGCCTGAAGCGTACAGGCCGAATTTGTTTTTCATGTTTTACGTGTTATTTTGTGTTAATAAATGAAACTGTACAAATTTACATTCTTTTGTGGGAAAGAAAAATTTTTCTTGCAGAATGGTGTGGAAGGGTGGTGCCCACGGCCTGAATTGTTTCCCAACCCGACAAGAAAACCAGGCCGACATTTGTTGAATTCTCTGCGGTTGGCGATATTTGTAAGAAAAAAAAGAAGAATATATGTCTCAAACAGCTATAGTTATGGGGGCCACTTCGGGCATGGGGCTGCGTGTGGCGCAGTTGTTGCTCGAACGCGGGTGGACTGTTGGCGCGGCCGGACGCCGCCTGAACGAACTGCAACAGTTGCAAGACCGGTACCCCGACCGGGTGAAGATTCAGGTGATTGACGTTACGGCGGCCGATGCTCCCCAACGCCTGCAAGAACTTATCGGGCAGTTGGGTATGGTCGACCTCTATTTCCACAGTTCGGGCTATGGCAGCCAAAACTGCGACCTGAAGGAAGATATTGAACTGAAGACGCTCGAGACCAACGGCACGGGCTTTGTTCGCATGGTGGGTGCGGCTTACCGCTACTTCCGTGACGAGTGCGGGGGCAAGGGCCACATAGCCGCCATTAGCAGTGTGGCGGGCACCAAGGGTTTGGGTGCGGCACCGTCTTACTCGGCCACCAAGCGTATGCAGAACACCTATCTGCAATGTTTGGCGCAGCAGGCCCACTTCAACAAACTCGACATCCGCTTTACCGACATCCGTCCCGGCTTTGTTGAAACCGCGTTTCTGGGAGGTGACAACTATCCGTTGCTGATGTCGCCCGACTACGCTGCCGCCAAAATAGTAAAAGCCGTGTTGGCCCGCAAGCGCAAGGTCGTCATCGACTGGCGTTACCGCCTGCTGGTCTGTTTGTGGCAGCTTATTCCCGACTTTGTCTGGGAACGCCTCAACATCCGTTAAGAGCATAAATAGAATAGAAAACAAAAAAGCCAAAGGCGCGTGCCTTTGGCTTTTTTTATATCGAGGGTAAAGCGTTTTTTTACTTCTTGATTTTTGCAATGAGTTCGTCGATGCTGACCAGCGTCTGTTCGCCAGAAACCATATCTTTCAGCATCACCTTCTTTTCTGCCACCTCAGTTTCGCCCACAATAGCAACGTAAGGGGTGCCCTTGCCGTTGGCGTAGGCCATCTGCTTCTTTATTTTCACACATTCAGGGTAGATTTCCGCAGGAATGCCCGCTGCTCTCACCTGTTTCAGGCACTGCAGGGCATAAGCGAATTCGTTTTCGCCGAAAGTGGTGAAGACGAGCTGGGTGCTCTGCAACAACTCTTCAGGGTAGAGGTTCAACTGGTTCAGCACATCGTAGATGCGGTCTGCACCGAACGAGATACCCACGCCCGACAGACCCGATACACCGAACACACCGGTCAGATTGTCGTAACGGCCACCGCCGGTAATACTGCCAATTTCCACATCCTTGGCCTTCACTTCGAAAATGGCGCCGGTGTAGTAGTTCAAACCGCGTGCCAGCGTTAGGTCGAGTTCTATTTCGGTAGCCACCCCAAGCTGTTCGGCCAGGTTGAGGATGGTAGAGCACTCTTCCACACCCTTTACGCCGGTTTCCGATGTCGCAAGCACCTCTTTAATGGTGGCGAGCTTCTCTTTGTTGGTTCCCTTCAGTGAGATGATAGGCTGCAACTTCTCGATTGCCGCTGCGCTGACGCCCTTTTCGGCGAGTTCGGCGTTGACATTGTCCAAACCAATCTTATCGAGCTTGTCGATGGCGACCGTGATGTCTACAATCTTGTCGGCGGCACCGATTACCTCGGCAATACCGCTCAAAATTTTACGGTTGTTCAGCTTGATGACGACGTTGATCTTCAAACGGCGGTAAACCTCGTCAACAATCTGGATGAGTTCAACCTCGTTCAGCAGCGACTCGCTACCCACAACGTCGACGTCGCACTGGTAGAATTCGCGGTAGCGGCCCTTCTGAGGGCGGTCGGCACGCCATACGGGCTGTATTTGGAAGCGTTTGAATGGCAGAACCAGGTTCTCTTTATTCATCACCACAAAACGTGCGAACGGAACGGTGAGGTCGTAGCGCAGACCCTTTTCCGAAATGTCGTGCATCAGTTTCACACTGTCGCGGTTCTCAAGGGCCGACGGATTGGCGTGGAGCAGGTAGTCGCCACTGTTCAAAATCTTGAACAGCAGTTTGTCGCCCTCGTCGCCATACTTTCCCATCAGGGTGCTGAGGTTCTCCATTGCTGGTGTCTCAATCTGTTGGAAGCCGTATAGGCGGAAAACACTCTTGATGGTGTCGAAAATATAGTTTCTACGCGCCATTTCAACTGGGGCGAAGTCTCTTGTTCCCTTTGGAATTGATGGTTTTGTTGCCATTGCTTATATATTCTTCTTAAAATAGTTTCTTTTGACTGTGTTCGGCTACGAACTCTTTGAGGTAGAACGGCTCGAAGTAGGCCACGTCTTCAAATTCGCCGGCCTTGTACTGTTTTTCGGCCAGTGGCACCATGTCTTTGGCCAGTGGCACAATGCCGTCGATAAAGCTGATGCGGCTGTCGGTGAGGGTGCTTTTGCACTTCTCTGAACCGTTGCCGAAGCAGACTACCGGGTGCTCTTTTGTGATGTCGTCGAACGAGTCGCCGGCAATTATGGTGGCAGCCGTTTCCCTTTGCTGGGTCAGACTCAGGTTGTAGAAGGCGTTGTACACCTCCATGCGTCGGGCGTCAATCATCGGACAGAGCCATGCGCCGTCGGCAATCTCGCAGTGGGTGCGGATGACGCCGCTCGCCATTGCTTTCAGGGTGTTCACCGCTATCAGTTTGGCGTCGGCACCGTAGCAGATGCCTTTGGCGGTCGATACGCCGATTCGCAGCCCCGTGTAGGAGCCCGGACCGCAACTGACGGCTACAGCGTCTAACTTCAGCCCTTTGCTGTGCGCGTAGTCTAAAAGTTCTTTCACATACCCCCCCAGCACAACCGAGTGGTTCTGGCCTTTGTAGTCTTCCTTGTTCGCTACTATCTCTCCATCGACACTCAGGCATGCGCTGCATACGGTAGTCGATGTTTCTATGCTGATTATAGTTGCCATGGCTATTTCCTGAAAACTTGTCAAACTTCAAACTGCAAAAGTATATTTTTTTACGCAGATTTCCTTGTAAATTGGTCGACTACACCTTAATAGGATAGTTTTTTTCTGTTTTTTCATTTTTCGCTGCTTTTTCTTTGATTATCTGACTTAGATTGATTAACTTACGAATTATTTTTGTGTGTAATAAGGTCTGTATTATTTATAAGCGTATGAAAATGAGGTTTTTGGTGAAGTCGCTGGCTGCCCTTTTGTGTACTGTTGTGGGTGGTCAGGCGTTGCGGGCGGAAACGGCCGTTACGGTCCAGACGGCGGGAACGCTGTCGACGGTGTTGACGACAACGGACGGTGCTGTGAAAATTTCCGGGCCGATTAACGGGTCCGATGTTCTGTACCTTCGCTCGCTGATTGACGACGACAAGGTCAATTCGCTCGATTTGTCAGATGCCAGCATTGTTGCCGGTGGCGCTGCCTACTACGAAGACTATGTGACGGCAGACGGTGCGCTGGGCAAATATATGTTCTATTCCTGCGCCAACCTGCGTTACGTGAAACTGCCTGCCTCTGTGACGACTATCCCTGAACGGGCGTTCTCGCATTCGGGCCTTAAAAAGATTGAAATACCGAACAACATCACTTCGCTGGGCTTCGATGCCTTCGCCTACTGCAAGTCGCTCGATACGGTTATCGTCGGGCGCCGGGTGGCCAGCTTTGCGCAGGGCGCGTTCTACAGCTCTTCCGTAAAGGTGGCGTATGTGAAGACGTCGTCGGTTCCCGCTATTGCCAGCTACCTCTTTTCGTCTAAACCCTCTATCTGTGTCTATTCCGACGTGATGGCAGACTTTGCCGATTCCGACTGGGCGAATTTCGGTACCATTACAGGTGAACTCGAGGCCCTCTATCCGCTCGATGTCGATACGGTTTTCGCTATCCGGAAACTGCTTGAAAACTATTTTGCCGACTATGCCTGCACCCAGCTGAAAAGTACCTACGCGGCTATGGACGACAGCCAGCTGTCGGCTGGAATGAAGGCCGGCGGTGTGCCCGATGCCCTGGTTGCCGTTGCCCTGAAGGTGAAGAACAACAACTGGACCGCTTACGAGAAAGATTTCCGCATCCACGACTATAAGGCCTACAGCGATGCCCACTACTGGAACGAGTTGCTGAAGGCGACGGGCGGTTCGTATATGGGCAATCCGACGGGTATTTATTCCGACGGTGGCCTGCTCTATGTGTTTGTCGACAGCGATGTGCCTTCCAACGCGACCCTCTATTTTAAGGGTTGTGAGGGCAACGAACTGATTACGAGTGCCAAGAGTGGCGTGAAACTCTCGAAGGGCCTCAACATTGTGGAAGGCACGAAAGACGCCCTCTACTATGTGCTCTACACGGCCGATACCCGCTCGAAAACCAAGAAACTGAGCGAGTGGCCGAACCTGAAGATACACGTCGAGGGCGGTGTGGTTAACGGCTACTACGATGTGGCCCGCCACAGCGACAGCGACTACCTTGCCATTTTGAACAACGCGACCCACGACCTCTTCACCGTTAAGGGGGGTGAGACGCTCTTCAACTTCAAGACTTCGACCTACAAAACCGTCTGGCCCGAGTCTGTCGATAAGAGTGTCATTTGGTTCGACAGCCTTACCGTCTGGGAAAAAGAGCTGATGGGTTTCTGCGAGTCGGTTGCTACCGGTCAGCGGGCCGGGGCTCCGTACTGCCTGACGGGTGGCGAGGCCATCTTCCCTATCTATTACAACAATCCGAACTTCGCCATCGAGGGAAAGGAGTCCGATGCCGGCTATGCGAATTCGTCGCCTTACCGCACCAGCTACAACTCGGTGGCCTGCATCAAGAACTCGTTTGTGATTAAGAACGATATCGACGACTGGTGCGTCGCGCACGAGTGCGGACACAACAACCAGGGGGCTATTAACCTCGAGAGCTGCACCGAGGCGTCGAACAACCTTTTCTCGAATGTCATCTGCCACCTCGACGGCATTACCACTTCGAAGGGCTACCCGCTGTCGTCGACGATGAACGACTATGCCAACCATGTGCCGTTCTTCAGCCGTGACATTACCAGCAAAATGCGTATGTACTACCAACTCTACCTCTACTATCACCAAGGACAGAAAAATACGTCGTTCTACCCTGAACTTTTCAAAGCTTTGCGTGAAGACCCGCTGACTTTGTGGGGCAATGCCGACAACAGCGCGCTGAAGTTCGTCAGAAAAGTGTGCGAGGTGGCCCAGGAAGACCTGACCGACTTCTTTGCCGCCTGGGGATTCTTCGAACCATGCGACCTCACCATCGACGACTACGGCACCTACTCGCTGACCGTGACCCAGGAAGACATCGACCAGACGCTGGCTGAAATTGCCCAGTATCCGAAGAAGAACCGCGAAATCCTTTTTGTGGAGGACCGTATCGACTATATTCCAACTACCGGTTTCCTGACCATGCCGGGCGAACACCGCAACGGCTCTGACCAGGTGGGCCAGTGTGGCAACTTGGGCCAGTTCTCCGACTACTTCCCCGAGGCGTTGCAGGTTTCGGAATACGCCTACTCGCAGGCCGATTCGCTTTATGCGATGACGGGAAAGGGTGGTGTCGGCTTTCTGGTGCTGGGCCCTGAAGGGAAGATGCTCTATGCGGCCAACGCGCTGAACTTCTGCGTTCCGTCGAGTGTGGGCGACGAGTTCACCATTTACTCGGTCGATGCCGACGGCACCCTGCACGAGGTGGCTAAGCAAGAGGGTGGCGTCGAAGTGGTGCACATGACCTCGCCAGGCTCGCTTGCCGACTCGCTGACCGCTGCGGTCATCAAGGCGGTCATTTCCGGCCCGATTAACGGCACCGATGTCAAGACCCTGCGCCGACTGATGAACGAGGAGCACCTGCAGTCGCTAGACCTCTCAGAGGCTTATATCGTTAGCGGGGGTGAGGCGTATTACGAGTCGTTTACCACCACTCCCGACGTTATCGGCAGCGAAATGTTCCACAACTGCCATAGTTTGGTTTCCATCCAGTTGCCGCAAGAAATCACCGCTATCAAGACCCAGGCGTTCTCGCGCACGGGCTTGAAGGAAGTGGTTATACCCGACGGGGTGACCACCATCGGCTACGACGCTTTCGCCTACTGCGACCAGCTTGCCGAGGTGACCATTGGCCCGTATGTCGAAAAAATTGAGCAGGGCGGTTTCTACAGCTCCGGGGTAAAACAGGCCTACGTGAAGGCGTTGACGCCACCGGCTGTTGGTCCGTACCTCTTCTCGTCGGAACCGGTCATCCATGTCTATGCCGAGGCTTACGAGGCCTACATGGCCAGCGATTGGCCAAAGTACGGCACCATTGTTGGTGACCTTGGCGACCTCGAGACGGTAACCGCTGTTAAGGGTTGCTTGGCTGCTGCGGCCGACGCCGGGACCGATGGCAGCGTCTACGACGTGTTTGGCCGGAAGGTGGTTACACTGCTGCCTTTCCGCACCTACATACGCGGTGGCAAGAAGTTCGTCTATTTGCCCTGATTAACCCCTTTTGGGGGACTGTGCCGGCCGCCTTTGCCGGGGGGCGTGGCATGGGCCGACTGAAAACAGAGGGCGGGGCGCTCTGGTTTTTGTACGAATGGCGAGAGAACTGTGCCGTATTCCCCTTTTTTCGGTGGCAGACGGCAATATCTCGCAATAAAGTTTTATCTTTGTGCTAATTAAAAACAGATATCATGATTTTGTCAATGACTGGCTTTGGTAAAGCCACTTGTGAACTTAAAAATAAAAAAATTACTATAGAAATCAAGTCGCTTAACAGCAAGCAACTCGATTTGTCGACCCGGGTTCCTTCGTATTACAAAGAGAAGGAGCTGGAAATGCGTAACTATATTGCCAAAACGCTTGAAAGGGGTAAGATTGACCTCTCTTTCTTCGTTGAGACCATTGGCGCTGAAACGGGCATGCAGCTGAATGCCCCTATGATGAAGGCTTACAAAGACCAGATTGAAGAGGCCGCCGCTGCGGCTGGCGTGCAGATTCCTGCCGATTACGACTGGGTTTCTACTTTGTTGCGTCTGCCCGATGTGCAGCGTAACGAGCAACAGGAACTGGATGAAGACGACTGGATTAAGGTGTTCGAGGCCTTCCGCAAGGCCGTCGACGCACTGGTCGAATACCGTAAGAAGGAAGGCGTTTCTCTCCGTAACGTGTTCACGGCAAAGGTCGACAACATTGCCAGTCTTTTAAACACCATCGACCCGTACGAGAAAGAACGTGTCGAACTCATCAAACAGCGTATTGCCGACAACCTCGCCTCTTTGGGTGGTGTCGATTACGATAAGAACCGCTTTGAACAGGAAATGATCTACTACATCGAAAAACTCGATGTGAACGAAGAGAAGAACAGACTCCGCCAGCACTTGCAGTACTTTAAGGAGACGATGGATATTCCTGAACAGTCGACCGGTAAGAAGCTGGGCTTCATCGCACAAGAAATGGGCCGCGAGATCAATACCCTCGGCTCTAAGTCTAACCATTCTGAAATGCAGAAGATTGTGGTGAAGATGAAGGATGAGCTGGAACAGATTAAGGAACAGGTTCTAAACGCGCTTTAAGTATGGCCGATAATTCAAAAATCATAATCTTCTCCGCTCCTTCGGGGTCGGGCAAGTCTACCATCATCAACTTCCTGCTCGAACAGATGCCGGGGGTGTTCGAATTCTCTATTTCTGCCACCAGCCGCCAACCGCGCGGACAAGAGGTGCACGGACGGGAATACTACTTCCTGTCGCCTGAGGAGTTCCGCACACGCATCGCCAATGGCGATTTCCTAGAGTATGAAGAGGTCTACAAAGACCGCTTCTACGGCACGCTGAAGTCGGAGGTCGACCGCATCTCGGCCAATGGCAGAATTGCCTTGTTCGACGTCGACGTAAAGGGCGGGGTGAACATTAAGAAGTTCTATGGCGACAAGGCTATGTCGGTCTTCATTCAGCCGCCTAGCATCGAAGTGCTGAAAAAACGCCTCGAAGGCCGTGGCACCGATGCGCCCGATGTCATCCAAACCCGCTTGGAAAGGGCTTCCTTTGAACTTACCTTCGCACCCCAGTTCGACAAGGTGGTCGTTAACGACGATCTGACTACGGCCGAAAACGAGGTGGTAAGCCTGATTAAGAATTTTCTAGATATTTAATTAATACGCAAACGCTCCTTTTTTGGGGCGTTTTTTAGTTTATGGCAAAACGTGTAGCTTTATTCTGTGGCTCGTTCAACCCTATTCATGTGGGCCACCTGGCTTTATGCAACTATATAGCGGAGAATACCGATGTCGACGAGGTAAGGTTTGTGGTCTCGCCACAAAATCCGTTCAAGGTCAACGCCGACCTGCTCGACGACAACATCCGCCTCGAAATGGTGCGGCAGGCTACTGCCGGCTACCGTAAGTTTACGGTGTCGGACTTGGAGTTCAGCCTCGAAAAACCGTCGTATACCTACATCACACTGCAAAAATTCTCGGAACTGGAGCCCGATACCCACTTTATTCTGATTATGGGGGGCGACAACCTCGACGCGTTCCGAAAATGGAAAAACTGGGAGTGGATTATGGACCATTACGAAATATGGGTCTATCCGCGCCTCGGGTCTTCTAACGAGATTCCTGCCGACTTCCGGAATTTCCACCGGGTAGAAACGCCAATCATTGAAATTAGCAGCACTTTCGTCCGGCAGTCGATAGCCCAGGGCAAGGATGTCCGCTACTTTTTGCCCGAACCCGTCTTTAAGTATATAGCCGACAACAAACTGTATGGCGGAAAGGAAGGCGGACGATAGTCCTTTCCCGTCCTTTTTAGGTTTGTCCGTTTTTTATTGGAAAAGCCTTCCTTTTTGTTTAATTTTGCGTAAAATCATAAATGTGATGTTGAAAGAAAAAATTAATAATCTGCTCGCCGAAATCGAGAAGCTGAAGGCAGAGAATGCCGACCAGATTGAGGCTTTGCGTATTAAATACTTGAGTAAAAAGGGTGAGATTTCAGCGCTTTTCGACGAGTTCCGCACCGTTTCTCCCGAACAGAAAAAAGAGTTGGGACAACTTTTGAACAAGTTGAAGACCGATGCAACCAACCGTATCAACGAAATGAAGGAGTCGTTCTCCGACAAGTTGGGCGCTGTTGCTGATTTAGACCTGACCCGTACGCCAGATCCTATTGAGTTGGGTACCCGTCACCCTATCTCGTTGGTTCGTAATAAGATTGTTGATATTTTCTCGCGCCAGGGTTTTGTGGTGGCCGACGGTCCTGAAGTGGAAGACGACTGGCATGTCTTCTCTTCGTTGAACTTCGCACCTGAGCACCCGGCTAGAGATATGCAAGATACTTTCTTCATCACCCGCGACCCCGATGTGTTGCTGAGAACGCACACCTCTTGCGTACAGAGCCGTGTCATGATGAAGCAGAAACCGCCTATCCGTGTGCTTTGTCCGGGCCGTGTATACCGTAACGAGGCTATCTCGGCGCGCGCGCACTGCTTCTTCCACCAGGTAGAAGGCCTGTATATCGACAAGAACGTGTCGTTTGCCGACTTGAAGCAGGCGCTCTTGTTCTTCGCGAAAGAAATGTTCGGCGAAGAAACCAAGATTCGCCTCCGTCCGTCTTACTTCCCATTCACCGAACCAAGTGCCGAAATGGATATCTCGTGCGACCTTTGTGGCGGTAAGGGCTGCTCTTTCTGCAAGGGTAGTGGCTGGGTAGAAATTCTGGGTTGTGGCATGGTCGATCCGAACGTGTTGGAGAACTGTGGCATCGACAGCAAGGTTTACTCGGGTTTCGCCTTCGGTATGGGTGTTGAGCGTATCACCAACCTGAAGTACAAGGTGAAAGACTTGCGTATGTTCTCTGAGAACGATACCCGCTTCCTCGACGAGTTTAAGTCTGCTTTCTAATGGCTTCTGGGGGTGACCCCGTGCTGTAGAACGGCGTCTGCCGCTGGGTTGGCGCTGGTTTCAGACAACAATATAAGCTGCCGGTTTGTAATGGACTCCATTCAAATCGGCGGCTTTCTTTTTTGCCCCTCGTCGCCTGTCGTTTCATCGCTCCCCCGTCTGGAAGACGGTATCTCGATAACCGGGTATGGGAAAAAAGGTGGAACCGCTTCCTACGTGCCCGGATTTCCACACCACACCAGCGCGTTTGGAAAACGCTACGTGCCAACCTTGTAGCTGTAGCGAGCCACCCCTGCAGTTTCAGAACACGAAATTCACGGAAAAACACGATTACCCACATAGTTTGCACTATGTGACGATTTACCCTGACCACAAGGCAGGAATGGCTCACAAGAAAGACATGGTAGCCGCCGTTTTACCCTCTATATGGAACAAAAGTATTATATTTACAGATTGGAAAAACGATTCATACAGCATGAAAGGCATTCAAGACACCAGCACCAATTATTTCGGAGCAATCATAAAGGAAGCGGACAAATATGTAGTCCCTAAATTTCAAAGAGATTATTCTTGGGACAAAGACCAGTGGGACGACCTATGGAACGACATTGAATCGACTCTTTCCGAAGAAGAAGGTGAGCACTATATGGGTTATCTTGTCCTTCAAAAAACAGGCGTCAACATAAGGAACATCATCGACGGGCAGCAACGCTTCACAACCATCACCCTGCTTATACTTGCAGCCATCAAGCTAGTCAAAGCATTAGCAGAGAAGGGAGTGGAAAAAGAAGAGAACGAAGTACGATGGAAGGAGATGATGAATACCTACATCGGCTTTAAGGATACGGTCACCTTAGACTACGACAACAAATTGGTTCTTAACAGGAATAACGACCCCTATTACAAAGACTATATTGTAAAATTGGGCGAATTGCGCATCCGGAACACGAAAAAGACAGAAAAACTGATGAAGAGTTGTTTTGAATTTTTCGAGGGTAAACTCAAGAAAAAAGGATTTGAACATGGGAAGGATTATGCAGCTTATATCCAAAAAGTGGTTTCCTGCCTCTACTTCACCGAGATTATAGTGTCAGACGAGTTGAATGCGTTCAAAGTATTTGAGACCCTGAATGCGAGAGGTGTACAATTATCATCGGCCGACCTGTTGAAGAATTACCTGTTCTCTCTGGTCGACAAAGAGTCGAGCCACCCCGAGCGCCTCAATTCGTTAGAGGAAAAATGGGCCAGACTCACGTCAAATAACAAGTCGGAACATCTACCCGACTTTATACGCTATTATTGGAATACCAGTCACAAAACGATACGGAAGAACTACGTTTTCAAGACCCTCAGAGATGAGATTAAAACGCAAGAGCAGGTTTTCGCCCTCTTGGACGACATGTTGACCTATAGCGACGTTTATGTCGCTCTTCATGACAAAAACGACGAATTTTGGAACGAATATGATAGCGGAATAAGGAAACAGATAGGCTTGCTTAATCTATTCGGATTTAAACAACCTCTCTCTCTGCTTATGGTTTCATGCCTTAAACTCGACAAAGACGAATTTAAGAAACTGCTCAAACTAATAATAAACATCTGTGTCAGGTATAATGTAATTTGTGACAGGAATCCAAACGACCAGGAAGGGCCATTCAACAATTTGTCGATTTATGTAAGCAAATACAGTCGCGCCGACTATGCCTTACTTAATTCGATCATAATAAACGATGAATTGTTTAAGGAAGCCTTTTCAAGGTTTTCCATCAGTTATGAGAAATCGGCAAATGCGAAGAAAATAAGATACCTGCTTGGCGCCATTGAGAATGTGAAAGGCAATATCCGTTCGGTTGACCCTTTCTCCGAGGAGGCTACTATCGAGCATATAATGCCCCGCCACTACGAAAATTGGGATATTGAAGACGAGGTCGGCCAGCGTACTGTGGACAAATTGGGGAACATGTGCCTGCTGGAACCTGATAAGAACAGAAAAATTTCCGATGCCGCATACGAGGAAAAGAAAAAGGTGTATCAAACTTCTATCTATGGTACGACCAAGCGAATTCCCGAATTTTTCCCCTCTTGGGGAGAGGATGAAGTGGAAAGACGGCAAGAAAATATGGCGAAAACGGCGACCTCGGTTTGGACTGTAAAATACTGATTTAACAATTTTTTTGAGCACGAGATTCACGAAACGCACGAACACAGCACAGCTCCGTCCTGCCTGAGGTTGCACGCGAATAGTGCGGTCGGCAGACCGAGCCCTCGTCGCCTGTTGTTTCATCGCTCCCCCCGTCTGGAAGACGGTATCTCGATAACCGGGTATGTAGGAATGGCCCGCCATTCCTACGTGCCCGGATGCAGGCATGAACTAAGTGCGTTTGGAAAACGCTACGAGCCAACAGGGCCCTGTGGCTATCGGCTATCTCTGAGCAGGGTAAGGTGCCCCACCTTCACACGGTCGCACTCTTCCGAACTGATGACGAACCAGTAGTCGGTAGAAGGAAGCGGGTTGCCATGGTAGGTACCGTCCCAACCAGATTCGTCGTTGTAGTTCACCCCCTCCCACAGAAGCCGTCCATTACGATTATAGATAGAGACCTTCGTGCGCGGGAAATTTTCAATACCCCCAATATGCCACCGGCCTAAATTGTCATCACCCAGAACCAGCACCTTGTCAGGAACAATATCAAGACTGTCGCACAGCGACACCCCTTGTTTTTTCCTCACAACAATCATGCGTTTTTCGCAGACAGAGTCAGTAACCGTGTTTTGGAAGTAGGTTCCAGGTTTTGTGTATGTTTCCCCGGCATAGGAGACCGTGTCGCCATTTTCCAACCAGAGAAGTTGAGTCGTATTGGAGGAAGGTAGGCCGGTCAGCTGTAGCGTGACGATGCTGTCGCACCCGCAAACCGAGAGTTCATTTTGTACGAAGTCAGCGGTACCGCTGTTTGCCGAGTTGACCGTAAACCCATGTCCGGTGTATTTTTGTCCTGCGCAAACCGTATCGGCAAAGAGCGTAGTGTAGGTCGTATCGCAGACACCACAATAGTCGATAGCCACCTTAAACGACTCAGACATAACAGCGCACGGCCCGAAAGAGTCATCACCGTTATTGTCCTTCATCACCACTCTGTAAAAGCCCTCGTTGTCAGGGCCGAGTTGTGCGAAAGTCAGTTTTTCACCAGTGCCCACCTTAACCCAACCATCGGGGTCGTCAGTGTCAACACTGTTTTTGTACCAGATGAATTCCTTAGAAACGGAATACCCGGGAACATCTGTATAAGAACAATTCAAACCGTAAAGCGAACCCTCGGAGTTCTCTCCGAAGTCCGATACCGACAAATCATCTACGCATGACATTTTAATTTGGGCGTCTCTGATCTCAAAATTCGATTTACTGGCAGGAGCGTATACTGAAAAAACGAGATTTTCAAGATGCCCATCTCCTACACCTATAAACCCTGTAAAGGTTTGCCAGTCGCTCCCTTCCACATCGTGGATTTTTGTATCGTCCACATAAACCTTTTTGCCAGTGTATGGGCTGACAGCCACCCATTCAGTGACTATATTTATTTTGTCGCAACCGTTGGAAAGAGGCCTGGCCTGAAACGTAAAGTCATAATACTTTCTTTTGCATATATACTTTACCTCTTTTTTGAAGAGGCAGACCATCTCTTCATCTTTCAAGGCGTTTCCACCTTTGCCAGTACTTGGTCCGCCAGGGTCGGCCCCTTGGACAAAAACTTGCGTACAACTCAAAAGGGAGAACAAAAGCACCCCCATAGAAAGCGTTAATCTTCTACTCATACCTCTTCGTTTATTAGGCAATTGTTTAACAAATGTAACAATTCAACACTTCAAATATACAGCCGAATTTTTAGGAACGGCACAAAACAACAGAAAAAATATAAACAGAACGGACGTTTTTCCAACTCAAGGAACTGAATGATTTTTGGTTGGGTAGCAGAGCACGAAATTCACGAATTGAGCACGGCTTCCGCCATGCTGTAGAATAGCCTAGGTTGCGTGGAAAAGGTGCAGGCTGTAAGCCTGAATATCTACCTGTTGTCACGGTCTTGTACTAGTATTGTCCGTCTGGAAGACGGTATCTTCCCTAACCGGGTATGTTGGAATGGTCCGCCATTCCTACGTGCCCGGAATAAAACACTCCGTCAGAGCGTTTGGAAAACGCTACGAGCCAACCTTGTAGTTGTAGCGAGCCAAAAGGGCAGTTGCAAAACACAAAACCCACAAAAAACACGGATACTTTCATGGTTTGCTCTATGAAACAATTTACCCTAACCGCACACACCCTACGTAGGCCAGATATCCTGTGCAATGGGCAGTGACCAAAATAAGCGACAGACAAACAGAGCCTGTTATTTGTTTCCACCAACATAACCACGTTATGCGGTACAGGTATTACTCGCTTTTTGCAGCAACTAGTTGTTCTAGTGTAATAGTTGTTGCATTTCCGTGTGGTGGAATATTTAATTTTTCATAGCACCAAGGACCCTTGAATTCGTTTTCAGCATCAGTCAGAGAATACACAATATAGGTCTCGTGTTCAGGTGTATAGCCGTAATCTTTGCACAGTTTCTCTAGTTCGGTTTTGCTCATAATCTTGACGGCCTTTACCTTATATGTTTTAAGTTCTTTATTGTATCGCAAAAGAAGGTATTTTGAAGCAAGAAAGGTTGGAACCTTATCAATAAGAGGCAAACGCAGGTTGTATTGTTTGGTTTCTTCTATCCATTTGCAGTGTGCTTCGTCTTTCACGAAACCGATGGTGACAAATGTAGTTTGTCGTTCTATTGTTGCGTTGTTGCTTCTGTCGCCTTGCAGTTTTGGGGCAGGATCCTCGCCCAATTCACAAATTTCAATGTCGAAGACCTCTTCCAACTGCTTTTTCAGTCGCTCGTTTTCAGCTCTGTATTCTTCACCTTTGTTGAGCGCCAGAGAGTAGATGTTCGTGTTTTCAAACGGCGTGTAAATTTTGCCGAGAACCTCTTGGAAATGGGCTTTCAGGTAGTCGGAACCTTGCTTTTCGGTCCGTTTTGCGCGCATCGCGTAAAAGTTGAATTTCTCTTTCAGCAATTCCTGGGTCTTCTCTCTGAACATTTCGTACATTTTTGTACGCCAGGCGGCCTTTTGGCTACTCTTGTTTCTCGCATAGAGCGAGAGTACGAAAAGGAAGTTTACGTTGTAGTGCGAAATAAGCAGGGTGTCGCGGTCGAACAGCCTGTTCTTGAAGTGGAAGCTGGGGTAACTTGATTTCCGTTCTATATTGTCGTTGGTGTACGACAACTCCCTGTCCATCATGGCACTGATGAAGAAGTTTGGAATAATGTTGTAGCCTTCCGTTATGTCGTCGCGCAGTTTGTTGTGTTCCTGTTTTTCATCGTTACCGTTGTTAAACAGGTCGATGTTCCACTGAATGACGTTGCGGGCATAGGTAAACTGCTTGTAAACCGATTCCATACCTACCGGTGTGCTCTGTTTGTAGTATTTGCTGTCGCCTATATAGTAAATCAGTTTGTCCTCTTCGTTTTCGGTCAAGCCTTTGTAGCGGAACATATGGTCCACCCTTTTGCCGTCGCGTTGGTCTAGTAACTCTTTAGGCAGGTTCTTCCGGTCGCCGATGAGTTCATCGATCATAGCCTCAAAAACGATGTTGAAGTTTTTTGCGAGCAGGTATTCCTTTTGTTCGCTTTTCAGGCGGATGGTGTGTATTTTGTCGAAGAAGGCATAGCAAAGTTCCCAGATTCTGAGCGCCTTGTCAGAAAAATACTTGTACTTTATTTGTAGTAGCCGCCTTTTACCGAACCCTGAAATATAGTTCTGAAACAGCTTTCCCTTTATCAGTTCAAAACCAAGGTTAATGTTTATGGGAAATCCGTAGGTTTCGTTGATATAGTTCAGAATGGAGAAGAAAATAACGATAAGTTCCTCGTCGAAGTTTATAGAACGCTTTTTATTGACAGGGTTAGGATAGACAGGGATTCCCTTGCTGACGTAGGCAGTGCAGTGCGCAATGGTTTTTGTCCAGTTAATCTTGTTCATGCCAGCATGCAGGTTCTTCAGAATGTAGGTGAAGTAGTTCTGGTTTTCCCGGTTAAACTGTACAATTTCGAGCAGCACCTCTAAGAAAGAGTTACCGATGTGTATCTTTCTGCCTCCATTTTGGGGCAGGGTTTTGTGGTAAACGATGTTACTCTCTTTGTTGCTGTTTTTGTAGACACTAATTGCCCGATATATCCAAACAGCAAACTCGTAGATGAAATTCCGCTGTTGTAACGATAGCGCTTCCGCCTTTTCGGGGTCAACTATCTCTTCGGGTTTGAATTGATCGAAAACAAGGTCATTATTGTTGACTAATACTTTAGGTAGAATGAACACGCAGTCTTGTATGTGGGCGTTGTAAAAGTAACCCACATAGTTGATGCAGACCTTTCCTTCCACATTCTCAAGGGCGTCAAGACCCTTAATGTAGTTGGCAATGTCTTGCGCTGCATATTGGTATTCTTCAATCAGTATCTTCATTTACTGTTCAGAGCTCAGGTCTTCTTCTTCAGCAGCAGTAGTTTTAGCATCACCAGACGCAGTATCAGAGACAGAACTTAATTTCAAGTTATTAAGGAACCGTTCAACCATATCTTCGTTGGCGGAGCCGTCTGTTTTAAAGAACTGTTGGAACTTTAATACCCTGCCCTCTGCGTCTTTAAAGATAGCGTCATCGAACCCGTAGTCCTTAAACACATCGTTCCAAATGTAGAATAAGACTTTGCCAACGAACGTGTCTGCGCAAATGCAGCCATCTTTAGCCTTGCAGAAGAAGTACCCCATTTTTTTGTCTTCCGAAGACGTGTTCTCCTCAATTTTTTTGTTGATTGCCTCAAGGAAATTCCACCAGTCGTATTTCTTGCCATTAACTGATATGTAGTAACCTTTATTGGCGTTGCAGATAGGCACATATTTCCATTCCCAGCGGCGTTTAAATGCGCTGTCGATAGGGAACAGCGACTGGTCGCTGGTGTTCATGGTCGCCCAAATGTAGAGGTTGTTTGGAAGAAGTAGCTCTTCTCCATTAAACACCTTTTGGTACGACGCTTTTATTTCGTTATCTGAATTTTCCAGTTGTTCTTTTAACTCTTTTCGAAGGTCCTCATCTGCAGCAATTGAATACTCAGAAAAGCCTTCGTCGTTCCTGTCAAGCAGTTGGAAGAGGTCTCCGAATATCTGCGCACAATTGCCTCGGTTAATTTCTTCAATTACAAGGAATTCTGGCTTTGGATAGTTTCGCCACGCCGCAATATAGGCCTTAACAAAAGCCTGCTGGACGAATTTATAGGTAATTTGATCTTTATGAAGTACCGTAGAACCAATTTTCATCGGCTGACCGGATTCGTCACATATAGGAAGCATACCCATTGAAGGCTTGTATGCGCCAACAAAAGTTGAATAGTCACTATCGGGGTGAAAAGTGGTACGGATTACGCTTTTACCTTCAGTCTGCTCTTTGATTGTGTGCGATTTGCCAGTTCCGGGAGCTCCGTAGATGATGCGCTGAATACTATCCGTAACTAATACGCTCTCTTCGAATAGTTTTTTCTTTCCAACTTTAGGGAGTTTGCTCAAGAAATCTTTTTTTCTTTCATCGTTAGATGAATACTCCTTAGGTTCTTTCCCTAATTCGTATGCAACAAAGTGTAATTCATCTTGATTCTGAATGTTTATCTCATGGACGAACCACGCAGCATCGCTATTCAAGCCAAGAGTCTTAGCCATTTTCTTGTAACAATCATCGTTTATTTCTTTTCCCTTGTATGTCATTCGAGGATTGTATTTGATGGTCCTTCGACCAACATGATAATCCCCTACAAGTTTTTTAACAACAAGCAAAATAAATTGCGCATTGGGAATATTTCGACTATTTACGTATATCTTTTTAAAATGGCTAGCTATAACAAATTCATAATCAGATCTTGCATTGCCTCCTTTCCCTAGTGGACAAGTTACATTTTCTATATCAGCAACAGATGAATATACCATTCCGGTAAAGAAATCAGACATATCTTCGAACGCAAATTTGTAACCTTCTCCCTGTCCTAATTCAGTTCCCCAGGCAGGTGTTCCTCCTCCAGTTATAATGTTTGCGTTAAATGCTAAAGAACCCAAATTTAATATCATAGTAACTGTCTGAATATATGATTTAACAAAATGCCGACCAAATTCACATCCCATCCATTGCCAGCACGCTTTGATAATTGAGAATAAGATTGCCCATTGAAGTCAATTTCACATTCAGACAAGTCTCTAGAAATTCGAAATCCCATTAATCTGAACTGTTCATGTACGGATAGTTTTCTGACAATTTCTTTCTTGTTTTCTTTCGGAACTTCTATTACACGAAGACTATTATGTTCTGGTTGAGTTATAGTTATGCAAAAACCATCTCGCTTGATTTTTTTATTATAAACGTCGAAACATAAAGGGGTTTCAACGATAAAGGATTCAATATTGTGTTTTGCTTTTAGATGCTCTATTTGGGCTTGGGTCAGGTATAGGCTAGAGTCCGGACTATAATCTAAAAAATCACCAATCCTCACGTCAGTTTCTATTTTATTAGGGGTTAGATTGAATCCTTTTGGCAAACCTCCCAATTTTGCAAACATCCATAATCTTTCTCTATTTTGGGGAATTCCATAATCTTTCGAGTTGAGAACGGCTTTTGCTAAAGGATCTTTTCCATACCCCATCTTTTTTAAATCTTTAACGAGTTGGTCGTGAATAGGTTGGAATTTTCCATGCGTGAAACCTTTGACATTTTCCAAAAAAAGATATTTAGGTTTCTTTACCTTACATATGCGGATGATATGTCCTAACATTGCGCCTCTTCCATATGGGTCTTCTACTCCCATCTGCATACCAGCCGACGAAAATGGCTGACATGGAAATCCTCCCATGAACATATCAAAATCAGGCAAATCTTTTGGGTCAATTTTCGTAATATCTCCCCAATTTTTCAGAGGATTTCCTTCTTTATCTTTATGATTTGCGTCAAAAAGAGCTGATGCATATTTGTCAAACTCGGAATAACCGACAACCTCGTATTCGATTTCTGGCATTTTTTCTTTTAAACGCTTTAAACCGAAAGAACCACCACCATAGCCTGCAAATCCTTCAAAAATCCTTAGCTTCATATCATTTTACACAACAACCCCTACACTTGCAAAAAAGCGTAGGGGCTGTTGTGCTTACAACATAAGCGACTGGAAAACGCTGCAGAAAAAAGCATAACAAATCCCCCACGCACATTGTGCGAAGTCATTTGTCTTTTCTGCTTCTTGCGTAATAAGGATTTCCAGTTCTATGTTGTCAGAGAAGCGAAATGAAATTCGTATTTACAAGTATATCAGTTCTGTTCTATTCTATTGTTTGTATTAAACCATTAAGCATCCAAATTGTTGGCTATTTTCTTTTTCTCAACCTACATAAAAAAAGAACGTGGATGCTTGACTTCTGCCCGTCCGAATTTCAAGGTCTACCACAACCTTATACAGAAAACGGAACAGAATGCATCCACGTGTGGAGAGTATTATAGGCAGAGCCGCATAGTGTGCATAAGGGCATAACATGCCCTTTGCACACAGCGGAATGCATAAAAAAGACACTCCTGTGGCACCCTTCTGCTTTTGTCCTTGTCTGTTTTTTCGATTTTGTGGTAGTTTCGAAATTCCAAAAACAAAGCGTAAGTAACGCCTTTTAATATGTAGTGCCGTGAGTTCCAACAAAGGCACACACGACAGATGCAAAGATAATTTTTTTTAAGAGAATATCGGGACTGGGGAAAGAGTTTTTTGTTTCTTCTACAGCATAACCTCTGGCTCCAGTTCCTCTATTTTATCAACATAACAAAAAGACTGTGGCGGCATAACGCCTGTGTATTTTTCTGACAAGCGGAAGGCTTTAGGGTCTCGACGTACGTCCTTCTTCTTGAATTTTCCGAGGTTTCAAACAACCATAAGGTTGACACTTTATTTATGCAACACCGTAGGCGAAATAGCACGTTGCACCAACAATAGAGACTATCGAGGATTTTAGGATGGTATAAAAACGTTTGAAATTTATAAGAAAAAAGGATTATACGGCAGTTGTCGAAGAAATAAAACGGTAGTAATTTTACTACTGTTTTTTTTATATTTGCGAGGACGACATCTACGGCTCTCTTTTGAAAAGTATAGAAGCACAATCTGGTATAAAATTTTAGAATATGGAAAAAGTCATTATAACAACCGCAAGAACAGAAAACGGATATAGTGGCAGTTGCTCACTGCTTCCAGGATGGATAGTTGCCCACACGGGCAATTTCGATGAGTTCAAGAAAGAGGTACAGGAAAGTATCGACTTCTACGTTGAGTGTGCGAAAGCCGATGGTGATAGCTATTCCACTGTGTTTGATGGTGAATACAAACTGGTCTATAAATTCGATGTGCAGTCGCTGTTGGAGTTTTACAGGGGTATTTTCTCTTTCTCTGCACTGCAAACTATCACCGGCATCAATCAAAAACAGCTGGCGCACTACGCCTCTGGCATTTCAAAGCCAAGAAAACAACAAGAAGAAAAAATAGCGAACGGTCTGAACAAGCTTGGACAAGAGCTGCTTCAAGTAACTGTTTGAAAAAAAGACGAACGTCGGCTTAAACAAAATGACGGGATTCCCTTTTAAACAGAAGTCCCGCCATTAGGGCTTGTCAACAAAAATTTCCAAGCAGGGACCACTTTTATGGTTTTGTCTTTGAGAGTCACCTCCCTTTCATCGTCAGCCGTGACAATGAGCAGATTGTTGCAGTTGGTGGCCGTGGCGGCATCAAGAAGGGCACGGACTTCACGGTTGAAGGTGTCGTGGTTCGATAGGTCCCAGGACACCTGTATCAGTTGCGTCACCTGCTCGTAGCTGCGGACGAGGAAGTCGCATTCGGTCTTGTCTTTATAATAGTATATTTCGGAGCCGGGCGTGCGGTTCCGGTAAAGATGTAGGAATACCACGTTTTCCAGGTTTTTGCCATTGTCGTCGCTCTGTGGAAGTACGACAGCGCAGCGCAACCCGTTGTCGATACAGTAGTATTTGGCCGGAGACTGTTGCTCTTTTACCAACGAACGTTCGTATTTGGGCACTTTGACAAACATAAATATGGCACAAACGTAGTTCGCCCAAAGGTATAGGTCGTCTTTTGTCACCTTCAGGCCCTGCGACTTCAAGTCGTTGAAGATGGCGTTTATAGAGGTCGGTTTGCCCACGTTGTTCATGATCCTTTTTATAAAATAACGGGCCACATTGGTGTTGCTAATGTTGTAGTGCTCGGCCAGGTCTTTGAGCAGCATGGTGTTGAAGTAGCCTTGTAGCAGCTTTATCCGTTCGCTCTCACTTTCGGTTAGAACAGCTTCCGGGAACCCACCTTTGGCGTTGTAGTCGTTAAAGGCGTTCCTCATCATAGCGTTGTGCTGGTCGGTATACCCGTTTGGCGTTATGTTTTTAAATCGGCAGTACTCGTTGAACGATAGCGGGAAAACCTCGTATTCGAGCGGATACCCTCTGAGAGCGGTCGCAAGTTCGGTAGAAAGCATGGTCGCATTGCTGCCGCAGATGTATATATTTTTACAGTAGTTTTTGTATAGCCTCAGGACGAAGTATTCCCAGTCTCTTTTTAACTGAATCTCGTCGAAAAACATATAAACCTCGTTCAATGGTGTTTGCGGAAACATTTCCATATAGGCTTTAACGATGTCGTCGAAATTTTCGGTGGTCATACTGCTGATGCGTTCATCGTCGAAACCTATCCAAAGGATGTTTTGTGGACGGACCCCGCTCTCGACCAGCTGGTTGACGGTCAACTCCATCACCGACGATTTACCGCAACGCCTAACACCAGGAATGGTGATTATCTTTTTTCTGTTGAGCGGCAGTGTACAGTCCCTTTCAGTCATATGAAAGGGAATCTCGCTCTGTCTCAAAGCGATGATTGATTTAAAAACTTCCTTTGCATTCATACCTATTCCTCTAATTATGTCGCAAATATAAAGCTTTTCCTTTTTTAACGGAAACTTTTCGGAAATCTTTCCTTTTTTAACGGAAACTTTTTAGTAAATCTTTCCTTTTAAAACGGAAAGTTTTGCATTTTCCTTTGTTTTGGAAGTGTGGGGAATGGGAAGAGGTGGCCACTTCATCCGTAAACTCCTTTTCGATTTGGCAAACTGATAGAAAAAAGATAGAGGATGCACAACAGATTTGCAGTGGCCTTTTGATAAAAAATATATTCGAACAAATATAAAAATACTCAAAATCAAGATTTTTATATTAGATGTAATGTAAAACGGATTTAAAATCGTATTTTTGTATGCGATGTAATATAAAACCGTATGGAAAGGACGAAATTGTCGATGGTGGTAAAGGCTTTACGTAAGGAATATGGACTTACGCAAGAAGACCTTGCCATGAAGTCGGGAGTTGGGCTTTGCTTTGTGCGAAATTTGGAACAAGGAAAACCAACGCTAAGGATGGATAAGGTAAACCAACTTCTTGACTTATTTGATTATGAACTTACTGCGACAAAGAAATCATGAGACAGGCTGAAATCTATCGGAAGAACATCCTTGCTGGCACTTTAACGGAAGATGGTGGAGAATATCGCTTCTGTTATGATGAAACGTATCTTGCCAAAGAAGATGCACAGCCAATAAGTCTGACTTTCCCTTTACAGACAAAGGCGTTTGTGAGCCCAGTTTTGTTTCCTTTCTTCGATGGCTTGATACCCGAAGGTTGGTTGCTTGAAGTCGCAATCCGCAACACAGACATTAGCGTTCTCGACCGAATGTCGCTTTTGCTGCTTTGCTGCAAAGAATGTATAGGATCAATAAGTGTCGTTCCTAAAACAAATGGAGGAGATGCGTAATGAGTAAGTGTTTGTATTGCTATAAGGATTTGGAAGAAGGGCAGAAAGACTTTCATCCGGGCTGTTCACGGAAATTTTTCGGCACAAAAGAAATTCCCTTATTGGAATTCCGCCATGAAGAGTTAGACCAACTGGCAGAGCAGGTAATCCGTTCTCAAACATCGCTGACAGGTGTGCAACCCAAGCTATCATTGAATCTCAATAAGCATGAAGGTTGCAGCCGTCTGACCATCGTTGGACTTTGGGGAAACTATATTTTCAAGCCCCAAACGAATGATTATCCTCAGTTGCCTGAGATTGAGGATTTGACCATGCATTTAGCAGAAGCAGCAAAGATAAGCGTTGTGCCTCATAGTCTTATTCGCCTTGCAGACGGAAAACTTGGCTATATTACAAAACGCATTGACCGTACAAAAAAAGGAGAGAAGATTGACATGGAAGATATGTGTCAACTAACTCAGCATCCTACGGAGTATAAATATAAGGGATCGTATGAACAGATTGCAAAGGCAATTGCCCAATATAGTAACACCCCCAAACTTGACACGACAAACTTTATGCAGTTGTTGCTCTTCTGTTTTGTAACGGGTAATAATGATATGCACCTGAAGAATTTTTCTCTTTACCGACCTTCTGGGGGCTATAAACTGACGCCTGCCTATGACCTCCTCAATGTTGCGATTGTTAACCCTAAAGATACGGAAGAAATGGCTTTACCCTTGGCCGGTCGGAAGACAAGGTTGCGTATGGCTGACTTTTTAAATGCCGCCAAGACAATGGGATTAGGGGAAAACATCGTGTTGAATCTTATGGATAGTCTTCATAAGGCTCTTCCCAAATGGCAGTCTCTAATACATGATTCTTTTCTTAGCGAGGATATGAAGAGCGCATATGAAGAACTCATAGTCTCCCGGCTGACCAGATTAGGAACTATGCGTCAGTGAAAAAACAGGATTCCTTTGTTATTTGTTCGAAGTAGTTGCGTGAGATGCCCGAATATGATATTGTCTGCACCCTTAGTTTGCCATTCTTTCCTTTTTTAACGGAAACTTTTTAGTAAAACTTTCCTTTTAAAACGGAAAGTTTTGTATTTTCCCTTGTTTTGGAAGTGTGGGGAATGGGAAGAGGTGGCGGACATACAGACTGCAAAAATCAAAGTTATTACGGGAAAAAGCACGGGGAAGGTGGAATTGTCCACTATATTCCATAGTAAAATGCACAACAATAGTGCATTTTTTACGATAAAATGCACAATAATAGTGCTTTTTATTGTAAATTTAGGTCTGTTTACTTATAAACTAAGATAGTATGGAAAAACTGATTGCAAATTACAAAAGGATATTGAACCTTACAACATCGGAGTTTCACAGATATATGTACAACAAAGTGAATTGGAATGCCCGCCTTGTCGGCATTGTTGGAGCCAGAGGAGTGGGAAAGACGACAATGATACTGCAATATATCAGAGAAAAGTTGGATGTGGACACAACACTATATGTGAATGCGGAACACCTGTATTTTTCTTCTCATAAGCTAACAGAACTTGCAGATGAGTTCAGCAACTATGGAGGGAAATATTTGGTGATTGACGAAGTCCATAGGTATGAAGGGTGGGCAACGGAATTGAAGCTTATCTACGATTATCATCCAGAGTTACACGTGATTTTTTCCGGTTCATCTGTATTAGACATCAACAAGGGAGTGCAGTCAGATTTAAGCAGAAGGGCAGTTATACACACTATGTATGGTTTGTCATTTAGGGAATACCTTGAATTGTTTCACGGGATTAAAGTTGAGCGTTATAGTCTGGAAGACGTTTTAAGTCATAAGGTGAAGTTGTCAGACACGTTTCGTCCGTTGCTTTTCTTCAAGAGTTATTTAGAGAAAGGTTACTACCCTTTTGCCCTAGAGGGCGACTATGAGGGTAAACTTATCAATATTGTGACAAAGACATTGGAAACAGACATTCCTGAATATGCGAATATGAACGTATCGACAGGAAGGAAGCTGAAGAGAATGATGGCAGTGATAGCAGAAAGTGTTCCCTTCAAACCCAACATGGTTACACTGGCAGAGGTGTTAGGCGTTTCCCGTAATAGTATTGCCGATTATCTGCTTTACATAGAAGAAGCAGGGTTAATTATTCAACTTAGAGATCAAACGGGGGGTATCAGGTCTTTAGGAAAGGTCGATAAAGTTTATCTGGAGAATACAAATCTAATTTATTCCCTTGCAAAAGATGGGAAAGCGGAAATTGGTAACATCAGGGAAACATTTTTTATGAATCAATTACGTGTGGTTGAAGATCCCGTCACCTCTCCCGTATCTGATTTTCTTGTGGGAGACCGAACTTTTGAGATTGGAGGACGAAACAAAAAACAAAAACAGATAAAGGGTGTTGCGAAATCATATATAGTAAAGGACGACATCGAGTACGGTGGTTTTAATGTAATACCATTGTGGCAGTTTGGACTGCTTTATTGAGGACTTGAAGGCTTTATTATACTAGTTCTTCCTTATAAAAAACGGAAAGTTTTGTGTTGTGCCTTGTTTTGTAAGTGTGGGGAATGGGATGAGGTGTTATGAGTTGTGGCGCAGGAGTGAATCATATTACGGTAGAAGCCGACAGCGATACTCCCACCTTCCGTCTGGAAGACGGTATCTCCCCCAGAATCGACCACTTTTTCTATTAAAAATACTAAAATTGCACCACGAAAGTGCAATTTTATCCAAATTTCTGCACTTTTACAGTGCAATATGCTAATATGAACGCATCGACAGGGCGTAAATTGAAAAAACTGCTGTCTATCGTTGCCATGAGCGTGCCATTCAAACCCGTTATGGATAAGATTTCCAAAATGGTAAACGTCAGTAGGAACGATCTGACCGATTATTTCCTCTATATGGAGCATGCGGGAATGGTTGCCCTGTTGCGCGATACCACCAACGGCATCATGGGGTTAGGGAAAGTGAAGAAAGTCTATTTAGACAATCCGAACTTAGCCTATGTGCTGGGTGAAGAGGCCTCTAACATCGGAAACATCAGGGAAACCTTCTTCCTAAACCAGATGCGTGTCCATAACCGAGTGCTGCTGTCAAAAAAATCTGATTTTGAAATTGACGGACTGACTTTCGAAATTGGAGGGAAAAACAAAGGCCAAAAACAGATAGAAAACATAGCAAACGGATTTGTTGTTAAAGACGACATTGAATATGGATCTGGCAATGTAATTCCTATTTGGATGTTCGGCCTGAACTATTAAAGGCTGTATTAAACGGACTTCTTGAAAACGTAATTCACGGAAAAACGAATGACTGTATAGTTTGTACTGAGTTACAAACCACCTAACCACACCTCTCGCTACACCTCCCCGAACCGGGTATGGGGAAAAGGTGGAACCGCTTCCACGTGCCCGGATGCTGGCACGAGCTAAGAGCGTTTGGAAAACGCTACGAGCCAACCCTGCCAATCACCAATGCGAGCCAAAAAATGAAGCGCAGCACCTCCAGCAGTGCCGCTACCTCACCGCATCCTTGTAGCCACCTCCCGTCTGGAAGACGGTATCTCCCATAACCGGGTATGTTGGGATTGCCCCCGCCATTCCTACGTGCCCGGAACCCACCACGCCGCCAGGGCGTTTGGAAAACGCTACGAGCCAACCCTGCCAATCACCAATGCGAGCCAAAAAAAGTGAAGTTCTGCACCTTCAGTAGAGCCTCAATACCACCTAAAACCAGTGAAAATCGCTGTTCTGCAGCATAAACGCCAGACATAAGCACCTCTGTAATCCACTATTTTGCAAATAGTTATAAATCCGCACCACCACAATTAAAAAAAGTGTGGCACACCAGGCCAAAATAGTTTGGCACGCCTTTTGGATTTATACAGACAGAAGCGGCAACGAACCACTTCGAAACTGAAAGTTGAACAAATAAAAGATACAGCATATGAAAACAAATAGCATTGTAAAGGTTCTCGCAACCTCAGTTCTGTTAGCCATTGGCTCAGTAGCAAACTCACAAGTATTCGCCAGCTTCTCAGCAGCAGTACCCGTACCAACCGTCAGCGCGCATGTATCGGTAGCCGCACCAGCACCGGTGGTTGTCCACCAGGTAGCAGCCCCTGCCCCAGTAGTGCACGTCGTAGAGCCAGCACCGGTAGAGGTGGTTGAAGTGGTAGAACCAGCACCCGTAGTAGTGCACCACGTAGCCCCTGTACGCCACGTCTACACCGCACCCGTACGCCACTATGCGCCAGCGCGTGTATACCACCACGCACCTGTCCGCCATCACCACCACCATGGCCGTCCGGTTCACTACCGCCGTTAAT
>ODAI012962084.1_pt1 | contig 37781 bp, 25 predicted proteins | sample 1539321 | NCBI WGS metagenome assembly ODAI01 (sample SAMN02144231, study PRJEB22623) | gut metagenome | biome: sheep rumen | host: Ovis aries | place: New Zealand
TAATGAGGCTCGTACCATCAGTGCTCATGGCGTCGATGAACGTTTCTATATCAATGGTACTGAAGAAGTCTTCAATGACTCCATCGGTCCGTCTATATTCTGCTATCTCAATTCACCTTCTTTTGTCAATGGTGGTGATGTGAACTGCACACCTTTCTTTGTGGCGGAGATTACGGACAAAGACGGCATCAATGCGTCGGGCAATGGCATTGGACATGACATGCAGCTGATAATCGACGGAGAGGCAGTGCGCACATATAATCTCAATGATAATTTCACATTCGACTTCGGAAGTTATACCAGTGGTACCACATTCTATAGTATTCCTGCACTGTCACCAGGTAGGCATACGCTGAAGTTTAGGGCTTGGGATATACTGAACAACCCCAGTACAGCCACGCTCGATTTTAATGTGGTCAACGGTCTGGCGCCAAAACTTCTTGATGTCAATGTCACCCGTAATCCTGCGGTGTCGTCGACGACATTCATCGTGACACACAGCTTCACAGACTCTGATGTCGATGTGATACTGGATGTGTTCGACCTCGGCGGACGCATCTTGTGGAGACATCAGGAAAAGGGCACGTCCATTGGTAATAGCTTTACTGTCGATTGGGACCTTACAATGGATAGTGGAGCACGCCTGCAGACTGGTGTGTACCTTTATAGAATACGATTGAGCTCAAATGGTAGTGCTCGTGTGTCGAAAGCTAAGAAACTAATAGTCTTAGGCAATAATTAAGCTGGTGCCTACGTTAATGATAACGGACTATAAAGAGAAAAGATGAAAAAGAGCCTAAGACTTTTTGTGGCAACGGTATTGATGCTGACAGTATATGGAGCATACGCACAGGATAAGCGTAATATGTTCAATCCCGTCAACCATGCAGTGATATCACAGATCATAGCTCCTGATGCTCGTTCGGCAGGTATGGGTGATGTCGGTGCTGCTACAGACCCTGATGTCAACTCACAATACTGGAATCCTGCAAAATATCCTTTTAATATTAGTAGGGCTGGCGTTGCTATCAACTATACACCATGGTTGCGCCAACTGGTTAATGACATGGATATGGCATACGTGGCAGGATACTATCGCATTGGTGACTATTCGGCAGTGAGTGCCTCGCTGAGGTATTTCTCACTGGGTGAGGTCTTTATCAGTAGCGATGAGTCGGGGTCTAACGATATGACCATCAAGCCATACGAGATGTCACTCGACGTAGCATACTCGCTGATGCTGAGTGAAAACTTCTCGCTGGGTGCTGCCGTACGTTGGATCCATTCTGATATGCGTTACGACTATAGTGAGGACTCGTCACCTGCATCGGCTTTCGCTGCCGACATAGCGGGGTATTATCAGAACTATATCAATTTAGGCAATCGTGAATGTCAGTTAGGACTTGGACTGAACATCTCGAATATTGGTAGTAAGATAAAATTCAGTGGCGACGAAGATTCGGAGTTCATTCCTACCAATATGCGCTTGGGTGCAGCACTGATGGTTCCTCTTGACGAGTTCAATAAGCTTACAATCGCTGCCGATGCCAACAAACTGTTGGTGCCTACGGTACCAAAGCAGGAGGAGGGCGAGGCAACGTCTGACTATATCGAACGTGTGCGCAGGGAATATAATGATGTGTCAAGTATCTCTGGAATCTTCAAGAGTTTCCACGATGCTCCTGGTGGTTTTAAGGAGGAGATGGACGAGATACAATGGAGTGTAGGTGCTGAATATACTTACAACGACAAATTCTCACTGCGTGCAGGCTACCACCATGAGGCAGAGAACAAGGGAAACCGACAGTACTTCACTGTTGGTGGAGGCTTCAAGATGAATGTCTTCTCACTCGACGCCGGATATGTTATCGCTACGGCAAAAAGCAATCCTCTCGACCAGACCCTGCGCTTCACTCTCGCCTTTGATATGGATGGCATCAAGGATTTGTTCAGAAGAAGATAAATCCAACTATACATAACATATTACATAGTATTATTATGAGGGTCGGATTTGGATATGATGTTCACCAGTTGGTCGAGGGTAGGGATCTTTGGCTGGGTGGTGTGAAGATAGAGCATTCTATGGGTCTTCTTGGTCATAGCGATGCCGATGTACTTATCCATGCTATATGTGATGCCCTGCTCGGTGCAGCCAATATGCGTGATATTGGCTATCATTTCCCCGATACGTCTGATGCTACTCTCGATATGGACAGCAAAGTTATACTTCGGGAGGTTATACGATTGATAGGTGAGAAGGGGTATCGCTTAGGTAATATTGATGCTACCATCTGCGCTGAACAACCTAAGCTCAATCCTCACATCCCTGCTATGCAACAATGTCTTGCTGATGTTATCAACACCGATCCTGACAATATCTCTATCAAGGCCACAACTACCGAGCGTCTTGGCTTCACTGGCAGGCGAGAGGGAATCTCTGCATACGCTGTATGTCTTTTGGAAAGTAAGAAGTAAGAGATAAGCGACGCTTACTTCATTATAAAAAAACGAAACGCTAAGACTCACCTCGAGCCCCAGCGTTCTGGTTATGTTTAACTAAAAATTCTGTCTGAAATCAAAGGGAGCCTCACGGTTCACCTTTGTCATCCTTTGAACAATCGTTAAACTTTCTACCTTAAACAAAAATAACTAAAAACCTAAATCTATTACTACTAACCTAAACAATCTATTAACCTTTTGACGATGCAAAGGTACAACCATCTGCAACATCTCGCAATACTTTTATATGTATTTTCTTCAAAAAACGCCTTTTTATTGATGTAAATCAAGCGATGTGCACGTACACAACGACTTTTTTGCCCTAAAATGGGTTTTTCTAAGCAAAATGCTATATCTTTGTATGCACAATAGAAATGCTATGAGGGTATTGATAGTAAACACAAGTGAGCGGACTGGAGGTGCGGCGGTGGCAGCTAACCGACTAAAGGATGCACTGAACAATAATGGTGTGAAGGCGAAAATGCTGGTCAGAGACAAGACAACTGATGATATTACCGTTGTTGGTATAGGTGGCGGGTGGCGCTCACATCTTTTTTTCCTATGGGAACGCTGGTGTGTTTTCTGGCATCTAAGGTTCAATAAGAAGCATCTTTTCGAGATAGATATTGCCAATATCGGTCACGATATCACCCGCTTGCCTGAGTTCAAGGAGGCTGATGTCATCCATCTGCACTGGATAAACCAAGGTATGTTGTCACTCAGGGGTATTAGGAAGATTCTTGATAGTGGCAAACCGGTGGTGTGGACTATGCACGACATCTGGCCAGCAACGTCATTCTGTCATGTTACGCTCGATTGTCGTAATTATGAACGACAGTGTGGTCAATGCCGATACTTGTGTGGTAAGAGCTCGATAAAGGATTATTCTGCTAAAATTTGGCGACGCAAGCAACGCATTCTGCAGGGACAGATAGTCCACTTCGTGGCATGTAGCCGTTGGCTGGCAGGGGCAGCACGTCGTAGTGGACTACTCGAAAGACAGCGTGTAGAGAGTATTCCCAATGCTATTGATACCAAGATATACCATCCCAAAAACCGTGAACAAGCTCGCCAACGCTTGCAGCTTCCACAGGACAAACGCCTTATCCTCTTTGTGGCACAACGGGTCACAAATACAAATAAGGGAATACAATACCTTATTGATGCCTGCTCTAAGCTTGTAGCGGACTACCCTGAAATGGCAGATTCTACAGGTATGCTTCTTCTTGGCGGTCATGCCGAAGAGTTGGAAGACCGCTTCCCCTTACCTGTCTATCCGCTGGGCTATGTCAATGAGGAGAGCAGGATAGTAGATGTGTATAGTGCCGCTGACGTGTTTGTCATGCCTTCCTTGTCAGAGAATCTTCCTAATACCATCATGGAGGCTATGGCTTGTGGTATTCCATGTGTGGGCTTTCGTGTAGGTGGCATCCCTGAGATGATTGTTCATCAAAAGACGGGCTATGTGGCTGAATACAAGAATGCTGATGACCTTGCTAATGGAATACGATGGGCTCTTGATGCCGACCCTGAACAGATATGCAGTAATGCTACTCGTAAGGTGGCTCAGGAATACTCACAGAGTGCTGTGGCTAAAGAATATATAGAAGTTTACAACGAGGCGATGGCATTAAAAAACTATAAGCTATGATCTCATTCTCTATTATAACCATATCCTACAATGCCTCGGAGGTCATACAACCGACGCTTGACAGTGTGTTCTCGCAAGACTATCCGCATGTGGAGCATCTCATTGTCGATGGGGCTTCTAATGACGATACTGTAGCGATGGCACAGAGTTATAAATCAAAGAATGATGCCAGCGGTGGAGGGCACGTGGTTGTGATAAGCTCTGAGCCAGACAAGGGACTATACGATGCCATGAATAAAGGTCTCCAACTGGCTACTGGTGACTATGTGCTGTTTCTTAATGCTGGTGACTGCTTGGCAGCGGCTGATACCTTGAGTCGTGTGGCAGGAGCTGCAACGGTGGGCGACGGCGAGCAACTCCCTGTTGTCATCTATGGTGATACGGATGTATATGATATTGATGGCAGATACGTAGGACCTCGTCATTTGTCTGTTCCCGAACATCTCACATGGCGTTCCTTCCGCCGTGGTATGCTCGTCTGCCATCAGGCTTTCTATGCCTTGCGGGAAGTGGCTGCAGTCGAACCATATAATCTTGATTATCGTTTGTCGGCTGATGTCGATTGGTGTATACGTGTGATGCGCAGGGGAGAGACTGAAGGCAGGTCACTGAAGAATGTCCATGGTGTCGTGTGCCATTATCTCGAGGGAGGCATGAGCATACAGAACCACCGTGCATCGCTCAAAGAGCGGTTCCACATCATGCGCAGCCACTATGGGCTGTTTTCCACTCTGCTCTGGCATTGTTGGTTTTTTGTCAGACAAATTCTAAGAACCAAAAACTAAGAACTAAAAACTAAGAACCAAAAACCAAAAACTAAAAACTAAAAACTAAAAAAGCTATCCTGAATGGATAGCTTTTTTATACTTTCGTTTTACGATTCTATTACGAGCACTTCAATACCATTCCCCGAGTTAGTGTCGTAAATCTACCAATCTTGTTGATGCGACAGAGACTTTCTATTGATATTCCTGTACGTTCGGCAACGCTTTCCAGAGTGTCACCCTGTCTAACGGTATAGTAGCTGCCGTCGCCAGTGATGATCAGACCAGTAGCTTTGTCGTCTTTGTTGTCAGCGAGATTGTCATTGTCTTTCTTCGCAGGAGTGGTGCCCTGCACCTCCTCGCGTGTATATCGTCCGCCATTCTTTACGCCACGCAGAGCAGTAGCCTGAGCCGACTCATGAGCGATGGTGGTCTTGCGGAAAGTGTAGAAGTCGCCAGTGACATCCTGATTACGGAAGTCAAACATAAGGGCTGGGTTCAGCGCTGTACCACAGAGACGAGTCTCGAAGTGGAGGTGAGAACCTGTGCTGCGGCCTGTGTTACCGCCGAGACCAATCACCTGACCAGCTTTTACTATCTGGTTTTCGTGCACCAGTTGTGCTGAGAGGTGACCATATACGGTCTCCAGTCCGTTGTTGTGTCGTATTACAATATACTTACCATATCCACGACCTTCATAGCGTACCACGCGTACTTTACCAGAGAATGCTGCGCGGATGGTGTCGCCGATATATACCTTGATGTCCAGTCCTTTGTGCTGACGACCCCAACGATGACCGAAGTTACTGGTTATAACGCGGCTCTTTGTTGGCATGTGGAATCCACGTAGGTCAATTTTGTAGCTCTCTGGGAGTGGATATACGGCATGAGTACGTTTGTTCTCCCACTCGTCGTAGAGGTTGGAAGAGGGGTTCTCCAGATTCTCGCGCTCTATGGTGTTCTTGAGCGCCATCTGTTCTACTACTTTGTTTTTGTGGTCCACCGGTGCTTGGCGAGCCATCAGGTCTTGAGCTGTAGCATTTGTCGTGGCAACAGCCATGACAGATGACAACATAATACTCCTTAATATATTATTTATAATCATAATTTCTCAATTATTATTTGGTCATAGACGCCTCGGTAAGGGCTTTCTTCAGTAAAAAACCGCTGCAAAGATAACGGATTTTCTATTGTTTTGGTGTGTATTTAACAGTTTTTATTCGGCTTTTAACATCCTCAGAATGTGTTTTTTGTGCTCGCAAACACAGTGGCTGACAAGTTTTCAAGCAATTTTATGTGTATAAGTATGCATTTTATTTTAAGAAATGACAGCCCAGTTGATATTAGACTTTCTTAACACTTGCAGCCTGTTCCACATTATTCTATATATACTCTTTTCGCAGTCAGGATCATCGTCTACTATCTTTTGTGCCTCGTCGCGTGCCATTTGTACGATCTGTCCGTCGTGTGCAATGTCGGCAATCTTCAAATCGAATGCCACGCCGCTCTGTTGTGTGCCCTCCAGATCGCCAGGTCCTCTTAGTTTCAGGTCGGCTTCGGCTATCTGGAATCCGTCGTTGGTTTCACACATTATGTCCATTCTGCGTGCAGTTTCTTTGCTCAGCTTGTAGCTTGTCACCAGTATGCAGTAGCTTTGATCGGCACCTCGTCCCACTCTGCCTCGCAGCTGGTGTAGCTGTGACAGTCCGAAGCGTTGTGCGTCGAGTATCACCATCACCGATGCGTTTGGCACGTTCACTCCCACCTCTATAACCGTTGTCGCAACAAGTATCTGTGTCTCGCCACTGACAAAGCGTTCCATCTCGGCATCCTTCTCTTTGGGTTTCATCTTCCCGTGTATTTTGCTCAGTCTGAATTCAGGAAAAGCCTCTTTCAGAACCTCAAAGCCATCCTCGAGATTCTTCAGGTCTATCTTCTCACTCTCCTTTATCAGTGGAAACACGATATACACCTGCCTGCCAGCCTGTATCTGTCGGCGAATGCTTTGGTACAGGCTTGTCTGCTGGTTGTCATACACGTGGCGTGTCTCTATTGGCTTTCGTCCAGGTGGCAGTTCGTCGATGACGCTTACGTCCAGGTCGCCGTATATGGTCATGGCGAGGGTGCGAGGTATGGGTGTTGCTGTCATCACCAGTACGTGGGGTGGCACCTCACTCTTCCTCCATAGTTTAGCTCTCTGTGCTACTCCGAAACGGTGTTGCTCGTCAATCACAGCCATGCCGAGATGGGCAAACTGCACATTGTCTTCTATCAGTGCATGTGTACCCACGAGTATGTTGATTTCGCCAGTGGTGAGGTTGCGAAGTATCTCCTCGCGACGTTTGCCCTTGATACTGCCAGTAAGTAGTTCTGTGTGTACAGGCAGTCCCTTTAGAAAGTCAGAGATGGTCTGATAGTGCTGCTCGGCAAGTATCTCGGTAGGTGCCATGATACATGCCTGAAATCCATTATCTATGGCAATCAGCATCGACATTAGTGCCACAAGTGTCTTACCTGACCCCACGTCGCCCTGTAGCAGACGGTTCATCTGTCTGCCCGAATTAGTGTCGTTGCGTATCTCGCGTATCACCCTTTTCTGTGCGTTGGTGAGTTCGAAGGGCAGGCTCTCCTTATAGAATCGGTTGAAAGCTTCGCCAATGTGTCTGAATCTATAGCCTTGGCTCTTACGTCGCTGATTGTTGGCATAGCGTAGTATGGCAAGTTGTATGTAGAACAGTTCTTCGAATTTCAGTCTGAAGCGTGCCCGTTGGCTGTCCTCGGCAGTTTTTGGATAGTGTATCTTGCGCATTGCCTCGTCACGACTCATCAGATGTAGGCGTTCAGTGATGAATGGCGACAGGGTCTCTGGTAGCGGAGTCGTCAATCTCTCCAACAGGTTCTTCACCAATTTTTCTATTGCTCGCGAGTTCAGTCCCGCCTTCTTCATCTTCTCCGTAGTACCATAATATGGCTGCATACCCATCGCGCTGAGCTCTATTTTTGCTGCGTCCTCGATGTCTGGATGGGTTATCTGCACTCGTCCGTTGAAAGCTGTCGGTTTGCCAAACACTACATACTCTATGCCAACCTTGTAGCTTTCATAGATATATTTGGTTGCATTAAACCATATCAGGTCACATATCCCATGACCATCGCTCAGGTGGGCAACGATGCGTTTCTTTCTTGGTCCCATCTCGAACTCCTCAAATCCCAGTATGCGTCCTTTTATCTGGACGAACGGCATGTCGAGAGTCAGTTCGCTGATGGTATATATTCTGCTGCGGTCGACATATTTATAAGGAAAGTATTCCAGCAGGTCGTTCCACGTATGTATATTAAGTTCTTTGCTCAATATCTCACTTCTACGTGGACCGACACCCGAAAGATACTTTATGTCTTGCTCCAGAATATCAGTCATTGTTTTTTATAGTATCAATAGTACCTATAGTAATATCTCTGCTATCTTCAGGTCGAAGGGCGTGGTTAGTTTTATGTTTTCTCTGTTGCCTTCAACCATCGTCACCTCTTTTCCAATGCTCTCTACCACCGATGCGTCGTCGGTGAAGGCATCGCTATAGGGCTGGTCGAAAGCCTCATGAGCCAGTTGGATGTCAAACACTTGTGGGGTTTGCACTATACGATAGTTGCTGCGTAGCACGTTATATGCCTTATCCGTGTCTCCCACCTTGCGCAGGGTGTCCGTCACAGGCAAGACGGGTATGGCAGCGCCCGTCTGTCTGGCAATGTCATAACAACGCCTTATCACCTCTGCTGATACGAACGGGCGCACTCCGTCATGGATGCCTACCACACCCTTGCAGTCTTTGGCTATCAGTGCTAGTCCGTTCTTTGATGAAGCGAAACGGGTGTCGCCGCCGTCAGCTATCTCGTGAGGGATGTCACACCGATACTCTCGGCATAGCTCTCGCCAGTAGTCTTGTTGGCTCTTTGGCAGCACGAGGATTATCTTCATGTCCTTGTCACATCTGTGAAATCGTTCCAGCGTATGCATCAGCACAGGCTTCCCGCCTATCGGCAGGAACTGTTTTGGAATCTCACCACCCATCCTCAGTCCTTTGCCTCCAGCAACAATGATGATGTAGTCCATGCGGTCTTTTTTGTTATGGTATCTATAGTATTTCTCTCACTCTGCGTTCCACGTTCCGTGCTTCTCACTCCAGATACATCATACCCTGCTTTAGGGTCTTCACCACACGTTCGTCGGTGAAGTGGGCGAGCAGTTGATAGCCGAAAGCCATAGCCGCACCTGGTCCCTTGCCTGTAGTGATGTTTCCATCCACGGTGACGGGCTCGGCAGTATATTCTGCGCCAGTAAGAGTGTTCTCGAAACCAGGATAACATGTTGCCTTTTTACCCTGTAGCAGTCCCAGTCCGCCGAGTACCAGCGGTGCTGCACAGATGGCGGCTATACGCTTTCCTTGTGCCTGTTGGTTAAGTAGCGCCTGCCTTACCCCTTCATGCTCGTTCAGATTCTTCGCTCCAGGCATTCCGCCAGGCAATACCAGCAGGTCGGCATCGCTAAGGTCGCCCACTGTGTCAAAGGTGGCGTCAGCGATTACAATCACGCCATGAGCGCTCTCCACATCCCTCTCGTCGTTGATGCTGACAGTTACAACTTCTATGCCGCCACGACGTAATATGTCTACTGGTGCCAGTGCTTCAATATCCTCGAAGCCATTGGCAAGAAATACATAAACTTTTGCCATAGTAATCTGTGTTTTTTCGTTATTCTTGCGACAAAGGTACGATAAAATTTTTTGATTTATGGGAAAAAGCATGATTTTATTCGGAAAATAACTACCTTTGCCCCCGTAATGGGTATTTGCATGGAAAAAAAGAAATTGCGGTTTGCCATCTTTGGCAATGAATATCAGGCACGCAAGGCTACGGCGATACAGAAAGTGCTGTCAGTCCTGGAACAGTTGGAAGCGATGGTCTATATCGACCGACCGTTTTATGAGTTTATTACCAAAGAGCTATGTCTGACAGTCGATGTGGCTGATGTCTTTGACGATGATAATTTCGATGTCGACTTCGCCATCTCTCTTGGTGGCGACGGTACGTTCCTGAAGGCTGCCAGTAGGGTGGGCAGCAAGAAGATACCCGTCATTGGAGTCAACATGGGTCGCCTCGGCTTCCTTGCCGACGTGCTGCCCAGCGAGGCAGAGACAGTGCTCACATCGATTGCTGGTGGCAGCTATGAGATAGAGGAGCATTCCGCCATAGAGATAGAAACCGACGGCGAACGACTGACTGAGATTCCCTGGGCTCTTAACGATATTGCCATTTTGAAGCGCGACAATGCGTCGATGATAAGCATCCGCACCTCTATTGATGATGAATACCTCGTTACTTATCAGGCTGACGGACTCATCGTATCTACCCCGACGGGGTCTACTGCCTATTCACTCTCTAATGGCGGACCCATCATAGTCCCACAGACCGATACGTTGTGTCTCACCCCCGTGGCTCCCCATTCGCTCAATATCCGCCCCATTGTCATCAGTGGCTCCAGTGAGGTGACGCTCAGCGTCGTCTCTCGTTCGCACAACTACCTCGTAGCTATCGACGGACGTTCGGAGAGTCTCTCCGAGAATACTCGAGTGACTATTCGTCGGGCTCCCTTTACGATACGTATAGTGCGTCGTAGCGGTAATCGCTACTTCTCTACATTGCGCGAGAAAATGATGTGGGGAAGTGATGTGAGGAATGCGTAATGCTTAATGCGTAATGCTTAATGCGTAATGCTTAATGCTTAATGCGTAATGAGTTTATAAGATGAAAAAGACAGAAGAAAATATTATAGCTGTAAAAAGCAAGGCATTTGCTATAAGGATAATAAAGCTATATAAATATTTATGTGACGATAGAGCTAATGAAGTGATAGGTAAACAAATCCTAAAAAGTGGAACGAGCATCGGTGCCAACGTTAAAGAGGCACTAAGAGGACAGTCGAAAGCAGATTTTATTGCAAAAATGAGTATTGCTCTGAAGGAAGCAAGTGAAACGGAATATTGGATAGAACTGTTGGAAGAATCTGACTGTATAACAGAAACACAGGCAGCGAGTATCCAAAATGATTGTGTGGAGTTAATAAAAATATTGATGTCAATTACAAAGACAGCGGAAAAGAAATAATTATGCATTACGCATTACGCATTACGCATTATAGAATAACAGACCTGCTTTCTTGGCTTTGGCGTGCCTGGAGGGGCAATAGGTTGCAGGCGACTATCAATGCTCTTATCGGACTGATAGGAGTAGTGGTGAGTCTGTCGCAGGTGTGGGCAGTCAAACACGCTGTCGATGTGGCTTCCCATGCCGTTGAGGGCGACCTCTACTGGGCTGTGGGCATCATGGGACTGCTCGTTCTTGCCAATTTTGCCCTGAATATCGCAGGTATATGGGTACGTAACATCCTTGGCATCAAGGCACAAAACCGTATGCAGCAGCAACTGCTCAACCGTATGCTGCGCTCAGAGTGGCACGGCAAGGAGCGCCGCCATTCAGGCGACATCCTTAATCGCCTCGAGAGTGACGTCAGTAATGTAGTAGGTTTCCTTACCGAGACGATTCCCAGTTCGCTGTCCACCCTGGCGATGTTCCTCGGAGCTTTTTTCTATCTGGCGTCTATGGACTGGCGTCTGGCGGTAGTCATCACTCTCATGGTACCCCTCTTCTTTCTCGTCAGCAAGATCTATATGCGTCGTATGCGCCAGCTCACTCGTGAGGTGCGCGAGTCGGACTCTCAGGTACAGAGCGTCTTGCAGGAGACCGTTCAGAACCGTATGTTGATAAAGACCTTGGAGAGCGACGATATGATGGTAGACCGACTGGAGTCCACTCAGAGTGAGCTGCGCCATCGTGTGGTGCGCCGCACCAAGTTCAGCGTGTTCAGCAACCTCATCCTCAATAGCGGTTTTTCACTTGGCTATCTCATAGCCTTCCTCTGGGCAGCCATCCGCATGTCCGAATACACCCTGTCGTTCGGTGGTATGACGGCATTTCTCCAGCTTGTCAACCGTATACAAGGTCCGGCGCGGTCGCTTGCCAAGCTGGTGCCAGCCTTCGTCTCAGTACTCACCGCCGTAGAACGACTCAAGGAACTCGAGGAGGAGCCACTCGAAGAACAGGGCGACCCCATCCTCATGCAGTCACCATGTGGCGTAAGGCTCACCGACGTGTCGTATGCGTATGATGACGAGGAGCGAGGAATGAGGAACGAGGAACGAGAAGTGAGGGTTATTGACCATTTGTCGTTCGACTTCCGTCCAGGTACGTGTACAGCCATCCTTGGTGAGACAGGCTCTGGCAAGACCACCCTCATTCGTATAATTCTCGCCCTTCTGCGTCCACAAGAGGGAATAGTCGAGATATACGACAACAAACATGCCGACACGATGTCGCCCCGCCATCGTGCCAATCTCGTCTATGTACCACAGGGCAACACCCTGATGAGTGGTACCATTCGTGAGAATCTCCTCTTGGGTAAGCCTGATGCCACCGACCAGGAGATGCAGGAGGCTCTTCGTAAGAGTTGTGCCGACTTTGTTATGTCGCTACCTCAGGGACTCGATAGCCCGTGTGCCGAACAGGGAGGAGGACTCTCCGAGGGGCAGATACAGCGCATCGCCATAGCCCGTGCCCTGTTGCGCAACCGTCCCGTCATGTTATTCGATGAGGCTACCAGCGCCCTCGACCCAGACACCGAGGCTCAACTGCTCAAGAACATCCTCTCTGCCAACGACAAGACCATCATATTCATTACCCATCGTCCAGCCGTCGTCGACTATTGTGACAACGTGCTTAAAATACAGAAGCAAACGAAGTTTTAAATAATTTCTATTTCACGATCTGACCTTGTGCGTTGTATGTCCTGCCGTTCTTCTCAATCAGCACCATACCATTGCGGAGAACCTTGATGGGCTTGTCCTTTGTCTTGGCTTCGTCCATGATGATATTGTCAACGCCAGTGTCCACGCGTGTCACCTTGAAGTTGTCGGCATATAGGTTGACTTCAGAGGTAGAGGTCGGGGTTGATAATAGCTTTAGACCGACGGTAAGCGTACCTGCCTCTTCGAGTGTGGTAGTGACTGACACACTGGTGGCTGTGCTCCATGAGGAGTTGGCTGTGTATGGTATGACCTGAGTGTCGTCGTTGGCAAAGAGGGCAATAACATCGCATTCGCAATGTGCGGCTACCGAGACTGTGTATGTTCCAGCGGGCATATTGCTTGCGCTTTGAAATATTATGTTTCCTGCAGAAAGACTTGTGCCACTTCCTGCCCATGCTTGATACAGGTAATTTCCGCCTGTGAGTGTTGAGTGATATTGGTTTACTTTAACTGGCCAGGTTTTTCCACTTCCCCACCCCATGTCGTAGTTGATTGTCCATCCAGGACAGGTGTCTATCCATCCGCCGCTGTTCCATGTACAGTCTTCAAAGTCCATGTTCTGGAAGCTACTGGTTACATCTTGGTCTTGGTTTTCCTCTTGTTGTCCAAGGAACTCTTGAATTGTTAGAAGTGCTTGCGTGGCACTTCCGTTAGCAGTAGTGAATAGCCCATGGTTAAACCACGGAGAGTAGACTGTATTACCTGCTGACTGGTTTTCTTCAGGGAACCAATACAGGAGGCCTATAACGTAGCTTAAATCTTTTGTTGCTGCTACTAAATCATCGAGAAAAGCTTTCTGCCCGGCAGGGGTTGCAGGCCATGTAGATTCAAAGTTGTATGTGGCATCGCTGCTGTAATAGGCGTTGAAATATCCTGTTTCAACAATCATAATATCCTTATCTGCATAGGTGTTATGTAAATTGGATAGATTGTTAGTAAGTGTACCTATTGTGTTATGCCATTCTGGATAGTAGGAAAGACCTATTATGTCGTAGTCGATGCTTGAAAGTCGATCGTAGATACCTTTCATAGTAGACCATGCTCCAGTGCGTTCAGTATGTATGATAATCTTTGCATTTGGACAAACCTCACGACATGCTTTACCTGCATTTGTCAGGAGAGTGCGGAAATAATCCCAATTAGCATCGCTGCTTGTGTAGCACTTCTTGGTGGTAGAGTTTTCAGCTCCCCATAACATTCCATAGCTGATTTCGTTACCGGTTTGTATAAAGTCTGGTGTGGCACCATTGTCAACTAGTGTTTGCAAACACTCCTTAGTGTAGTCGTATATTTTTGTATACAATTGTTGATCGGTTAGAGATGTCCACGCTGATGGCTTCCATTGTTTTTTGGGGTCAGCCCAGGTATCACTATAGTGGAAGTCAAGCAGGAAAGCCATTCCTGCATCTTTGATACGTTTACCCAATGCTTTTACATAGTTAAGATCTTGGCATACACCGGTTGCTCCAGTTGGGTTTACAAAAATTCTGACGCGTACAATGTTAAAACCTGCTTTATCACGGAAGTATTCTAAGAGGTCTCCGGTAATAGGACTCCCATAAATATCATTATATACAACACCAGCTTCTTCATATTTTGGAAGCATGGATAAGTCGCCGCCTGCATACTTGGTGTTCTGCGCCACAGATGTGATTGTGAACGTACAGAGAAGTGCAAGGAGTAGATTTTTTAGTTTCATAGTTTTAGTAGTTTATTTGTCAGTTTGATTTGTGTGCAAAGGTAATGGTTTTAATGGTAATTGCAAAGAAAAAATAAAAAAAGTCCTCCATTTTGACGTGGAGGACTACTAACATGTACTTTATTAGGATAGATTACTTAACCGCAATCTTTTTGCCATTGTGTATGTAGATGCCCTTAGGTAATTGACAATTGATAATTGACAATTGATAATTATCTGCTACCTTGCGTCCCATGAGGTCATAGACGGCATGGTCCTTTTGTGAATTCTGCTCGTAGTCCATCATGACGTTGCTGATGCCAGTTATTTCGTCTGTTACATCATTGAAGTAGTGATGACCGGCATCGTCCGTGTCGGTAGAAACTTCCAGATAGATGTCTTTTGTTATATAGTTGAAGTCAACGGTTTGCGGCTGTTCGTTTCCTGAGTTGACAACGATGTTGATGAAGTCGGTGGATGACGACATGCTGTATGGTGCGTAGTACCATGTTTTGCCGTTGATAGTCTTAGTTGCCGTTATGGTGGTGCCTGGCCATGTGGTACCAGTGTGGTTACCGCCCCATGTGTGGAAGTTGACGGTGCTCCAGCCAACCTTGTCCACGTTGACATATATGTTGATGTCGTGAGCGACGAAGTCCGTGATGGTGTAGTTGCGTGTGATGATGCCTGTGACGTTAGAGCCAATGAGTAATCCAACCTTCAGAGTTGTAGACTCAGAGATGTTAATCGAAGTACCGTCTGCCACTTGGGTGCTTGATGCAGTTGGGTCGCTACCGTCAGTGGTGTAAACAAGTTTTGCTCCGCTTGTCTGGCTGATAGCATTCAGCTTCACGCTGATGGTTCCATCGTATGTGCCAGATGGTGTGTCAGTCCATGCTGACTCCACGTCCTTGGATACATAGTATATGTATCTGTCGGTGGTGCTACCCGCAATCTTGAAATAGTTGTCAAGCCCTGTGGAGTAGGTGAGTGAGCCCATGACGATGAGTACGCTGTGACCGTCGAGACCGTCGATTTTCCTTACGTGCGACTTTGGATTGCTTCTTGCACTACCTTGCAGGATGGTTGTAGTGCTCTGGTTGTGGATTCTTGCGAGGTTGCGAGCGTAGATAAGCTGCTTGATGGTTGACTTGTATGTTTGCCAATCGGGTAGGAAGATACATGGTGTGCCAGGGCATGCAAGTATATATGCGTTAGCTGCGAGATTGTATGTTTTTAGCTCATTGGAGGTGTCGTCGCGTCCCCATGTGTCGTGGTTGTTAACGAATGAAATGCTGTAGCGGTTATAATCGTTGTCAACGTTCATTCCACCATAGTTCAGTCCATACCAGTTGCCATTTGCACCTTCGTTGCATATTTTGCGCAGAGTAGATTGCAAGGGGAAATCGAAGGCTGCGGAGGTCTTGCCTGTGGCGTCAATCCACCCAGTGACAGAGTTCTTGTTGGTATCCCAATACTCGCCAACGGAATACTGAGTGCCAGAACTCTCGTTGTACATTTTAGTGTATTCAGCACTATACCCCTTCACCATGTCGTAACGGAAACCTGCATATCCGAGGTCGTTAAGGAGCATGTCGAGATAAGCCTTGACATTGTTTTGAACATTCTCGCTCTTGTGGTCAAGGTCGCGCATGCCGTCCCACTTGTCTCCTGTGTCTGCATTGGTTCCTACCGCATAGCCGGCTGCTGCCGCTTCGTCATCAGAGCAAATGTCGTTGTATGTGAGTTGATATGTCACACCATTGTATTCTTCGGCAGGGAAGTCATTCCATGTGGTAGCGTTCTGTCGGTGGTTTATCACCACGTCGGCAATGGTGCCGATGCCATTTGTCTTGAATGTGCTGATCATGGAGCGTAGCTGTGCCTCTGTTCCGAAGGAACTGTTGTAGTTGCTGAACCAGTACTTATCATCATATCCCATAGACTTCCCACCGCAGTTGCCGCTCTGTGGAATCCAAACCAGTTTAAAGAACTCGCCCAGCTCTGTAGCTTGCGATTCCAGTTTCGTCCACTGGCTGTCATCGTATGAGTCCCAATAGAAGCCTTGCAGCATTACGCCTTCATAGTTGGCTGGCCATCCCTGTGCAAAGATGGTGGTGGAGAGGATAAGTCCGAATAAGGAAGTAAGGATTTTTTTCATATTGCTCAGTGTTAGGTGTTAGCTTATTACTATTAGTTATTTCGTTTGCAAAGATAACACATTGTAGTATAAAAAGAAACCAACCGTTATGCACTTTTTCCGTCGATGGTTATGCAAACGGTTGCGCAGTACAATTTTCAGATGTGTTTTTTTTATCATATAACAAGGGAGGGACTCCTGTTTTAGAAGTCCCTCCCAATCGAGATAGTTAGTTATTAGTTAGCTATTATTCTACTGCTGTTATTTCAACATACGAATTGCCGTTGCAACTCAGGTAAAGCTCTACGTGAGCAGGACCTGTAACAGGAGGATTGACGTTTTGGTTGCTACCGTTGATGATGTTGTCAAGGGTACCACCGAAGTTGCCGTCAGCATTGTCCCAGTTGCCGTTGCCGCGGAACTTGAACTCGCCTGTCAGCGTTACGTCAGCTTCCCAGCACTGCTTAGTGGTGTTGTATGTCATGTGAGGACCAGCGCTCCAGTCAGCTTCACTACCCTCGACGCCACCAACCATATCGATGAACTCAATCTTGGTCAGCGCATAGGTCATCTCATTCATGTCAACATCCACTACGTAGAAGCCTGCTCCTGGAGCTGGACAGTTAGAACCTCCGTTGTCTGCGATCTTGCCTTCGCCATCGTACTCCAAGTCGTTCGACCAGTCGTCGCCACCATTTGGCTTGAACTTGAACTCGCCATCAATATAGTAGAATCCCTGGAATTTGCCACTGAAGTCTGGATCATAGAGTGGGAAGCTTTGGTTCCATGATGTGCCATTGATAGTGCCAATGATGTACATGTTGGCGGATGCTGGTTCAACGGAGTAAACCAGACGGTTCATGTCGAGTGTGATTTTCCAATGGCCGGCACCTTCAATCATTGGAGTCTGAACGGCAACTTCCTCTCCTGTGATAGGAGCCTTTTCGCCTGTGAAGGTGATGAAGTTAGGCGACTTGGTATCGCCATTCTCGGCGCATCCCATCTGTACGGCATTCACATCGTCCCATGTGGTTTCACCGAACTCGTTGTAGGATGAGCCACCATAGAACTTATACCAGTTCTCGTTGCCTGTGGTCTCGATGATTGCCTCATACACGCCCTCCTCGTCTGTCTCCTCAAGGAATAGCGGCATGTTGGGGTTCCAGTCTGTTCCCACAATAGCACCCAAGAGGAAGTATCCGTTAGGATCAAGTTCGGGAACCTCTACAGGTGTGTCGTTCTGGATTACGCTACCCGTTATAGTGGCTGCTTCGCCAGTCTTGAGAATGACAGATGCCTCAACGTCCACTGTCAGCTGGCGCTTCTCATGTTTACGGCTTTGCAGGACCTCTTGACCTATGGAGTCGATTTGTATGGAGTTGGCATAGTAGTCATTTTCTCCCTCCTCGTTGGTATATGGAACCTTTACTCCGCCGATGGTTATAGACTTTACTACAATCTTCTCTATGTCCGGGTTGTCTGTAGATACAGTGAGTAGCTTGATAATCTCAGGGCACTCAGGGTCGTTCATGTCGATGTCGATGCCAGAGCCCGTAAAATCTACAGCGTATGCAGCAGCGTCCTCGCCTTGTGCGTTCGACTGTGGGCTTGCCCAGTCATCGAAGTCTTCGTTGCAAGAGGTGAATGCTGCTGCGCATAGCAGCATTCCACCTAATAATATATGTTTCTTCATAAGATTCATTGTTTTAATCATTATTATTCTACGGTGCCAGTGTTGTTGTCGAAGTTAATCTTCAGAGTCTTGCCTGGGCCAACTTCTACGGAATACTCCTCACCGACGTTTTCTGCCCAGTTCTGTGGAATGTCAATGGTACGCCAGAAGATATTTCCTTCAAACAGTGTGAACTCTGTGCGCCACCAGTCTTCACCAGGAACAACGATGAATGCGCGAAGTTCTCCTGTGGCAGTGAAACCACTGAATGTCCAGTCGCCGTCCTTGGTCGCAGGAGCGGTCATGTTTGCGCTAGTCCAGCTGTCTGGGTCGTATGCGTTGCCTGTGACACCAGCCGCACCCGGACCGACAACCATCTTGACAACGAGATCGTTGCCTACAACCTTAATGATGAACTCGATAGTGTACCAACCCGGCTGGCTGAATACGATATTACCATCGTCGGCTCCAGTAATCTCAAGACCTTCTACCTGATTGTCAATCTCGTTGATGAGGTCGTAGCCGAACCAGTCGTTTGCCTTGTAGCCCCACTTGAATTGACCAGCGTATATAAGGGTGTAGAAGCGGCCTTCCTTACCATAGACAGGTGCTAATGGCTTCCATGTGTTCCATGCTGTGCCGATGGTGCTTCCGCAAACAAATACTGATGTTGGGAGAGTTACATCGGAAGGTGTGTCATAGCTCAATACGTTGAGCATAATCTCGTTGGAGAACACCTCACCATAGTGCTCACCGGTGTCAGCCAAAAAAGCACGCAGGCGGACGTAGAGAGGCATCTCACCCTCTGGGTCAGCATCGTCGTGAGCTGCACGATACAGGTCGAGAATCGCTGCATTCAGCTCGGTAGCCTTGATGTCAATCTTTGTTGAGGGGTATGTGGTTGACAGCTCGGTCCATTCCTTCTCCTCAGTGTCGTCTAATGATATCTGCACAGCGTATGTTACTGCTGCTGGCCAACCTCCATAGTTTGGTTGGTTGGTTGTCAGATTTACACTTGTTGCTGCAGGTAGATCATATACATTGTTCGCTGCAAACTCAGGTGTGTTGAGTACGAAAGTTTCAGGGAAACTTATCGTAGGATTGCTGTCGTTGTCATCATCACATGATGTGAAGAGAGGGAGACATGCAACCGCAGCGAGAAGCAGACTTCTATATATATTTTTCATAGTGTTTGTAATCTCTTTATTAGTTGTGAATGTTAATTAGTAGCCTTCGTTCTGCTTAAGATTTGGATTGTTGGTCAAATCGTTATTAGGCAACGGATAGATATAGCGGTATTCTGCTATGTTGTATGTGCCGAAGCGAACCTGGTCGATGCGGTTTCTTCCTTCGAACCAGAACTCCTTAACCCATTCATCCTGAATGTCCTCCAGAGTGTAGTTGGTCTTTGTAGTAGCATGGGCGCGTCTGTGCAATGCGTTAATCTTGTTTGCTGCATCGGTTGTGCTACCATTAAGTCGCGTCTCTGCCTCTGCGTATGTGATGTATGCCTCTGCGATTCGCATCAGTGGCAGGTCGGTGTCGACCTTCTCAAGTGCGCTGGCGAGTTTGCCGTCGGAGCGCACGTTGCGGAACTTCACACATGCATATCCATTGGACTCGTCGGACCGGTCTGTGATGTTGCGGGTATAGCCGGTAGTGTAGAACAGTGCACGGTCATCGCCTGCGGCATCAGTTATGTCGGAAGCTTTCTCGGTAACAGCAGGTGCTTCTTCATCGCCGAAGAATTTATCTACGACAAATCCTGGAATTTCGAAACACTTTCCCCATGACACATCGGTGCCCGATGGAATGTCGATGTCCATGTTGCCATCCTTGCGCTTGGCATAGCTTGCCAGAACGAGGAAGTGCATTGAGCCGTGGCTCTGTGTCTGAATACCATCATTGAGGATTGGGAAGATGTTCTCATACTGTGCACCGTTGGTGTCGTTGTCGGCGAGGAACAGCATCTGATAAGCCGTGTATTCCTCACCTGTTGTCGGGTTGACAGCAGTATTCTCATTAAGGTGATAATATCCATTGTTGATGACCTTCTCGGCATAGGTCTTTGCGTCTGCCCAGCGAGCAGTACCCGTGTAAACTTCAGCATTCAGATAGATGCGTGACAACAACAGCCAGTCGGCAACCTGATCAACACGACCGTATGGCAGAGTGCCTGGTGCAGCAAGGTCGTCCTCAATGTCGAGCAATTCTTTTTCGATAAAGGCAAAGTACTCTGGACGTGTGTAGCGTACGCCTGGCTCAAGGCTTACGTGCTCAACAAACGCTGCATTGCCATACAGGTCCATTACGTATGAATAGATGAGTGCGCGGATAAACCTAACTTCGGCACGCTTTTGTTGAGTCTCCTCCGTTCCGTCATCTGGCACCTCGTCAAGGTAGTAGTTGCACAGGGTGATGGAGAAGAAAAGACGATAGTAAAGACCTGCAACGCGAGGATTGTCAGCATTCCATGTCTTGTCAATAAGCTCGGGAATACCCGTGTCGTCCCATTGCCAGCATGCCTCGCCGCATGGGAACTCGTTCATCTCCCAGCTCATACGATATAGGTCGGAACGTCCCTCGTCAAGGTCGGCAATGTCCTGATTGCCGTGAGGACCTTGTTGTCCGGTCAGTACAAAGCTGGCATAGATCTTGTTAAGCAGGGCGTCAGTGTCAAGCTGGCTGGTCTGCTTAGGATTGATATTCTCTACATCCAAATCGCTTGTGCAGGATACCGTGGTGAGTCCCATGACCAGTACGGTGGCTGCAGCGAGAGAGAATGATTTTATCTTATTTAGTATCATGTCTATATACTGTTTAAATGGTTAGAAATTCAAACTTACACCAAGGATACCGACGAATGGACGTGGATAGATGTTGCCATCGTAGCCACCATCGATTTCTGGGTCGAGTCCCTTGTATTCTGTAATTGTAAATACGTTCTGTACAGTAGCATACACACGTCCGTTTGCTTTCAGTCCGAACAGGTTGCTGAAGGAGTAGCCCAAAGTGATGTTATCGCACTTCAAGAAGCTTGCATTCTGGATGTAGTAGTCGCTCAGAGCTCCACGAACAGTTGCGCTCTGCCAGTTCTTTTCTCTTGCCATGTTAATGACATTGTGCCATGCCTTACCCAGATAAGTCTGGTTGAGCGACAGGTCGGAGTTGCCTGCCTCTACACCATTGTAAACGTAGTTGTTTATGCTTGCACGCAGAGAGAAACCGAAGTCCCAGTTCTTCCAGATTAGTTTTGATGTGAAGCCCATGGTTACGTCTGGTGTGCTCTTTTTGTAGAAGTAACGGTCGTCGCTATTCAAGATGCCGTTGCCGTCGCGGTCAACATACTGTCCTTCGATTGGTTTGCCGTTGACATCGTAAACCTGCTGGTAAACGTAGAATGCCTCTACAGGTCTGCCAACGTGCCATGCCTTGATACCATCGGAGCCAGAGTCTCCGACAGCAAGACCTCCGTGCAGGATCTTATAGTCATCGCCAGCACTTGCGACAAGCTCGTCAATCTCGTTCTTGTTCCATGTGAGGTTGTAGCCAATCTGCCAACTCCAGTCTCTTGTCTGGATGGCACGCCAGTTGGCGGCAAACTCGAAACCGGTGTTGTGCAGCGAACCGATATTGCTGGTCACTTTGTTGGCAAAGTTGGTACCTACAGGAACCACAACTGTGTTTATAAGATCGGTGGTCTTACGATGATAGAAGTCAAAGTTCAAGGACAGGCGGTCTCTCATGAAGCTAAGATCAAGACCTGCGTTCCATGTGGTTGTCTTCTCCCATGTCAGGTTCGGGTTATATGCGTCTGGACGCAGTGTGCGACCCTCGCCAAACAGTGGATAGTAAGCACCCTGAGAGTTTGGAGTGTATGTTGCGATATAGGTGTAGTCGCCGATACCTTCCTGCTGACCGGTCTTACCCCAGCCGAGACGAAGTTTTGCGTCAGATACCCAGCTGACATCCTTCAGGAACGACTCTTCCTTGAACTTCCATGCCAATGCTAGTGATGGGAAGAGACCCCAGCGCTTGTCCTTGTGGAAACGTGAAGAACCATCATCACGAAGGGTGAATGTCAACATGTAGCGATCCATAAGGGTGTAATTCAAACGACCGAAGAACGAAACAAGGTAGTTCTCGCTCTTGTACAAGGTGTTCTCAGATGGCTGAAAGTATGTACCTGCCAGAGGCTTGCCGTCAGCGTCAACCTTTGTAGATGTCTCTGGATACAGACCATAGTAGAAATAGTCCGACTTAATATGGAAGTGCTGCCACTCATAGCCTGCCATGATGTCAAAGTGATGGATGTCAGCCACGTCCTTCATGTACTGAGCATAGAGGTTCAGTGAGAGGTTGTAGGTGTCCTGCGTGTTCCATCCATAGTTTCCATAGTAGTATGTTCCTGACGTGTAGGTGTAAGGCGACTGTGACTTGTTGCTCTTACCAGAGGATATATCCATACCAGCATTCATGTGAAGGTGGAGGTCCTCAAAGCCGTGAATCTTATAATCTACTTCAATGTTGCCAACCAAGGCTTTAGACTTACCCTTGTCATAGTAGTTTCTCAGGGCTGCTACAGGGTTGCCGGTAGCGTAGGTGTTGATGTTGGTGTTCCATGCGGTATCACCCCACTCGGCTGTACTGCCCCACTGCCAGAAACCGCCGAAGCCGTTGTCCTTGTTTGTGTCATAGACTGGTTTTGTAGGATCCATGAATATAGCACTTCCGATGGCTGAGCCGGCATTGGCATACCTTGTTTTTGAGTACATTCCCTTAGCGTTGATGTTGAAGTTCAAGTGGTCGTCAAGGAAAGAAGGAGCCAAGTTCACGCTTGCGGTGTAACGCTGGTAGTTGCTGGTCTTTACAACACCATTCTGGTCAGTGTAACCGAACGATACACGATATGGCATGTTCTTGATGCCACCGGAAACAGTTACGTTATGGTCTGTGCTCACTGCTGTGCGGTAGATCTCATCCTGCCAGTCAGTGTTGGCAAAGAGGTGATTGCCGTCAGCATCATAGTAACCCAGATTCTCATAGTACTCGCTATTGTAGTACTCGTCTTCTGTAAGACCCTTCTCGTTCATTACTAAATCCTTAACGTATGCCTGATAGGCAGAGGAACTCATCACGCCCATCTTCTTCTTTATGGCACTTACTGAGATGTTGCCATTATAGGATACACGTGGCTTTGCATTCTTCTGTCCCTTCTTTGTCGTTATGATGATGACACCGTTAGATGCGCGGCTACCATAGATGGCTGTGGCAGAAGCGTCCTTCAATACTGTGAACGACTCGATGTCGTTAGGGTTGACGAGCGACAGAGGGTTGGAGGCTCCCTGAATACCATAGCTGTCCATAGCCAGTCCGTCTATAACGATAAGAGGATTGTTGGATGCGTTAAGTGACGAACCTCCACGGATGCGAATTGTAGCACCGCCGCCAGGCTCACCGCCACTGGTAGTAATGTTCACACCTGCAATCTTTCCTTGTAGAGCGTCCTGGGCACTTGTTACAAGACCATGATTCATTTCGTCTGGCTTGATGGCTGTGACAGAACCGGTCAAGTCGCTCTTTCTTGCTCTACCATAACCGATAACGACTACTTCGTTGAGACTCTTGCCTGCATCTTCCTGTAGTGTTACTACGACATTCTTGGCGGCTGTAACCTCCTGAGTCGCATAACCGATGTAGGAGATTTGCAGCTTAGCACCAGGATTAACATTAAGAGTGAAGTTACCGTCGATGTCAGTTACCGCACCACCGTCTGTTCCCGCAACACGTACGGTAGCTCCGATGATAGGTTCGCCGGTAGCATCTTTCACGAATCCATTGACAGCGATCTGCTGTGCAAAGGCTGTTGCTGTCAGGAATAACCCGCATATCAAGGCGAGCAATCTGACAGGGCATCTAAATTTTACCTGCTTCATTGTGTTTTTAGTTAGTATTATTATAGTTAGAGTTTAGTGTCGCTTTTAGTATTGTTTGAGTATAATCCTCAATGATATTGCAAAATTAAGATATTCTTTTATGAACAGTTTTATTTTTTTTGCAAAAAGTGATACAAAGTGATGCGCAAACGTTTGCACTGTTAATAAAAAATATTTGTTGTCACTATTGTTTGCGTGTCAAACGATTTGATGTACCTTTGCAAAGGTTGAAGAGATAATTATACCTCAACCTGTGTGACCTAAATTATACTGCTAAAGAATGAAAGACTCTACTCCCATAACAATGAAGGACATAGCGCAGGCACTGGGCGTGTCGGTAGCTACCGTATCGCGAGCCTTGCAGGATAGTCCGCGTATCAGTGAGGAGAGACGTAATAGTATAAAAAGGTACGCGCGTGAGCACCATTTCAACCCCAACTTCATGGCAGGGTCGTTGCGCAAGAGTCGTGTGCAACCGTTGCACATCATTGGTGTTATACTGCCTCAGTTTACCCATTACTACTTCTCATCAATACTCTCGGGTATAGAGGAGGAGGCTGCCAGTCGCGGCTATCGGGTGATAGTGGCACAGAGCAACGAGCAGTATGAGCAGGAGGTGGAAATATGTCAGTCGTTTGCCGACTATAATGTTTGTGGCGTGATAGTGTCGCAGGCAAAGGATACGAAGGACTACTCGCACTTTCAGAAGCTACTGGACCTGGGCATTCCGTTGGTGTTCTATGACCGTATATGTACGGGACTGGATGTGAGTAGGGTGGTGGTTGATGACTATATGGGAGCCTTCAACGCCGTAAACTACCTCATCGCAACGGGCTGCCGACGTATAGCCTTCTACGGATCGCCCATGCAGTTGGAGATCTCGAAGAACAGATACAACGGCTATAAAGATGCTATCCTGAAGGCAGGACTGAAGGTGGATGAGAGCCTTGTGGTGGAATGTGACAACAGAGCTGCGGCGGAGGATATGACCCCACGTATATTGGAACGGGAGATTATACCCGACGGGTTCTTCGCCGTCAATGATGATACCGCCATAGGTATACTGTATACTGCCAAACGCATGGGCTACCGAGTGCCGCAAGACATATCCATCTGTGGCTTTACCAACGGAGAGCGCGCCATCGCCTGCGACCCGATGCTCACTACGGTGGAACAGCGAGGCGTGAAGGTGGGACAGGAGTCTGCGGATATCCTCATCGATAAGGTGGAAGGCATAGCTGAGATGGATAAGGTAGAGAAACGAGTAGTGAGGACAAGGCTCGTAGTTCGGGGTACGACGAGATAAAATTGATAATTATTCAACTTTCACAAGTTGAAAGAATGCGAAACTAAAATATTTAATATAATAATGAGACAAAAACCTAATCTTTCTTTTTGGAAACTATGGAACCTTAGCTTTGGCTTTTTCGGGGTTCAGATAGCATACGCTCTGCAGAGCGCAAACATATCGCGTATCTTTGCTACGCTGGGTGCCGACCCTCACGATCTCAGCTATTTCTGGATATTGCCGCCGTTGATGGGTATCCTGGTGCAGCCCGTAGTGGGTACGGCAAGTGACAAGACATGGACGCGGTGGGGGCGTCGCATACCATACCTTTTCATTGGTGCTGCTGTGGCGGTGTTGGTGATGTGTCTGTTGCCTAATGCAGGCTCGTTGGGCCTCACGGTTGGTGCCGCAATGGTCTTCGGGCTCATTGCCTTGATGTTCCTCGACACCAGTATCAACATGGCGATGCAGCCGTTTAAGATGCTCGTGGGCGACATGGTGAACGAGAAACAGAAGGCAAAGGCATACAGCATACAGTCGTTCTTGTGTAATGGTGGAAACGTGGTTGGCTTCCTCTTTCCGTTCTTTTTCACATGGATAGGCATCAGCAACGTAGCAGAGAAGGGCGTGGTGCCCGACTCGGTCATCTGGTCGTTCTATGTCGGTGCGGCTATCCTCATCCTCTGTGTTGTCTATACGGTGATAAAGGTAAGGGAGTGGAGCCCCGAGGAGTATCGGGAGTATAACCCCGTGTCGGAGGAGAAGGAGGAGAGCGCCAATTGGTTTAAGCTGCTTAGGAATGCTCCTGCCACATTCTGGCGTGTAGGACTTGTACAGTTCTTCTGCTGGGCTGCATTCCTATATATGTGGAACTACTCTACTGGAGCCATCGCCGAGGTGGTATGGGATACTACCAACCCTGCCAGCAAGGAGTTTCAGGAGGCAGGCAACTGGGTGGGAGTGCTCTTTGCCGTACAGGCTGTGGGAGGTATCCTGTGGGCATGGGTGCTGCCGCAGATTAAAAATGCCAAGCTGGCATATGCGGTGAGTCTGGTGCTTGGCGGTGTAGGCTTTGCCCTGGTACCGTTCTTCCATGATCCATACATGCAGTTTGTCTCCTTCCTGCTCATAGGCTGTGCATGGGCAGCCATGCTTGCCATGCCGTTCACTTTCGTCACTAATGCCTTGCAAGGCTATGGTCACATGGGAGCCTACCTGGGATTGTTCAATGGTACCATCTGTCTGCCACAGATTGCCGCAGCCCTGCTGGGTGGCGTGGTTCTGTCGTTGGTTGGCCATCACCAGTCGTCCATGATGCTGGTTTCAGCCGTGTTGTTGATGCTCGGTGCCTTCTGTGTAATGATTATAAAAGATAAGAAATGATGGAACAAAACACTGTATATATAATATGTGGATGGGTGGCAAGCGTCGCTATGGTACTGGGCTATTTGCCTCAGGCCATCCAGACTATCCGCACGCGTAACACCGATGGTATCTCGTTGCCAGCATTCTTGTTGATGGCGGTTGGCGCTTTCTGCTTTATGCTGCAGGGACTGCTGCATAAGCCAGAGATGCTGTGGGCGCTCTTTCTGACTAATCTCGTCACGTCGGTGTGCAGTGCCATCGTTTTTGCCATAAAGGTGTATAACGACTATTTTAAGAAGGAAAAGCACTAAAATGATAGAGCTCTGCTCGCAAACTAAAAACTAAAAACCAAAAACTAAAAAAATCCATGATACAATTTCTATTCAATGTGAATTACAGGACAGCCTTCGGAGAGGATGTAGTACTGAACCTAAAGGGCGTGAGATACCGGATGACAACACTCAACGGAGAGTTGTGGAGTGTCACGGTGTCAATGAAAGATGTCAAGGTGGGCGACCTGTTAGACTACTATTATAGTGTCGAACTTGATGGTGTCGAAACTCGCCATGAGTGGCTTACACAGGCCCATCGACTGAATATCTCGGCAGGAAAGGCAGAGCATTATGTAGTATACGACAGGTGGATTAGCATTCCGGAAGATTCATATCTGTATAGCTCAGCCTTCACAGACTGTATCAACGGACAGAAACCTGTCATCGCCGACACGTCAGACTATGACCGCACAGTGACTCTGAAGGTGAGAGCTCCGCAGCTGTTACGTGGACAACGGCTTGCTGTCGTCGGCTCTTGCGAGGCGTTGGGAGCATGGGATGTCGGGCGTGCCATCCCCATGATACAGCAGAACTACAATGAGTGGATCGTGGACCTTAGGGCGGAGACCCTGCGCACCGAGGGCAGAGGGCAAGGAGACGACGGCAGAGATGTCAGAGTGACAAAACAGACCTCTGCCACGGAATTCAAGTTTATTGCCATATCTGACCGTAAGGGTGTGCAGCCTTTGTGGGAGACGGGGCAGAATCGTACCATAGAACTACCAGAGATATTCAAGGGCGAGACGTATGTCTATGAACTCGAACAGTCGTTCTATGACCTTTGGAACCGAAAGGTGGCTGGTACGCTCGTGCCCGTGTTCTCGCTGCGTTCGCGTCAGAGTTTCGGAGTGGGCGACTTCGGTGACTTGAAGAAGATGATAGACTTCGTGGCACAGACCGACCAGCGAGTGCTGCAGGTGCTGCCTATCAACGATACCACCATCACTCATACCTGGACCGATAGCTATCCGTATAGCTGCATCAGTATTTTCGCCATTCATCCGCAATATGTAGATCTTACTTCTCTACCTGAAATTGCCGATGAAACCGAGAAAAATCGCTTTGAGGCACTACGCCAGGAGCTGAATGCCCTGCCTCAGATTGACTATGAGCGAGTGAACCATGCCAAGACGGAATACCTGAAGGTTGTCTTCGCTCAGGAAGGCAAGAAGATGATGGCAACGCCAGAGTATAAGCAGTTCTTTAAGGATGAAGAGATGTGGCTCGTACCATACGCCCAGTATTCATTCCTAAGAGATGAGAACGGTACTGCCGACTTCAGCCAGTGGAAAGGACATGAGCAGTGGAACGAAGCCGATCGTAAGACCCTTACCAATCCTCGTACCAAGGCATACAAGCAGGTGGAGTTCTACTATTTCGTTCAGTTTGTCCTGAGCAAGCAGATGGCAGATGCCCATGCTTATGCCCGTTCAAAGGGAGTAGTGCTGAAGGGTGACATCCCTATCGGAGTAAATCGCTATGGTTGTGATGTGTGGATGGAACCGAAATATTTCAACCTCAACGGACAGGCAGGAGCACCACCCGACGACTTCTCTGTAAACGGACAAAACTGGGGCTTCCCTACATACAACTGGGATGCTATGATAGAAGATGGTTGCCAGTGGTGGGTACGTAGGTTCCAGAATATGTCGAAGTATTTTGATGCCTATCGTATCGATCATGTGCTCGGTTTCTTCCGTATCTGGGAGATACCTATTGATGCCGTTCATGGTCTGCTGGGTCAGTTCTCTCCGTCATTAGGAATGACAGTAGAGGAGATAGAAGCCTATGGGCTGCGATTCCAGGAGGAGCAGTTCACCCGTCCGTTTATTGCTGACTGGGTGCTCGACCGTATGTTCGGCAATCGTGCGCAGATGGTCAAGGACACATTCCTTAGGCATGAGCATGACGACATCTGGGCGCTAAAGCCAGAGTATGATACTCAGCGTAAGATAGAGGCAGCCTTCGAGAATATAGAAGATAATTCTAACCTCACTCCTCTCTCCTCACTCCTCACTCCACAAGACCTGAGCAACCTGCGCGACGGGTTGTATGCCCTTGTCAGTGATGTGCTCTTTGTGCGTGACCGCAAGGATAAGAATAAGTTCCATCCTCGTATCTCCGTTCAGTTTGACTTCGTCTATGAGGCTCTTTACGACAACGACAAAGCGGCTTTCAATCGGCTGTATAACGATTATTTCTATCGCAGGAACAATCAGTTCTGGTATCGTGAGGCTATGAAGAAGCTGCCGAAGCTCGTACAGGCAACGCGCATGCTGGTATGTGCCGAGGACCTCGGTATGGTGCCCGATTGTGTGGCGTGGGTGATGAACGAGTTGCGCATACTAAGCCTGGAGCTCCAGTCTATGCCGAAAGACCCGAAGGTACGCTTCGGAATACTCTCAGCCAACCCCTATCGCTCGGTATGCACCATCAGTTCGCATGACATGCCAACGCTGCGCCAGTGGTGGGATGAGGATTTCGACCGTACGCAGGCATACTATAACACTGCCCTCTACCGTGGTGGCGAGGCACCGCACCCATTGCCCGGATGGTTGGCACGCGACATCATTTCAGCCCATCTTGCCTGTCCGTCAATGCTTTGTGTGTTGTCAATACAAGACTGGCTTGCCATCGACGAGGCCCTGCGACTGACCGATCAGAATGCCGAGCGTATCAATATCCCAGCTAATCCTAAGCACTATTGGCGCTATCGCATGCACCTAAACATCGAGGACCTGCTCCTGAACAAGGAGTTTGTCGCTAATATCAAGGAGCTGCTGAGCAACGCAGGTAGAGTATAGTTTTATATTTTCGAATATATGAATAAAATAATTAAGAGAATCGTTGCAGTAGCAATACTGGTGACTATGTTCGCGTCAGGACTGAGCGCTCAGTCAGTTTCCTCGCCCAACGGCAATGTGGTGGTAAGGTTCAGCATAGCCAGCGGCGGTGTGCCAACCTACGAGATGAGTTACAAGGGCAAGGCAGTAGTAAAACCCAGCCGACTGGGTCTGGAACTTGCCAAGGACAAGCATGCCTCGAAGGGACTGGACGAGACCGACCTGCTGGATGGCTTCGCCGTGAAGGACATAAAGAACTCCGTTTTTGATGAGACATGGACTCCGGTATGGGGCGAGACAAAGACCATCCGCAACCACTATAATGAGATGGCTGTCACACTGGTGCAGACCAAGGAGGTTCCAAGGTATATGGGCAACGGCAACGCCCCGGGACTTGGACTGGAGTTGCAGCAGCGCGAGATGATAGTACGCTTCCGTGTATATGACGACGGCATGGGACTGCGCTATGAGTTCCCGCAGCAGAAAGAACTGAACTACTTCCTCATCAAGGAGGAGCGCACGGAGTTTGCGATGACAGGCGACCACAAGGCTTGGTGGTTGCCAGGCGACTACGACACGCAGGAGCAGGAGACGCAGGAGAGCCGCCTCTCAGAGATACGCGGCAGGATGCAGAAGGCGGTGAACTGGGGCAACTCGTCGGTGGCGGTGTTCTCCGACACGGGTGTGCAGACATCCCTGCAGATGAAGACCGACGACGGACTCTATATCAATATCCACGAGGCTGCATGCCTGGACTATGCCACCATGCATCTTGAACTGGTCGACGGGCAGACAAGGCAGCTCTCCACCCAGCTGAAGGGCAACAGCAACACCTATACACCCGCCCCGAAGGCGGCACGATACCAGTTGCCCGAGCCTTTCACCTTCGTGAGCCACCTCACTCCCGATGCCACCGGACTGAAGGGCTGCATGCAGACACCTTGTGAGACCCCCTGGCGTACGGTGATGGTGAGCGACGATGCCCGCGACATGCTGTCAAGCAATCTCATCCTGAACCTGAACGAGCCATGTAAGATAGAAGATACCTCATGGATACACCCTACGAAGTACTGCGGAGTATGGTGGGAGATGATAGTAGGGAAGAGCTCGTGGAACTATACCGATGAGTTCCCGAGCATCAAGCTCGACAATATCGACTGGCAGACGGTAAAGCCCAATGGCAGACATGGAGCCAACAACGAGAAGGTGCGCCGATATATAGACTTTGCGGCAAAGAACGGACTCGACGAGGTGCTCGTAGAGGGGTGGAACGTAGGATGGGAAGACTGGGCAAACATGTGGAAACGTGACGTGTTCGACTTCGTAACGCCATATCCCGATTTCGACATCAAGGCTCTCAATGAATACGCACATTCCAAGGGCGTGAAGCTGATGATGCACCATGAGACCAGCTCCAGTACACAAAACTACGAGCGACACATAAAAGAGGCTTTCGAGTTGATGAACAAATACGGCTATGATGCCGTTAAGACTGGATATGTGGGCGACATCATACCACGTGGCGACCACCACTACTCGCAGTCGATGAACAACCACTATCTGTATGTCATCAAGGAGGCTGCCAAGCACCATGTCATGGTGAACAGCCATGAGGCAACCCGTCCTACAGGTATCTGTCGTACTTATCCTAACCTCGTGGGAGGAGAAAGTGCTCGCGGTACCGAATACGAGGCATTCGGAGGCAGTCGTCCCGACCATACCTGTATTCTGCCATTCACTCGTCTGCAGGGTGGTCCGATGGACTATACCCCAGGCATCTTCGTCACACGTCTGTCAGAGTGGAGCGACAACCCGTCATGGGCACGTATCACGCTCGCAGGTTCGCTGGCTCTCTATCTGACGATGTACAGTCCGCTGCAGATGGCTGCCGACCTGCCAGAGAACTATGAGAAGTTCGACGATGCCTTCCAGTTCATCCGCGATGTAGCATGCGACTGGGACGAGTCCATATACCTCGAGGCAGAGCCTGCCGACTATATCACAGTGGCACGTAAGGCAAAGGGCACCGACAACTGGTTTGTAGGCGGAAAATGCGATGAGAACGGACATAAGACAACCATAAAGCTCGACTTCTTAGACAAAGGACGCACATACGACTGCACCATCTATGCCGACGGCAAGGATGCCCACTACGAGAAGAATCCGCAATCATACCAGATAACCAAGCGCAAGGTGAAGAAGGGTGACACCCTGAAGCTGGTCGAGGCTCCTGGCGGTGGCTTTGCGGTTTCGCTGATAGCACGATAGACATTACGACGATGAAGAAAACACTATTACTACTTACACTTATGGTTGCGGCAACGGTACAGGCACAGAATTTCTCGTTCGACGAGATGGTGTATACTCCCGAGGCTACTACTTTCAAACTCTTTGCACCGGCTACGGCAAAGGTATATGTGGAATACTCTGCCCCGTGCGACACGTGTGCCGTCAGCAAGGTAAAGAAGGTAAAGATGCGGCTGGGCAAGGACGGCATCTGGACCGCCAAGGTGAGAAAGAACCTCAACCACCACACGTATAACTTCATAGTGGACGGCAGGCGCTCTAACGGCGTGTTTGCCAAGGCTGTAGGCGTGAATGGTACGTATGCTCAGGTGGTCGACATGAAGGAGACCGACCCCGAAGGGTGGGCACAAGACAAGCGCCCCAGGGTAAAGTCGCCAGCCGACCTCGTCATCTATGAGATGCACCATCGCGACTTCTCCATTGACTCGTCGTCAGGACTGCAACACAAAGGAAAGTTCCTCGCCCTGACTGAGCCGAAAGCCATCAGCCATTTGCAAGAGCTCGGAGTCAACGCCGTGCATATCCTGCCAAGCTATGACTTCGGTTCGGTAGACGAGACACAGTTAGATAAGAACAAATATAACTGGGGCTACGACCCCGTGAACTATAACGTGCCAGACGGGTCGTATAGTACCAATCCCTACGACCCCACATGTCGCATACGAGAGTTCAAGCAGATGGTGCAGGCACTCCACAAGGCAGGCATACGTGTCATCCTTGATGTGGTATATAATCACACCTACGACATCGAGCACTCCAACTTCCAAATGACTTATCCAGACTATTACTATAGAGCCTACCCCCAACCCCTCCCAATAGGAGGGGAGTCTGGCGCACCCTCCATCGGGGAAGGGCAGAAGGTTGCCTACTCCAACGGTTCCGGTTGTGGCAATGAGACCGCCTCGGAGCGCCCCATGATGCGCCGCTTCATGATAGAGTCGGTGAAGTACTGGATAAACGAGTATCACATAGACGGTTTCCGTTTTGACCTGATGGGAGTCCACGACATCGAGACGATGAACCAGATACGCAAGGCGGTGGACGAGATAGATCCTACCATATTCATTTATGGAGAGGGGTGGAGCGCAGGCGAGTGTGCCTATCCTGTGGAGAAGTTGGCGGTGAAAGCCAATACCAGGCAACTCGACCGCATAGCCGCCTTCTCTGACGATATGCGTGATGCACTCCGCGGTCCTTTCTCCGACGACACGAAGGGTGCCTTCCTTGCAGGGCTGCCTGGCGAGGAGGAGAGTCTGAAGTTTGGCATCGCTGGCGGCATAGACCATCCGCAGGTGGATATGACCAAGGTGAACTACTCCAAGCAGGCATGGGCTAACGAACCCACTCAGCAGATATCCTATGTGAGTTGTCATGATGACATGTGTCTCGTAGACCGGCTGAAAGCCAGTGTGCCGTCGTTGCATACGGCTGATGGGCAGCTGGATAGGGAACAGATGGCAGAGCTGATACGCCTCGACCTGTTGGCACAGACAGCAGTGTTCACCTCGCAGGGTGTACCCTTCATGCTTAGTGGCGAAGAGATGCTGCGCGACAAGAAGGGCGTCCACAATTCCTATGAGTCGCCAGACAGTATCAATCATCTCGACTGGAATAATCTGCAACGTTATCCGCAGGTGTTCACATATTATAAAAACCTAATTAAGCTCAGAAAGAATCATCCCGCCTTCCGACTGGGAAGTGCTGACCTTGTGCGCCGACATCTGGAGTTCCTGCCAGTGCAGGATTGTCTCGTAGGCTTCATCCTCAAGGGACATGCTGGTGGCGACGTTTGGAAGGATGTCATAGTTCTTCTCAATGGTTCCCAAGAGTCTCGTATAGTCGATATTCCTGAAGGACGTTACACGGTGGTGGGATGCGACGGAATAATTGACGAGAACGGACTCGGAGAGGTCAATGGTAACCGTGTGGTCGTGGATGGTCAGTCGGCATTGATAATACATAACTGATATATGAAAAGACTAATTATTGCTTTTAGCTTGTTTATGAGTGTTACATGGATGAGTGCTACAGGTAAGGTAGATCGCATCGACCCGACCAACTGGTTTGTCGGAATGAAGAACCCTTTAGTCCAGTTGATGGTATATGGCAAGGATATCGCCAAGGTGAAGACAGTCACTACCGACTATCCTGGTGTGGTGGTTGATAGCATAGTACGCCTTGACTCGCCCAACTATCTGTTGGTATATCTCAACCTCAGTGGTGCCAAGGCGGGAACGATGACCTTGCGCTTTGATGGTAAGAAGGTGGCATACGAACTGAAATCCCGAGAGAAGAGTGGAGAGGAGCGCATAGGATTCTCCAATGCCGATGTACTCTATATGCTCATGCCCGACCGTTTCGCTCAGGGAACGCATCATAACAAGACCGTCAAGGGTATGCGCAACTATGTGGAAGATCGCTCCCAGCCGAGTCTGCGACATGGTGGCGACCTCGAGGGTATACGCGAGCATCTGGACTACTTCAATGAGTTAGGAGTGACGGCTCTTTGGTTCACACCAGTCCTCGAAAACGACTCGCCCGACAACGAACAGGGCTATAGCACTTATCACGGATATGCTACAACCGACTATTATCGTGTAGATCCTCGCTTCGGCACCAACGCTGAGTATAAACAACTCATAGACGAGGCTCATGCCAAGGGTCTGAAGGTGGTCATGGACATGATATTCAATCATTGTGGATTCGAACATCCTTGGGTTGCCGATATGCCTGCAAAGGACTGGTTCAACCTCGCTGAATGGCTGAAGGAGTCGAAGGGATCTTCTGACCCGAGGGGCACATCATTCCAGCAAACCTCCTATAAACTCACTCCCGTCATGGACCCTTATGCCTCGGATATTGATAAGAAGGAGACAACCGAGGGATGGTTTGTTGCTACTATGCCCGACCTCAACCAGAAAAACGAGCATGTGATGACCTATCTCATACAGAACAGCATCTGGTGGATAGAGACCGTGGGTATCGACGGCATACGTATGGACACCTATCCTTACGCTGACCGTGAAGGTATGGCACGATGGATGAAGGAACTCGACAGGGAATATCCTAACTTCAACACCGTAGGAGAGACATGGGTGACAGAGCCTGCGTATACCGCTGCTTGGCAAAAGGACTCACATTTGACAACAGACGCTCCTAATAGTTATCTGAAGACCGTCATGGACTTCTCTTTCTTCGATAAGCTTAACCAGGCTAAGCATGAGGAGACCGATGATTGGTGGAAGGGTTTTAATCGTATATACAACTCTCTGGTGTATGACTATCTCTATCCTAATCCTGCCAGCGTGATGGCATTCATAGAAAACCATGACACCGACCGATTCCTTGGCAACGGCAAGGACTCCACGGCACTGAAACAGGCTATGGCATTGCTGCTCACCATCCGTCGCACACCACAACTTTACTATGGTACGGAGATTCTCATGAATGGTACTAAGGAGGTGACGGATGGTAATGTACGTAAGGACTTCCCTGGCGGTTTCCCTGGCGACAGCCGTAATGCCTTTACCCACGAAGGACGAACCCGTGCTGAGAATGCTATGTTCGACTGGACGGCCCGTCTGCTCCACTGGCGACAGGGCAACGACGTCATCATCAAGGGTTCTCAAAAGCAGTTCATCCCTTGGAAGGGTGTCTATGTCATTGCTCGTCAATACAACGGTAAGACAGTACTCACGATACTCAATGGCAAGCGTAGCGACAACCAATTGGAGGTGGCTCGTTATGCGGAGGTGATAGGTGACAATACCGAGGCTACTGACATTCTCACGGGTAGGAAGGTGTCGCTCTTGGAAAACATACCTATGACACAACGAGAAGTGATGGTGCTGGAGTTTTAAAGAAAAAATTACGCATTAAAAAATTACGCATTACGCATTCTTGCGCCGCTCCGCTCTGCAAGCGAGCAAAGCTCGAGTCCGCATTACGCATTATTTTGTACGCAAGCAAGAAAAATTACGCATTACGCATTCTTGCGCCGCTCCGCTCTGCAAGCGAGCAAAGCTCGAGTCCGCATTAAAAAAATTACGCATTACGCATTACGCATTACGCATTATTTTGTACCTTTGCAGCCAAATAGTAAAAAACGAAGGTTATGATTCTTTTCTTTAAGACTCCTCAGGAGAACATCATCGCAACTGAAGTGGCTAATCAGTTGGATAAAAATGCAATCAGTGAGTTATGTTGGCTGTATGGCAATGCCGAGTGCTTGGATTCTAAGACGCTGGATGGTTGGTTCGTAGGACCACGCCGCGAAATGATCACTCCGTGGTCGACGAATGCCGTGGAGATAACTCAGAACATGGGATTGCAAGGCATAGTACGTATCGAGGAGTTCTTCCCAGTGTCATCGGCTGAGGCTGATCATGACCCGATGCTTCAGCGTATGTACAACGGACTGAACCAAGAGGTGTTTACCGTTAACCTCGAACCAGCACCTATACGCTATGTTGACGATCTGGAGAAGTATAACGAGGAAGAAGGTCTGGCATTGTCACCAGAGGAGATAGAATACCTTCACACAATAGAAAAGCAGAATGGTCGTCCGCTGACTGACTCTGAGATTTTCGGTTTCGCACAGATTAACTCGGAGCATTGCCGTCATAAGATTTTCGGTGGAACATTCATCATCGATGGCGAGGAGAAGGAAAGTTCCCTTTTTGCCATGATCAAGAAGACTACGGCAGAGCACCCTGGTAAGATTCTGTCAGCTTATAAGGATAATGTAGCATTCGCTCAGGGACCAGTAGTGGAGCAGTTTGCTCCTGCTGACCAGAGCACGAGCGACTGGTTCCAGGTTAAGGACATCGAGAGTGTCATCTCACTGAAGGCAGAGACCCATAACTTCCCAACAACCGTGGAGCCGTTCAATGGTGCCGCCACAGGTACGGGTGGCGAGATTCGTGACCGTATGGGTGGTGGTGTAGGCTCATGGCCTATCGCTGGTACGGCGGTATATATGACTTCTTATCCACGACTGAATGAGGATGAGGAGGTGAAGATGTGCCCGATGCGCGACTGGGAAGGCAAGTTGCCTGAGCGCCCTTGGCTCTATCAGACACCGGAACAGATCCTTATCAAGGCTTCTAATGGTGCCAGCGATTTCGGTAATAAGTTCGGACAACCACTGATCTGTGGTTCGGTGCTTACCTTCGAGCATCAGGAAGAGTCGGATGCCAAGTACGCCTATGACAAGGTTATCATGCTCGCAGGTGGAGTGGGCTACGGTAAGAAGCGCGACTGTCTGAAGAAGGAACCACAGAAGGGCAACAAGGTTGTTGTGGTTGGTGGTGATAACTACCGCATCGGACTGGGTGGCGGCTCTGTGTCATCTGTAGATACCGGTCGTTATAGCAACGGTATTGAGTTGA
>ODAI013615720.1_pt1 | contig 37757 bp, 34 predicted proteins | sample 1539321 | NCBI WGS metagenome assembly ODAI01 (sample SAMN02144231, study PRJEB22623) | gut metagenome | biome: sheep rumen | host: Ovis aries | place: New Zealand
AATACTTACATCTCCAGAATATCGTGATTATATTCGCAGCGTATGTGTTGGTGGAATCGATAAACGACAGGTTAATAAAGATCATATTGAAGAGTTTCCAATCATTCAGCCTCCAAAAGAATTACAGGATGAATATTCAACCTTCGTCCAGCAAATCGACAAATCAAAATTTGCCGTGCAGAAATCATTGGAAAAGGCTGAAACTTTGTATAAATCCTTGATGCAGGAGTACTTTGGGTAAAATGAATGCGATTTGTTATGAAAACACAAAAACTAATCTTCCAGGTTGGGTAAACACAGTTCACGTCGAACAAAAATATGGATATGCGTATGAAACAGATACTCATTTCATTCATTTTTATGGAAAAGAAGCCTATTATATTATTTCACAAGGATTAACTGTTGTAGAATCTAAAGATGGTTATACAGACATTTATGAATGGATAGATAATCGTTTTGGAGCAAATAATATACGAGAGATGAAAAATAGAGTTGGTCATACTATTAATGGAGTTTGGAGACCTGCTTTATATTATTGGGAAGATATATGCAATGCCATTAATATAAATAAAGACGAACAAATTTCACAAGAAAATTCAATTAGAATCTTAATTCAAGATTTAGATAATCTTTTATTATATATTGAACCATCATTAGAGGGATTAGAAGCATTCGGCCATAAAACCAGAGAACTTCTTATTCTGGCTTGTACAGAAGTTGAAAATCAATGGTCAGCTTTTCTTAAAGAATCAGGTTATCCAGCTCCAGGTCCTCGTGGATATACTACAAATGATTATATACATATACTGAATCATTTGTTTTTGAATGATTTTTCAGTAAAATTAAAAAATAAATTTTATAAACAGGATATAACTCCTTTTTATACATGGAGCAATAGTAATCCAACAACATCATTATCATGGTACGATGCTTATAATAAGACTAAACATGATAGAAGTCTGAATTTTGATAAAGCAAAATTAAAGTATGTTATTGATGCAATTGCTGCAAATATCGTTTTGTATGCGGCAAGATTTAGTCCTTTGACATTAATTAATAATACAAATTTATTTTCAAGCATTGTAAATCAAATGTTTGAAATAAAAATGATAGATTCTGATATATCTACTTTTTATATACCTGAAATTGATACTTCTCGAATCTCTAGAAAAGATTGCTTTGTTTTTGACTCATATATAGAAAAATTAACAAAGCCTTGGAATATAGATAACATTATATACTAGAATTATATAAACGAAATCTTCTTGAAAATAAATAAAAAAAGTAGAATCGCTTTATTAGGAACAATCGTATGGCTAAAAGAAAAGTTGAGAAAATTATTAACACAACTGCAACTCTCGTAATAGAAGAAAATGATGATATAGATGTTTTAGATCGAAAAGCATTTATTGAGAGAATCAAACAGATAATTGAATATTATGCAGATAAAAAACAATCTGTATCATTTTCACTCCAAGGAACATGGGGAAGCGGTAAAAGTTGGATAATCAATAAAGTTTATAATGAACTATACGACATCCAAGATTTTGATAATTGTGGATCTAAGTATTGTATTTTTACATATAATGCCTGGGATTATGATTATTATGACGAGCCATTGATTTCACTTTTCATTTCTCTTTATAAACAATTAAATAACGAAAATGCTATTTTAATAAAAAATGAGGAGACACGTAAAAAAGTCAATGCATTTTTTGATACATTAAAAAATGATTTTGTCGAAGAATTAAAAGTCATTCCTCTCATTGACAATATTATTACTTTCAAACAAAACTATGATGAACAATTAAAAAATTATGATGATGAAATTCGAAAATATGATTATCATTTTGATATTAATCAAATAATGGAAGCAACAATAAAAGGATTGAATAAGATTTCTAATGAAAAATCATTGGTTTTATTTGTTGATGAATTAGATAGATGTTTGCCAGAGTATGCTATAAAAGTATTAGAGCGAATTCATCATATAAAACAATATGTAAAAAATATTGAGATTATTTATTCCATCGATAAAGAACAACTAAAACAAACGATCAATAATTGTTTTGGCAAAACTGATGAAAATATGATTAAAAACTATTTATCAAAATTTATTGAATTTGGTCTAACCATACCTTCTGCTACCTTTAATAAAGAAATAGATAAAAAATATAATGAACTTTTTGAACAATTTGACTTTATTAATTGTGCAAAGAATACAACGATTATTGAACTAGTAAAATCTCTTTTACCAGAAAGTATTCCTATCAGAATACATCAGGCGATGCTTAAAAAGATTGTATTTATAAATAATCAAATCAATAATACTTCCGAAAAACTTGATTATTCTGTTTTAATTACTGAGTTATTTATTGTCATTGCTGAAGAAGTAAACATGAAATGGGATGGTACGTTTCTTGAATTTAACCAAAAGCTCGGACGGCTTATTATAAATAATACTCAGGTAACAAATCAATATCAGCACCCTAAGGAGGTAACAGATTTCATTATGCGAATAGCATGTGCAGGTATTTATAAATATGCACTAACTCGAAACGGCGAACAAAAAATATGGTTAGATATTTATGATGAAGAGGCAACTATAAACGCTCTCGTATTGTATTATATCGCACGCTTAATAGGCGATAGACAGTTCTATTCGTTTACTAAACTCCCATATTTAACCAAAAATGATGAATACATGAAGGAATTTTTAAATTATTATAGAACACTTGAAATGTAATAATTTATTGATATTATATGGTAAATAGCCTAAAAAGGCTGTATAATAAAGGGATGTTATCTTACTAAAAGGAAACAGTTTATGGCGAACTTTGATTTCTTAACTTATGATAAGAATTACTCAGCCTTTAGCCAGCTGGCCATTCAGGCAGAACTTCAATATAACAAAAATACTGTCTTTGCCGCTTTTGCTGCCCGAAAGTCTTTGGAACAGGCCGTAAAGTGGATGTATTCTGTTGACGGAGATTTACACAAGCCTTATGACGATTCTATTCAGGTTCTTGTGCATGAGTCAAGTTTTGTAAATACAGTTCCTTCAAACATTCGCCATGACATGCAGCTTGTAATCAAAGTAGGAAATAGCGGTGTCCATGATACACTTTCCGTAGAAAAGAAATATGTTCTTCTTTCGCTAAAAGCACTTTTCAATTTCTTGAACTGGGTTGATTATACTTATGGTTCCGATTACAAACAGCGTACTTTTAGTGAAAATGCCATTCCTAAAAACAAAGTTGTAGTTGCGGTAAAAAAGCCTTCTCAGGATGAACTTAAAAAATATAAAGATGAAATTGATTCAAAAGACAACACTATAGAAGAACTGAAAAAGCAGCTTGCAGAAGCACTCGCCGCAATTCAAAATAACAAGGTTCATCCTTCTAATAAACCAGAGCTTAAAGTTGAAGACTTAAGTGAATTCCAGACTCGAAAGATGTTCATTGATGAAGATCTGAAAACTTTAGGCTGGAGAATAGATCAGGTTCAGGTTGTTGAAGAATATAAAGTTGATGACATGGAAGGTGTGCCTGGAAAAACAGGTTTTATAGATTATGCCTTGTTTGGAAAAGATGGTTCGCCTCTTGCTGTAATCGAAGCAAAGAAAACTACCAAAGATCCAAATGTGGGCAAGCAGCAGGCTGTTTTGTATGCAGACTGTCTTATGCGCAAATTTGGTCGCCGTCCATTTATTTTCTATACCAACGGTTTTGAGACTTTCTTTTGGGACGACACCCAATATACACCCCGGTCTGTAAGCATGGTTTTTGCAATGTCAGATTTGCAGAAGCTTATGGACCGACGCTCCCTTCTTTGCGATTTGAACAGTGTAAAAATAAACACGGATATTTCAGGCCGTCCATACCAAATGAAGGCTATCCGTTCAATTTGTTCGGAAATGGAAAAGAAGCTCCGTAAGTTTTTGCTTGTCATGGCAACTGGGACAGGAAAGACCAGAACAGCAATCAGCATTGTGGATGTACTAAGCCGTGCTCATTATGTTTCAAATGTATTGTTCCTTGCAGACCGCATTCAGCTTGTTGAACAGGCGTATGATGCTTTCCGCGAAAACTGTCCGGATGTAACCATCTGCAATCTTCTTAATCCAAAAGACAAAGCCGAGAACAAGGGTGCGAGAATTGTATTCAGTACTTATCCGACAATTTTAAATGCAATCGATACGGAAAAGAATAAGGATGGAAACCGTACTTTTACACCAGCCCATTTCGATTTGATTATTGTTGACGAAGCTCACCGTTCTATCTTTAAAAAATACCGTGCAATCTTTGACTATTTTGATGCATACCTTGTAGGTCTTACTGCAACACCCCGCCGTGATGTGGATAAATCAACGTTTGAATTCTTTGAACTGCAGGATGACGTTCCTACAGATGTTTATGAATATGAAACTGCCGTAGCTGCAAATTACCTTGTCCCATACCATACAATAGAAAAAACATCCACATTCCTTGACGAAGGAATTAACCGCGATAATCTTAGCGATGATGATTTAGAGAAAATTCGTCGCCAGGAAGAAGAAAGCGAAGAACCGTTTGAAGAAATTCCTCCAAAAGCAATCAATGAATATGTATTTAATGTAGATACCACACGCCAGGTTCTTGAAGACTTAATGAACAAAGGAATTAAAACAGGTGGTGGAGACAAGCTTGGGAAGACAATTATTTTTGCTTATAACAAAAATCATGCTCAACATATAGTAGACACATTTGACAAATTTTGGCCTCAGTATAAAGGTAAGATGTGCCAAAGGATTGTCTGTGATGATTCAAAAGTAAAAGCGACTATTAAAGAATTCAAGAAATCAGATTCTCTGCTCCAGATTGCGGTTAGTGTTGATATGCTTGATACCGGTGTTGATATTCCCGAAGTGGTGAATCTTGTGTTCTACAAAAAAAATCAGAAGCAAAATTAAGTTTTGGCAGATGATAGGACGCGGAACACGTTTAAGCCCCAATCTTGTTTGCACAGACGAGACAGGATCTTATGTTGGAAAGAAATATTTTTATATCTTTGACTATCTGCGGAACTTTGAATTTTTCAGAGAAGAAAAAAATGGAATCGATGGTGCTTGCGGAAAGTCTTTAAGCGAAAGAATCTTTGCCCATAAATGTGTCGTAATCAAGCTTCTTCAGGATTCTAGCTGGGCAGACCAGAAATTTGTGGATTACAGAACTCAACTTGTTAGCGAAGTTCGGTCACAGATAAATGCCCTTAATACAAATCTTACTCCTGTTCACCTTGTTTTAAAACATGTGTTAAAATTCCAAAACGAAAAAACTTTTGAGTGCTTAACAGATGAAGATGTTATTAACCTTTCAAAATACATCGCACCGCTTGTTTTTAATGGTGAACTGGATCAGTATGCAAAAGGTTTTGACAATTTCTGCTACGGAATAATGGAGGCTCACCTTTCAGAACAGTCTATAAACCTTTACCGCTCAAAAATAAAAACAGTTGCGGAAAAACTTTTACAAAAGACATCTATAAAGGTTGTACGTGATAATCTTCCGCGAATACAACTTTTGGCTGTAAATTCTTATTATGAAGGGTTGAATGTTATTGACTATGAGGAAATCCGTAAAGAGATAAGGGAACTTGCGCAGTTTGTTGTGGAAAGTACTCCAAACCCGATTTTTGTTGATTATGATGATACTGTAAAAGACATTGATGTTCCTGCGGGTAGTGAAAATCCAAGTCCTGCGGATAACTTTGAGGAATACAAAAAGAAAGTGGAAGCCTATCTTTGCGAGCACATGAAGGATGAGGCAATAAATAAGCTCCGAACAAATCAGCCTCTTACAAAAGATGACTTTGAAAGTTTGAACCGCATTTTTAAAGAAGAGCTTGGAAGCGAAAAAATGTTTAATCAGCTTTCCGAAGGAAAATCTCTCGGTGTGTTTATTCGCCGTGCAACAAAAATGGACAAAGATTCTATAAATGACTTTTTTGCCGAATTCATCAACGATGCCAACATGAATAACATGCAAATTGAATTTGTCCAACGCTTGATTAATATCATTGTTGAACAGGGTGAAATAAATATGGAAGCTCTAATGAAAGGCCGCGCGCCATTTGACCGCCCAAAATTCTTTACTCTATTTGGTGCAGAAGTCCAAAGCAGGATGTTTGCAATTATAAAAAGCATAAATATGAATGCCAAGGACGTTGCATAAAATAATATTCCAATCAAAAATTCTCTAAAGCTAATGTCTTAGTTGTACTATGTACTTTATTCTAAAGTTCAGACTGATGCTGTTTTTGATTCCTCTTTTTAAAATTAGGTATTGACACAATACTTAAACAAATATAATATGAATTAAAAGTTAAGTATTAATTCAATACCTAAAAGGAGGCGGGAAATGAAAGCCAAAAAAAACGCGCAGGCTTTGTCGGAAGAGCAGTTTCTTAAGCTCTATAATCCAGAAGATTACATAAGGCCTTCTGTTACAACGGATTTGCTTATACTTGGAATCAACAAGGATTATTCATCGCTCAAGGTTTTGCTTGTAAAAAGAAATGAGCATCCATACCTTGACCGCTGGGCTCTGCCCGGAGGATTCATTCAGAATGACGAAACGGCTCACAATGCCGCAAGCAGAATCCTGCAAAGCAAGACTCACCTAAGGAACGTTTATCTGGACCAGATTTATACCTTTACCAAACCTGACCGCGACCCGCGAACCCGGGTGATGAGTATTGCCTATATGTCCCTGGTTTCAGAGCCTGACGAAACTAGTTCAGATGATGAGGCTTGGTTCAACCTAAAGTTTACGGATCAATCCATTGAGCTTTCAAACAAAGAAAAGGGAATCTTCATTTCCTACACGCTCAAGAAGGAAAGCTTCCAGAACGGAATCGTAAGATACGAAAATTTTACGGCAGCCTTGGCGGGCAAAGAGGGACTTGCATTTGACCATATTGAAATTGTAATAGAAGGAATAAAGAAATTGCGGGAGCAGATCTTTTATGGCAATCAGGCATTTTGCCTTGTGGAAAAGACCTTTACCCTCCCGGAACTTCAGCTTGTTTTTGAGTTGATTCTTAACAGGCCCCTTTACAAAAAAAGTTTCAGGGATATGGTCAGCGAAAAGATTGTTCAAACCGGCAGCGAAAAAAAATCAAAAATTGCCGGCGGTAGAAAAAGCAAGGAATATATGATGAAGGAGGTTTAGCTTATGGAAAATTTAAAAGCTTCAATAAAAAAAGAATTGTCTGGATGGAAAAAGTGGCAGGTCAGCTGGCTTTTTCTTGCAACCATAATAATTTTGGGAGTTTCAATTTACCAGAAGGACACATGGATTGGCATACTTGCATCTTGTTCCGGAGTAATATGCGTCATCTTTTGCGGAATGGGAAGAATATCAAATTATCTGTTCGGAACAATCAACACAATCCTCTATGCCTATATTGCATGGAAGGCAAAATATTATGGTGATGTAATGCTGAACCTGCTCTATTATTTGCCAACAAATATTATTGGGTGGATAGCATGGAAAAAGAACATGAACGGAGAAACCAATGAGGTGTACAAAAAGCGCATGTCCGTAAAAATGGATTTGCTGCTTCTTGCACTAAGCCTGGTCGGTGTGTTTGGATATGCCTGGGTTTTAAAACTGCTCGGCGGAAATCTTCCCCTTGTAGACAGCATGAGCACTGTCCTTTCCGTAATAGCGCAGATATTGATGATAAAGAGGTTCATGGAGCAATGGCTTGTCTGGATAGCCGTAGACGTTGTGTCTGTAATAATGTGGGTGGCAGCTCTTTCAACAGAGGGTGCAAGCATTTCCGTTCTGTTGATGTGGGCTGTCTTCCTGATAAATGCGGTTATCATGTTTGTAAAGTGGTTCATTGAATCAAAAAAAGTTCAGAAGGAGGAAGCTAAAAATGATAAACAAGAAGAAATATAAAGTTGGCATGTACGGAGGTTCCTTTAATCCCCTTCATCTTGGCCACTTGGAATGCATCATAAAAGCAGCAGGCCTTTGCGAGGAATTATATATCGTAATCTCATATCGTGATGATGATTCTGATGTTCCGCTCAGGGTAAAAATCAGGTGGGTCTATCAACTAACAAAGCACTTGGGCAGCGTTAAGATTCTATCACTAAAAGATAGGGTAAAAAATAAAAAGGACTACGGAGAGCAGTTTTGGGAAGAGGACTGCAAGCAAGTAAAAAATGCGATTGGAAAAAAAATCGATGTGGTCTTTAGCGGAAGCGATTATGATCAAAACAGCTTTTGGAATAAGTGCTACAAAGATTCCGATTACATAATCTTTCCCCGCAATGTCTATAATTCAACTGATATACGCAAGGACATTTATGGCCACTGGGATTGGATGCCGCAAGTAGTGCGCTCCTACTTTACCAAGAAAGTTCTTTTGATTGGAGGAGAAAGTGCCGGAAAGTCCACGCTTACAATAAATCTGGCAAATTATTTTAACACCGTCTATCTGGAAGAAGTTGGCAGGGATTTGTCGGGCTTGTCTGGAACGGATGAGTACATGCTTAGCGAAGATTTTACAAGAATCCTTGTGGAGCATAAGGCAAAGGAGTTGAGGCTTATTGGAAAAAGCAACAAGGTTTTCTTTGAAGACACGGACTGCCTTGTAACCCATTTCTTTCTTGACTTTCTTAAGGATAAAGATGCAGAAAGGAATGGAAAGCTTGCTGATGCAATAGCCGCATTAAATTCCTATGACTTGATTCTTTTTCTGGAGCCGGATGTTGACTGGGTTCAGGACGGCGACCGCAGCGAGGTTATAGCATCTGACCGTGAAAAGTACAGCGAAATGCTCAAGTCTTATTATACCCGGAATGGGTATAGCTTTAAGACCATAAGCGGTGACTACAACACAAGGTTTGACCTGGCTGTAAAATACGTAAAGGAATTATTCGAAGCAGGAAAATAAAAAAAGCATACATACCGGAGTTTTACGGAAATCACTTTAACCTTTCTCTGGTATATATGCCATTTTTTTTGCCTTAGCTGTTTGCCTGTGCCTTAAGTTCTGCAAGCATCTTTGGAAGGTCTGTATCCATGTTCTTGCTTGTGAACTGGCAGGTGCCGACTTTTTCGTGACCACCGCCACCGTACTTTAGCATTAGGCTTCCTACGTTAACCTTGCTTGTCTTGTTCAGAATGCTGTAGCCTACTGCTGCAGAACAACCTTCACCGCCTTTTCCGGTTACAATCCATGCAGAAATATTCTGTTCGGGGTACATGCTGTAAATTAAGAAGCGGTTGCCAGTGTAGATTGGGTCTACTCCGCGCAAGTCAGAAATGATGAGGTTTCCTTCTACTGATGTGTGGGCCTTTACCATCTCCTTGAATTTTTCCGTTTGCTCATTGTAAACTTCTATGCGTTCCTTTACATCTGGCATTGCAAGAATTTCTTCCGTTGATTTGTCGCGGCATGCAACCATAAGTTTTTCCATAAGGGCATAGTTCGGCACTGTAAATTCACGCCAGCGGCCAAGACCTGTTCGGGGATCCATCAAAAATCCCACAAGAATCCATCCCTTTGGGTTTTGAATTTCATCTATGGTCAGGTTTCCAGAATCAACTTTGTCTACCGCTACCATAAGCTCGTCAAAGTTTTTGAATTTTTCTTTTCCACCGTAATACTCGTAAATGATTCTTGCACAGGAAGGTGTTATCCGGCTTTCACCCTTGTATTTTCCTTTAAGCTGATTGCGTTCAAATTCGCTTGAATGATGGTCAAACCAAAGGCCACAACCTTCCACAAAGGGAACGTTGGCAAGACAGTCATTGCTGTCGATTGGAACAAGCCCGTCTTGCAAATCTTTAGGGTGAGCAAATTTCCAATGGTCAATTACACCTGCTTCCAGCAAAAGTGCACCGCAGGCCAATCCGTCAAAATCAGAACGAGTAACAAGTCTCATCGCCATATTTCATTCCTCTCAGTTTATTGTTCTAACTTATATTTTAGCAGATAAGCCGTAAAAAGATAGTGGCAAAATCGTTTTTTACAAAAATATTTTTAAAATTATTTGGTGAATCTTGCGCATAGATTAATCCACAAAAAGATGTTAGCATAATTGTATGGACATATCGCATTTTTATCTTGAACGAGGGGCTGGTGAGCCGCTGATTCTTCTGCATGGAAACGGAGAGGATTCAAGTTATTTTTTTAACCAGATGGATGCCTTTTCTGCGGCCTACCATGTCTTTGCGCTAGACACAAGGGGACACGGAAAAACAGAAAGAGGAAGCGCCCCTTTTACAATCAGGCAGTTTGCTGATGATTTGCTTTCGTTTATGGACAGCCACGCTTTGGCCAAGGCGAACATTCTTGGTTTTTCTGACGGAGCAAACATTGCCATGATTTTTGCAATAAAATATCCGTCAAGAGTTAACAAGCTCATTTTGAACGGTGGAAATCTTAACACTGACGGAATAAAAGCTGCAACACAGATCCCAATAAAGATAGGGTATAAAATTGCAAATGCGTTTGCAAAGAAAAGCCCCGGTGCAAAAGCCAATGCCGAGATGCTTGGTCTAATGGTGAATGACCCGAATATTTCTCTGGAAGAGCTAAAGAAAATCCAAGCTCCAGTTCTTGTTATTGCCGGAACAAAAGACATGGTAAAAGAAAATCATACGAGGCTCATTGCAGAAAGCGTAGGCACTGCTGAACTAAAATTCATAAAAGGAAATCATTTTGTTGCAAACAAAAATCCATCGGAATTCAACGAGGCTGTCTTGAAATTTTTGCGGCAGTAAAAAATACTTGAAACATACTTGAACAAAAATTTGACTTGTGATAGTGTAACATTAAATTAATTATTCAGGAGGTTGAGAAAGATTATGATTTGTTTGTTTAATGTTTCGACCTCCGCTTTTTATGCATAGTAAAAGACGCATATAGTCTATTGCACCTTTCTTGTACTAAAAGCGGAGCTGTGTTGGAATATCTTTTTGGATATTTATATTCGCTTTTAGGAAATTCAAATGAAATCAAATACTCTTATCACTGCGCGCGTATCATGCGTACAGAAAAATGTGTTTACACTTTTGCCATGTGGAAAAGACAAGTGTGTAGACAGCAACATTGAGCTGCTAGGAAAGTTAAAGGGAAAATTCTACAATCTTGGTTTGGAACCACCTGTTGTTGGCGACTATGTAAAGGTTGCTACAAATGAATATGGTGATGCCCTGATTGATGAAGTGCTTCCCCGCGCTACGGCATTTAAGCGTCCAAACCGGAGTGGCCATGCAGAATCTTTTTTAAAGAATCTTCTTGAAGAAACTATTGCTGCCAATTTTGATTATGTTTTCATAGTTACTTCTCTGAATCAGGATTACAGTGAAAACAGAATTGCCCGCTACGTTTCTATTACATTGCAGACAGGAGCAAAGCCTGTCGTAATTCTTTCCAAGTCGGACTTGTGTGAAGACGTAGAACTTAAGGTGGAAATTACAAAGGCGGTTTGCGACAAGGCCGATGTTGTTGCAATCAGTTCGCTTACAGGATATGGCCTAGAAAAACTTGAGCCTTATATGCAAAAGGATAAAACAATTGCCTTGGTTGGTTCTTCGGGGGTTGGAAAATCCACTTTGCTAAACACTTTGAACGGTGAAGACTTAATGGATGTGAATCACATTCGCGATGCGGACGGAAAGGGGCGTCATACTACAACTTACCGGCATTTGTTCAGGCTAAAAAACGGAGTCTGGATTATGGACACTCCCGGTATGCGCGAAATTGGCGTGCTTGATATGGAAGAGGGAATAGACGAAACCTTTTCCGATATTGTGGGTCTTTTTGGACAATGCAAATTCAATGACTGTTCCCATACAAACGAGCCTGGCTGTGCTGTTCGTGCGGCTCTGGAAGACGGCAGCCTTAGCGAGGAGCGGTGGTCTACGTATCTTCAGCTTCATAAGGAAAATGAATGGGGTAAAGCCAAGATGATTCGGATTGCAAAGTTCACAAAGGAATATCAGAAAAACAGGTACATGGGTTGGGATATAAAGGAGTAAAAGCGTATGTTGAATAACTTAATCATCAGGGCAGAAAAGCCGGCAGATTACAAAAATACAGAACTTATGACCATGAGGAGTTTTTGGAATAAGTTTGGGCCTGGTTGTTCTGAACACAATATGGTTAGAATCATTAGGGAATCAAAAGATTATATTCCCCAGATAAGCCGTATTGCCGAACTTGACGGTAAAATTGTTGGTGCTGTTTTTTACACAAAGGCTTGGATTGATGACGGCAGCGCAAAAAGAGAGGTTGCACTTTTGGGGCCTCTGTCTGTTGAACCTACCATGGAAGGTAACGGCATTGGCGGCGCACTGCTTGTAGAAAGTATAAAGCTTGCCAAGAAAAATGGAATTGCGGGGATTATTCTTGCAGGTGAACCGGGCTATTATCCCAAGTTTGGATTTGAATTGTGCAGTAAGTACGGAATTACGGATGCAGAAGGAAATTCATACGATGCATATCTTTGCTATCCGTTAACAGATGCCTTTAAGTCTTGCAAGGGCAAATTCATAGAGAGCGGGGACTTTGCAAAAATTGGCGATGAAAAACTTTTGGAAGAAATTAGCAAAGAATTTCCTGACTATAGAAAGGTAAAAGTTCAGGAAGGTTTTATGCAGATATTTGACGAGCATCTTGGCCGCGTGGAATCCATTCAGGGTGAAATTTATAATGTGCGCTACTGGGAACTTGTAATACCTGCTAAGCTTTCTGATAACTTGCAGGAAAAGCCGTATGTTGGCAGCGACGTTCAATTCTGCTGGAACCACAAGGGAGGAGAATCCAAAATTACAAAAGTGCTAAAGAATCTTCTGGAGGAATAGAAGAAGCTGGGCGCAGGGGATTAAGCCTTATATTTCAATTTCCAAAAGAATTGGAGTATGGTCTTGGCGTGGACCTGAATCAATCATTTCGGATTTTTTTATTTTGCCTTTGATGCGGTCGCTGACAAGAAAATAATCTATGCGCCAGCCTGAATTGTTTATCTTGCTGGTTTTGATTCTCTGCCCCCACCAAGAGTAGATGCTTTTTACGTCTCCATGGATAAAGCGGAAGCTGTCCACAAACCCCTTGCTTAGAAGCTGGGTAAAGTCTTCCCGCTCTTCATCCGTGAAGCCTGCCGAAAAATGATTGCTGGCAGGATTTGCTAAGTCAATTTCCTTGTGGGCAACATTAAAGTCTCCGCAGGCGATTACCGCTTTTTTCTTGTCTAGGGAAGAAAGGTAGTCGGCGTATAGGGCATCCCATTTTTGGCGGTCGGCAAGTCTTTTAAGTCCGTCACCAGAGTTGGGCGTGTAGACATTTACAAAATAGAAGTTTTCAAATTCGAGTGTGAGTAGGCGTCCCTCGTCATCCATTGTGTCTGGAGCACCAAGCCTTGGCGCAAGCTTTTGAGCCTTGAGACCTTCTTTGTAGAGAACCATTGTTCCTGCATAGCCTTTTTTTGCTGGCGGAACAGAAGAAATCCATTCAATGGTGTAGCCAGAAAGATAGGACTTTAAAAGCTCCAGATGCTTGTCGGAAGGTCCGTCTGCTGGCAGCTTTGTTTCTTGAATTGCAATTATGTCTGCATCGTAAGACGCAATTTTTTTTAGCACGTCTTGGGAAAGAATTGCTCTTGCCGAAGTTGAAGTAAGTGCCGCATTTAATGAATCTATATTCCACGAAATAAATTTTGCCATTTGAATCTTCCTTTTATTTTTTGATTATATCACTACGGCTTGGAAAAGCAAGCATGAATCAGCATTTTGCATATTCACTTTCAAACATGGCACTTCTCCTATTTCTCTGCTCTGACGGATTCTGCAAAGTATAATTCAAATCTTGTTTGAATTTTATCATATTTGAATTTGCTTGTAAACTTGCTGTAATAGCTGTTGTCCTATTAATGACGAAATGCTTTTTTAGTGCTATATTAATCTTATGTTAGATGTAAAACTTTTTCCGCTTGAGCTGTCAGACAGGGAACAGTTCATAAGGGACAATCAGGATGCGTTTAATTATGGTGCTATGGAAGAATTTGGGCAGAGGGACATACACTTTGAAGAAGATGGAGAAATAATTTCCCGCGACACAATTGCTTCTGCAATTGATGAAGGTTCGGCATACCGCATTGTTGAAAAGGGCAAAATTCTTGGAGGCCTTGTTGCTAAAACGGAATATGACTGTGGCCAACTTGAATTGCTTTTTGTCTCTCCGGCTTTTCATGGCAAAGGCCTTGGCTACGCTGCTTGGTGCGAACTGGAGGCAATGCATCCGGAGGTTATTGTTTGGGAAACAGTGACCCCCTATTTTGAAAAGCGCAACATCCATTTTTATGTAAACCGTTGCGGCTTTAAAATTGTTGAATACTACAAAGATGGTGAAATGCAGGACATGTTCCGCTTTGAAAAAATTCTTCCTGCTACAAAAGAATCCATACAGGAGCAGATAAAGCGGATTTCTTACTACGAGGATATAATGCAAAAGGCTAAGGGCGGATCTGAAGAGATGCTAAAATGTTTGTCGGGCTATTACGGCAGTTCCGCATGGAAGCGTGATTTTGCGGCGGATGAAGCAGGACTCTTGCCCAAAAACCTTGCGCGTGGTGTTTTGTCTGAAGATGAAGTTTATAATCTTTTGGAAGAATACGGTAAATAGGAGACGCATTTATGGCTGTGGACTTTACAGAAAAAGCAAAAAGGTATCAGGCGATAGATGAGATAATCGCATCCGGAAGAAAATTAAAATGGAATCAGATTATTTCTGAACTCTGGGACAAGTACAACATCAAAACCAGCCGCACATCTTTTTTTAGGGACATAGAAGACTTACAGGAAAAATATCAGGCTCCAATTGATACTGATTTTGAAACAAGCGGATATTTTTATACGGATCCAAAATACAGGCTGCCGCGTTTTTATACTGATGAAAATGCCGCAAAAGCAGCCAAGCTTATAAAGACACTGATGGACATGGTAAAAGGCAATCCTCTCTACAAAGAAGCGCAGGAAGTTTTTGAATCGCTTTCAATAGAAAACCATGATTTGTCCATAGAAAATATTAGGATAAACAAAAAGCCGGACAACGACAGGATTATTTTTGTTGGCGCGCCAAACAAGTCAATTCCTGCAGAAACGTGGAGGATTATAGATGAAGCCCTTAAGCAAAACAGGGTGATTACTTTTGTGTACCAGTCTCTTACGGATCCAAGGCCTTATAAAAGAATGGTTCAACCCTGGCAGCTTATTTTTGACAACGGCAACTGGAACCTGCATGCCCTGGATATTGTAAAAAAAGCAAGCCGACGTTATTCGCTTGGAGAGATGAAAAACATTCAGATGACAAAAGAAGTTTTTAAGCTTCCAAAAGATTATGACTTCCGAAAAATGACGCGGGGTTCTTTTGGCTGCATGTGCCAAGCTGATTATCTTGACTATAAAATACATTTGCACGGTTATGCTGTCCGCTATGCAAAAAACAGAATTTGGGGAGAAAACCAGACAATTGTTCCGGACAAGAAAAATCCTGGCCCCAATGGAGACGGAATAATTTTGAGTTTTAGAAGCAACCAGCTTTATTCCATACAGCACTGGACTTGGCAGTGGGCAGACGAAGCAATGCCTCTTGCACCAAAGGAATTGGTGGATGACTGGCTGGACAAGCGGGCAAAGGTTAGCAAGATGGAGCTATAGCCACTGGATGAAGGCGGTTTTGTCGCTGCTGTTGTAGCCGGCCTTTTCGTAGAAGCGGAGGGTCTCTGCTTTTTTTGAACCGGTAAGCAGCATCATTTTGTAGCAGTTTTCATTTTTTGCTATGGTTCTTGCATAGTCTAGGCATTCACTTGCATACCCCTTTTTGCGGTAGTCTGCATGAGTTACTACATTTTCCACAAAAGCGTATGGCCTTACATTTCTTGTTAGGTTGGGGATGATTACGCAGACGCAGGAAGATACAATCTTGCCGTCTACCTCGTTTACAATCAGGTGGTGGTTCTTGTCTTCCATAATCTGCTTCCAGGTATTTTCCAAGTGCTCGTCCTGATTTGGAATGCTGTCTTCGTGCAGGTACAAATAAAGCTCCAGCAGCTCTTTTAGATCATTTTTGTTTGCTTCTCTTATCATTTTGACTTTGCAACCTCTTCATACATGGCATTAAAAAGTTCGCGGAGGAAATCTTTGTTTTCTATGTCCTCTACCAGAAGCATTTTCTTTGCACCTTCGTAGGGGACTTCCAGCGTGGCATCCGGCATTTTTTCTGCGGCAGATTTTATGTTTTTTACAAGAAAGCGGTTGTCGTAAATTCCGCCAAGGATTTTTCCGTGGTAATATATGATGAACTCTCCCATCATTGCACGGTAGCTTATTTGATCAAGCAGGGAAAGCTGCTCTAATACAAAGTCAAGATATTCTTTTGTAGACGCCATCTTTTCTTCTTGCCTTTCCTCTATAAAGAATTGAGCCAGTCTTCTTTTGTAAGAAGGCTTACATATCCGTTGCGCTTTTCATGCATAAGTGGGACATCAACATTTTCTGACTTCCACTGGAATTTAAAGCCGCACTTTTCCTGAACCCGCTTGGACTTTTCGTTGCCTTCGTAATAGCCAACCCAAATTTTTTGCATACCGCAATCTTCGAAAGCGTGGCGGATTATTTCTTTTGTGGCCTCTGTCATTATACCGCAGCCCCAGAAAGGTTTTCCAATCCAGTAGCCAAGTTCACACTCGTCATCATGTTCGGTCATGTCTGTGTGCCCGTTAAGCTTTAGTTCAATTGCGCCGATTGCCTTACCGTCTTCCTTTAGGCATATAGCATAAGCCTCTTTGCCATTAAAAACATTTTTTATTACATCACGGCTTTCTTCTATGCTCTTGTGGGGAGGCCAGCCAGCAATTGGTCCGACATCCGGATTGCTTGCGTATTTGTACAATTCTTCTGCATCATCATCTTTCCATTTGCGCAAGATAAGCCTTTTTGTTTCCATATTAATTTGTTTCCTATATAAGCTTTTGTATTTTTTATGCTCATTCTGTGGGCGGCAAAAAACTTGATACAATTCTTTCAGAATTTATTTTTTTTGGCAAGAGCGGGTGCAAGAGTAAGAATAAATGAATGGCGGAAAAGAGGATATGGTGGTATAATGTAGAAAATATGAAACTGGGCTGTTTAAGCGCTGGAGGAAATGAAGATGGCAGAATGCAAAGAATCAGACTGGAAGCTCTTCCGTGTTAAGATTGTCGATTGGCAGGAAAATTACATGGCGAGGCTGAATCAGAAGATAATCAAAATACTAAGCGATGAAAACAAAACGCAATCTGATCGTTTTTGGAAGGCAAGTAAAATCCTTGCCAGCGAAAAAAAATCAGTTGGCGTTGTATGCGAATTGAAACGCAGCATGCTCAAGTGGAATATCGTTTCTCTTATAAACCAAAAAGTCATTACGATGGATGACTTGTCAGACTTCAGTTCTGAATTACAAGAACATATTGCACTGATGATGAGAGATTAGGGTCTCGGACATTCCGGCAGATGCAATTTTGAATGCTGTTCTCCGGACAAGCGATAGGAGCCACGCTGGAGGCGGCCACTGGACTGAGTGAGCGCAGCGAGCGATGGAAGCGGCTGTAGCAATCGGACGTTGCCCAGCGGAATGGCGGATAGCGCGGTTTTTGCCGCAGGCAAAAATGGCCCAAGAAAAAAGTGCTGTGATTTTTGGCAGTTGATTGCATGCAGATTAATTGCTATATTCAGAGAATGGGTTTTGAAAAATCTTTGGATCAGAGGGAAGAGTCCCGGAATTTTTTTAAGTCGTTGTTTACGATTGTTGGTCCGATTGCGCTGCAGAATTTGATTTCGGCGGCGGTTGGTTCGGCGGACGTGATAATGCTTGGCAAGGTTGGGCAGAATGCAATTGCGGCGGTGAATCTTGCTTCGAACATTCAGTTTATTTTGTTTTTGTTTTTTATAGGCCTTTCCTCTGGTGTTGTGATGCTGGCGGCTCAGTATTGGGGCAAGAAGGACACTCATTCCATAGAAACGATTTTTGGTATTGGATGCAAGATTTCGGCAGCGATAGGGCTTGTCTTTGCCTTGTCTGCGTTTTTTGTTCCAGGATTGCTGATGAAGATTTTTACGGATGAGCTGCCCCTGATTTCTATTGGAAGTGAATACCTTAGGTTTGTGAGCGTGGGATTTTTTATTCTTGCTTTTTCGCAGATTTACCAGGCGGTGCTAAAGAGTATTGAGCGGGTTAGGACTGTAACCGTGATTACTACTGCAGCCCTTTTGCTTAACATTGGTTTGAATGCGGTTTTTATTTATGGTCTTTTTGGTATGCCAAAGTTGGGAGTGCGCGGTGTTGCCTTGGCTACTACTATTTCGCGCGTTATTGAGCTTTTGGTTTGTGTGCTTGTGTGTGCGCGTGTAAGGGAAATTCATTTTGGGCTCGAAACGCTTTTTAGGAAAAATGCAGTGCTGCTAAGGGATTTTGTGCATTATTCGCTTCCTGCTATTGGAAACGAAGCCGTGTGGGGTGCGGGCTGGGCTACGTATGCTGTAATCATGGGGCATTTGGGTTCTGATTTGGTTGCGGCAAATTCCGTTGTTAACGTGGTGCGCAATTTGGCCAGTGTTCTTTGCTTTGGCATGGCTTACGGAGGAGCGATTGTGCTTGGCAAGCAGATGGGGGCAAACCAGATGGAGCTTGTTTCGCGGAATGCTTCGCGTCTTGTAAAAAGTACTATTCTTGCCGGTGCCGCAGGTGCTGTAGCTTTGGGCTTGTGCCGGCCACTTATTTTTAGGATTGCAGATTTGAACGAGCAGGCAAGGTTTTACTTAACGCCGCTTTTGTACATAAACTGCCTTTCACTTTTTGGTGCGGCGATTAACACCGTTTTGATTTGCGGTGTCTTCCGTGCTGGCGGTGATGCAAAGTGGGGCTTTGTTCTTGATGCAATTGCAATGTGGGCAGTTTCTGTGCCACTTGGATTTTTTTGTGCATTCGTGCTTCATTTGCCTCCCCTTGTGGTGTACCTGATTCTCTATGTTGATGAATGGGAGAAGATGATTTTTAATGTGATTCACTACAAGCGGGGCAAGTGGATGAAGAATATTACGCGGGACTTTGAATCATAAAATGGGAAATATAATGGAAGAAACATCTAAAGATACGTCTAAAGGCTTTACGGGGAATCAGCTTAAGGTTTTTGCAATTATTGCGATGACCATTGACCACCTAACCTGCGTCATCTGGCCCGGCTACAACTACGACTGGTGGATTATTTTGCTGCACATTATTGGAAGGCTAACGGCTCCAACAATGTGGTTTATGTGTGCACAAGGTTACGCCCATACACGCAACGTAAAAAAATATATTGCGCGGCTTTTTCTATTTGCTTTTATTTCGCACTTTGCATACAACTTTGCATTTGGAATTCCTTTTGTTCCGTTTAGGACAACGGTCTTTAACCAGACAAGTGTTATCTGGGCGCTGGCATGGGGAATTGTTCTGCTTTGCATTTTGGATGCAGACTTTCTAAAGAGCTGGCAAAAGACGCTTTTTGTTTTTGTGATTACTGCAATTGCTTTTCCTGCCGACTGGTCCAGCATAGCCGTTCTTGCGATTATGGAAATTTACATTCACCGCGAAAACCTTACCAAGCAAGTTCTTCACATGGAAAAATGGGTTTTGCTTTACGCGCTCGTCTGGTTTTTCTGCATAGACAAGGTTTACGCTTTTATTCAGCTGGGGGTAATCATTGTCTGGCCTTTCATGAAAAACTACAACGGTCAGCGTGGCAGGATGCGCTTTATGAAATGGTTCTTCTACATTTACTATCCTGCGCATCTTGTGGTTTGCGGTCTTATACGGCTTTACCTGCACGGAAACATTAGCGCAATTGTTGGGGGATGAATTTTTTTGGACTTGATTTTGAATCTGGAAGAGTTTTTAAAGAAAATACTATCTTAGCAAAAACAATACAATTACCACCAAGCAAGCACGGCCGGGATTGGAGGGGCGACGTAGCCGTTGCTGGTGGGTGAGCGCGGGCTTTGCCCAAGTGAACCCCAGCAATGGAGCGAGAGCGGAACCCCGGAAAGCCCTTAGCAATAGAAAGTGCCGCAGAAAAAAAATCTAAAAACCTATTGACATTATAGGGAATGTGTATTACCATGACAATATACCTAGTAAAACACTAGGAAAAGAAAGTTAGGCACAGGAGGTTTACGGTTTATGGAAATTTATTTTGAAAAGTTAGTCCGCGAAAATTTTAGGAATGGCCTCATGTGCTGTTGCCGCTAAAAGAGTTTCCGAACAAGTCCAATTATCCATTTTATTTTTTATTTATTAGAGAGGCAAAACTATGGCAAATTTACATTTTGAAACATTACAGTTGCATGTTGGTCAGGAGCAGGCAGACCCAACAACGGATTCACGCGCAGTTCCTATTTACCAGACTACTTCTTACGTATTCCACAATTCAAAGCATGCGGCAGACCGTTTTGGCTTGGCTGATGCGGGTAACATTTACGGCCGTCTTACAAATTCCACACAGGATGTTTTTGAAAAGCGCATTGCGGCTCTTGAGGGCGGCGTTGCGGCTCTTGCGGTTGCAAGCGGTGCGGCGGCAATTACCTATACGATTGAGGCTCTTGCTCAGAAGGGAGAGCACATTGTTGCACAGAAGACAATTTACGGCGGAAGCTACAATCTTCTTGCTCACACTTTGCCGCTTTACGGTGTGGAGACTACTTTTGTAGATGCCCACAATCTTGCGGAAATAGAGGCGGCAATAAAGCCCAACACAAAGGCTGTTTATCTTGAAACACTTGGCAATCCCAATTCCGACATTCCGGACATTGATGCCATTGCGGCTCTTGCACACAAGCATGGTCTTCCGGTTGTTATAGACAACACTTTTGGAACTCCATTCCTTATCCGTCCGATTGAACACGGAGCAGACATTGTTGTTCATTCTGCTACAAAATTTATTGGCGGCCACGGAACGACTCTTGGCGGTATAATTGTTGACTCCGGCAAGTTTGACTGGAAGAAATCCGGCAAGTATGCACCTATTGCTGAACCAAATCCAAGCTACCACGGCATTTCTTTTGCAGATGCAGTAGGACCGGCTGCTTTTGTAACCTACATCCGCGCAATTCTTCTTCGCGACCAGGGTGCGGCAATTTCTCCGTTCAATGCCTTCCTTCTTTTGCAGGGAACAGAAACTCTGTCTCTTCGCCTTGAACGCCACGCTGAAAACACAAAGAAGGTTGTTGAATTCCTTAAGAATCATCCAAAGGTTTCTAAGGTGAACCATCCTTCTCTTGCAGACCATCCGGATCACGCTCTATACCAGAAGTACTTCCCCAACGGAGGAGCTTCTATCTTTACGTTCGAGATTAAGGGCGGTAAAGAGGCTGCATGGAAGTTCATTGACAACCTTAAGATTTTTAGTTTGCTTGCTAATGTTGCGGACGTAAAGTCGCTTGTGATTCATCCGGCTAGCACGACCCACAGCCAGCTTAACGATGCGGAGCTTGCAGACCAGGGTATTAGCCAGTCAACGATACGCCTTTCAATCGGTACAGAGCACTACGAAGATATTATTGCAGACTTAAGCCAGGCTTTTGACAAGGTGTGATTGTTTGCAGACGGGGTAGGGTTTGTAGGGGTGCGAAGCGTTCGAGGCTTGTCTGCGAATGTAGGCGAAAGCCGGATTTTGCAACGAAGTTTCAAGCGACCCCGAAAAGCCCGGCACCCCTTTGGCGGGCAATCCCCGGATGATTTTTAGGAGCTATATTTACAAAAATATTTAGCAGTGTTAGAATATGGCAATTTTAATTAAAAAGAGGAATTTCATGTTAAAATTGCTTGAAAAAATTTCTACGACCGTCAGCAAACTGATGGCTCTGATTGTAATTGCGGTTGCGGCCTTGGCGCTCTTTGTTCCCCAGTCATGCAACTGGATTAAGACAAGTTCCATTAACTGGCTTTTGGGAATTGTAATGTTTGGAATGGGTCTTACCCTTAAGCCAAGTGATTTTAAGGTTGTGTTCAGCAGACCGCTTGATATTATCATTGGTTTTTTTGCTCAGTTCATCCTTATGCCTCTTATTGCATTCTTTTTGATTAAGGCTTTTAATTTGCCTACAGAACTTGCAGTTGGCGTAATGCTTGTTGGCACTTGCCCGGGTGGAACTTCTTCCAATGTAATGACCTACATGGCAAAGGGCGACGTTCCGCTTTCCGTTGGTATGACGGCTGTTTCCACTCTTTTTGCTCCCTTGCTTACGCCTTTTCTTACATGGGTTTATCTTCGTACAAGTGTAGACGTTAATGTTTTGGGTATGTTCCTTTCTATTATAAAGGTTGTTCTTGTTCCGATTGTGTTGGGCTTGATTATTAACCGCTTCTTCTCTAAGTTTACCCAGGCGGCTGTTAAGGTTTTGCCGCTTATTTCTACAATTGCAATTGTTGCAATCGTGGCGTCTGTTGTTTCTGCAACGTCTGCAAAGCTTTTGTCTACAAGCCCAATTATTTATCTTGTGGTAATTTTGCACAACCTCTTGGGCTATGCTTCCGGCTACGGGGCAGGAAAGCTTTTGCGCAGGGGAGAAAAGAAGAGCCGCACGCTTTCTATTGAAGTTGGTATGCAGAACTCTGGTCTTGCAACATCTCTTGCTGTTTCTCACTTTGCACAGTACCCGCTGGCATCCATTCCAGGCGCAGTATTTAGCACATGGCACAATATTTCCGGCGCAATCTATGCAAACATTCTTGCAAGCAGAAAGCCTAAGGATGAGGAATAAAGCAACCAATGCCATTAACTTTACGTCATTCTGAGCTTGACTCAGAGTCTAAAGTCAATATAACGTAAAGAGATGCCGAATCAAGTTCGGCATGACAGGTTCTTTATGATAATTGCTGGCTGATTGGGGGATTGCACTTTGCTGTAATCCCCTTTTTTTGTTGCCTGTCACCACATTTTATGAAAATTGATTTCCGTGGGAAAGTGCTGCACAATCTTGACGACTTTAATAATACTGAATATACTTAAACTACGATGGATAACAAAGGTGTTTTGGATTCGTTGTTGCGCTCTTTTGCCAGCTACTATGACGTAAAAACTGAAGGTGTTTTGCCGCCGTTTGCAGCCCAGGCGACTTTTAATATGCACAACGAGCAGTATTTTTTAGTCAAAGCGGCGCAAATTGCCCAGATTGATTCAAATGAATTTGTTTACATCGCCAGCGAAGAGAACCTTAATCAGCAAAAAGTAAATGAATTAGCGGAGGCGGCTTGGTCTGACGGCCTTTCCAAAGTAAAACCGGGCTCTAACCACCGCAATTCCGACGTTACTCTAATAATTATTTGCAATACAATAGAAGAAAATTCATTCAGCCTTGTAAAAAAACTTAAGCACTACAAGTCTTATTTGTTTGGCTTTCATGGCTGGAGCAATTTTAGGGCATTGGCATACGAAGTTTCCACTGGCAAGACGGTCACAAACAGACTGGGCAAGCCGTTAAAGAAGCTTGTTTGCAATCTATAAAAAACTTAAGAGGCTGTTTCAAAAGTCATGCTGGGATTCTTTGGCAAGCTTAGGATGATACTTTTGAAGCTGCTTCTAAATCTCTTGAGGAGGAGATGAAAATGACAGCATTATTGATTATTATTGCTGCAATCGTTTTGCTTTTCATTGGCTACGTTTTCTACGGCTCATGGCTTGCAAAGCAGTGGGGTATTGACCCTTCAAAAAAGACGCCTGCCAACTCTATGACGGACGGTGTTGACTATGTTCCTGCAAAACCAGCTGTTTTGATGGGACATCACTTTTCTTCTATTGCCGGTGCAGGCCCAATCAACGGTCCTATCCAGGCTGCTGTGTTCGGATGGGTTCCTGTATTCCTCTGGTGTGTAATCGGCGGAATCTTCTTTGGCGGACTTCAGGACTTTGGTTCTTTGTTTGCTTCTATCAGGCACGAAGGTAAGTCTGTTGGCGAAATCATTAAGGATTCAATGGGCAAGACTGCTAAAAAGCTCTTTATCATATTTGCACTTCTTGTTTTGATTCTGGTTATCGCTTCTTTTGTTAACGTTGTTGCCGGAACATTCTTTACAAAGGCTAACGAGGCCGGCAAGGTTGCGTTTGGTTTTGTAACAAATCCTACCAACAACCAGACTACTGCTATCATTTCCGTAATGTTCATCGTTCTTGCTGTAATCTACGGAATTCTTACAAACAGATGCGGTCTTAAGACTCTTCCTGCTACAATCATCGGCATTGTTGGAATTGTAGTTTCTATTGCAGTCGGACTTAAGTTTGGCCTTGCAATGAGCCGCACAACATGGATTATCCTGATTGGTGTTTACATTGCGGTTGCTTCCCTTATTCCTGTTTGGATTATGCTGCAGCCACGCGACTACCTTTCAAGCTTCCTGCTTTATGCAATGATGCTCGTTGCATTCGTTGGTATTATCGTTTCTGCATTTACCGGCAGTGCAAGTTTTGAAATTCCTGCATTCAACTCTGCAAAGCTTGGTGCCATGTTCCCAACATTGTTCATTACAGTTGCTTGCGGTGCATGTTCAGGCTTCCACTCCCTGATTGCAACAGGTACTTCTTCCAAGCAGCTTGACAACGAAAGGAATGCAAAGGCCATCGGTTACGGTTCAATGCTTATTGAATCTGCACTTGGCATTATTTCCCTGATTGCCGTTGGTATGGTTTACAACAAGTGGATTGACAAGGGCTACGGTTCACCTTCTGCCGCATTCGGTGCTGGTATTGCAATCATGTTCGGAAAGGAAGGCACAAGCGTTTACAACACAATCAACGCACTTCTTACCCTTGCAGTTTCTGTATTCGCTCTTACTTCTTTGGATACAGGTACACGCCTTAGCCGCTTTATGTTCAGCGAATTGTTCCTTAAGGACAGCGAAAAGACTTGGAAGGATGCAAAGGGGGTACGCAAGCTTTTGGCTCATCCGCTCTTTGGTACAAGCCTTATGGTTATTGTTGGTTGTATCCTCGGTGGCCTTTCACTTTCTCAGATTTGGGGCCTCTTTGGCGCAGCAAACCAGCTCCTTGCAGGTATTGCCCTTATGGCAGTTGCAGCATGGCTTGGCGAAGTTGGAAAGAACAACAAGATGTTCTTTATTCCTACAATCTTCATGCTTGCCGCAACACTTACATTCCTTGTAAAGAAGATAATTGAAAAGGTTGGCATTGTTGGTTCTGGAAAGTCTGTCTGGGGCGACTGGTTCCAGCTTGCTTTTGCCGCAGCAATGGCAATTCTTGCAGTTATCCTTGTTGTTGAAGGTGTTAAGACCTTTAAGAAGCAGGCTGCAAAGAAATAAGCTGAATGCAGTTGCCGGTAAAATCCGGTGATTGCAGTTTGCAAAATAAAAGCCCGGTCGGGTCAAGGCGCATTGTCTTGGATTCTGGCCGGGCTTTTTTGTTTTTTTTGCGGCGCTTGCCTTGTTCAACAAAACGTTCCATAAAAGAACATCTTGCCATTTTTTCCATGGGTAACAAGCAGCGCCATGGACGGCGCGTCAGGTCTTAGCGTAAGAATGCGCGGGTTTTTGCAGAAAACCCGTAGTAAAAAATGGCAAGGAGGCCGTTTTTTACGGGCTTTCCGGGGCTTGCCCTCTCGGCCGGTGCTGCGCACGCACTTCGTGCCCCCTCCAATCCCTGCCGTGCCTGTTTTGCAAACTCTAAAGCGATGCCCTGTAAATTGCTTCCACGTCGCTTGGGGTAAGATTTTTCCAGCCCTTGATTATTCCACTTGAACCGCATGCTTTTTTTGCCATTTCTGCAAAGTGCTCGTTGGTAATTCCGAGCTCTGAAAGCGATGATTTTAGGCCAAGCGTTTTATAGAAGAATTCCTTTGTTTTTTCTATGGCTGCTTTTGCGCTTTTCATTTTGTCTTTGCCCTGTGGAAGCCCCCAGACATTAGTTCCATAGTCGCAGAATTTTTGTGCGGTGATTTCGTCAAGGACAAATTCCATCCAGCGGGGTGTTACTATGGCAAGTCCAAGTCCGTGGGTTATGTCGTAGACGGCGGAAAGCTGGTGTTCTATTGGGTGGCAGCTCCAGGGGGACTTGTTGCAGCCGCTTATGTAGCCGTTTATTGCCCAGGAAGAAGTCCACATAAGGTTTGCGCGGGCTTCGTAGTCGTCCGGCTTTGCAAGGGCAATGGGGGCGTACTTGATTACGGTTTTCATCATGGCTTCCATGCTGCGGTCAAGCATGTAGAGTTCCTGGTTTGTGTTAAAGTAGACTTCCATTATGTGGGAAAGAATGTCTGCGCTGCCGCATGCGGTTTGGTAAGTGTTAACCGAGTATGTTAGCGTGGGGTTGCAGAAGGCCGCCTTTGGAAAGAGGTGCTTGTCCGTAAGGCCTGTTTTTTCATCCGTTTCCGGGTTACTGATTACGCATGTTGGGTTCATCTCGGAGCCGGTTGCGGAAATTGTTAGCACTGTGATGACGGGAAGCGTCTTTTGAATCTTTTCTTTTTTTGCCATGAAGAGCCAGGGGTCAAAGTCTACGAGTGCTGCTGCGGATATGAGCTTTGCGGCATCCATTGCAGAGCCTCCTCCTGCCGCTACGATTACTTCTATTTTGTTTTCCTTGCAGAGTGCCGCTCCTTTGCGTACGCTTTCTATGCGGGGGTTGGGTTCCACACCGCCAAGTTCAAATAGGCTTGCACCCGCTTTTTTTACCTCTTCTGCAAGGGCATCGTAAAGGCCTGTCTTTTTTATTGAGCCTCCGCCGTAGACAAGCAGGACCTTTTTTCCAAAGCGGGAAATTTCTTCGCTCAAGTGTTCGATTTGATTTGGGCCAAAATAATTTTTTGTGGGAATGTCATAGATAAAATTTGTCATGTTTGCTCCTGAAAATTGCTTCTATTATATACTTTGCCTAGTATGGAAAACAAGTGCCAGTGTTGTGCAATACAAAAATACGAACTTGTCTGGCGGGTCCCAGTAACGGAAAAAATCAAGGAATCCTCCCTAAAGGGTCCCTCCTTGCTTTTTTCCTACGTCCCACCAGCCAAGTTCGTATTTTTGTTCTTGCCAATAAGTAAATAGCCATGGAGGGCGGCTTAGCGCATGCAGAATTGCGTAGCGATTCTGCAATCCATGGGAAATCCACGGAGGGATTTTCCATGGCGACCTACGCCGCCGTGGAGGGGCGCGATAGCGTTGCTGACGGCGCAGGTCCCTGAGCTATGTCGAAGGGCCGGAGCCGGCAGCAATGGAGGGGGTAGGGCCCCCCGGAACCCCGCAAGGGCGGTGACGCAAAGGCATGTATGTCGAGTTAGCCAAAGAGCAAAATGGTAGAGCGGAAAAAAGTACCGTCCAAGAAAGTACACAGACCCTGAATCGAGTTCAGGGTGACGGTTCTGCGTTCATGGTGACGCAAACCTCTTGGGTGTACTTTAAAAAAAAATCTGAATGGTATATAATGTGAAAGAAATTTTTTACTAGAAGGTTTTTTATGGCAATGGTTATCTTAACATTGAACTGCGGTTCTTCTTCCGCAAAGTATCAGGTTTACGACTGGGACAAGAAAGAGGTTATGGCAAACGGCGTAGTGGAGAGAATTGGAATTGAAGGCTCCTGCATCACCCACAAGGCAAAGGGAAAGAAAACAGAAATAACAAGCCCCTGCCCAACCCACAAGGAAGCAATTGAATTAATCATCAAGGAAATTACGGATCCGGAAGTTGGCGTTATAAAGTCAATGGACGAAATTGGAGCCGTAGGACACCGCGTTTTGCACGGCGGAGAAAAGTTCACAAAGTCTGTCCTTATTACACCGGAAGTTCTTGACGGCTTCCGCGAAGTAATTGACCTTGGCCCGCTCCACATGCCTGCAAACATCATGGGTATTGAGGCAGCCCAGAAGGTTATGCCAAACGTTCCGCATGCAGCAATCATGGACACAGCCTGGCACCAGACCATGCCCGAAGAAACATTCATGTATGCAATTCCCCGCGAATGGTACACAAAATATGCAGCCCGCCGCTACGGCTTCCACGGAACATCATTCCTGTATACCGCAAAGCGTGCAGCTGTTCTGCTTCACAAAAAGCCTGAGGACACAAACCTCATCATCTGCCACATTGGAAACGGTTCTTCCATGTGCGCAGTAAAGAACGGCAAATGCTACGACACAACAATGGGTATTACCCCGCTCGAAGGCCTTGTTATGGGAACAAGAAGCGGCGACCTTGACCCGGCACTTCCATTCTACATCATGCGCAAAACAGGCATGAGTGCAGACGAGATGGATACTGCGCTTAACAAGAAGTGCGGCTGCCTTGGCATTACCACAAAATATTCAGACCGCCGCGACATAGAAATTGACGCAGCAAAGGGAGACAAGCTTTGCCAGCTTTCAATAGAAATGGAAGCCTTGCGCATAAAGAAATACATTGGTGCATTTGCCGCAGAACTTGGCCGCGTTGACGCAATCGTTTGGACGGCAGGCGTTGGCGAGCGCGGACCAATTACCCGCTTTAAGGCATGCTCCGGTCTTGAAAACTACGGAATCAAAATTGACGCTCAGAAAAACGAATGGAGCTTTACCGGCAACGCAGAAACATGCATCAGTGCAGACGACAGCGCAACAAAGATTTTTGTAATCCCGACAGACGAAGAGCTTGTTATGACGGAAGACGCCTACGCCCTTATGAAGGGAACTTACGACGTTCACACAAACTTTACCTATTCCTTTCAGGATCCCTCTTACGTAAACAAAGCGCGCGAAGAAGGCCTTAAAAAGGATATGGAAAAGCGCCCCCACTTGGCAGACGTAATTGTTCGCCCATAAGGCTTGGGTAAAAAAAAATATTCTGATTTTGCCGTCTGGATTTTTTCTGGGCGGCAATTTTTTTGTCCTACAAATGTTTGGAGAAAGAACACCTTTGCATTTTTTCTTGTCTGCAAACAAGCAGCTCCATGGAGGGTGCGTCATTTGTTGGCAAAAACTTGTAAGAAAAAATGCCAAGGAGGTCATTTTTTAGGGGCTTTCCAGGGTTCCGGCTTTCGCCTCCATTCTCGCAAAGCGAGAACGGCTACGCCGCCCTTCCAATCCCTGCCGCTACTTTATTTGCAAACGAAAAAAAGCCAGTAATTTTTATGGAAAAACTCACTGAGTTTTTAAAAATTCTCACTGACTTTTTTAAAATTCTCACTGAGAATTTTTGCACTTTTCACTGCGGTTTACAAAGGCACAGTTTTTTTCTATTATATCTCTTATCCGAGAAATGATTTTTATTCAACAAAAGACGCTGGGGGTTCTTCCCTGATGAAGCAAAGCAACATACTTTATGGATTGAATGATGAAAAAAGAATATCACTATTTTTTTAATGAGTGTTGTGGCAAACATAGAAAAAATATTAGGTTTCTTGATTGGACGCAACTTATTTGGAGAATAAATAATGAATAAGATTTATAGATATTGCCTAGATACAAAGTCAGATGATCCAAAATGTGTTATAAGGAACTATTTGCAAGAAAGAAAAATAAAATATTCAGATAAATATCTATTGGTTTTTGAGATATCGGATTCAGCTCCTTACTTTAATGATGTCATTAACTTCATGAATACTAAATTAAAAGATGAACCACAAATTAGATGTGAGTATTCAAAGAAAGAACTTTCAGAAGCAAAGTATTTAGATATCTGGTTAAAAAAATATTCCGGTTATCCACAGCCTGATGATGTTGATGATATAAAGGATTCATATCTGAATTATACATTTGACATGACAAACTATTGTACGGAATGCGGAAACGGTCTTGTTCAGAAGGATTCTTTTTACCTGAAAAAATCATTTAACATAGAAAAAATACGTTTTGGCGGTGTGTACTGGATATACGACACATTCTTTATTACAACGGAGCTTCGGGATTTGTTCATAAAAGAAAAGTTTACAGGAATAGAATTTATTCCTGTAAAAAATATCAGAACTAAACAAATTGTTGATAATATTGTTCAGTTAAAAATCAACGCAATATTTCCAGAAAAGCTGAAATTTGATACTAAAGAAGTGATTAACTGTAAATCATGTAATACAATAAAAAATCTGAGAAAGGATGATTCTGAAATCTTCGCACCAAAAGAAATTTTAAAAGATTTGGATAAGGATTTTTATTTGAGCCAAGAATGGCACGGAGCTGGGCTTTTATGTTGTAAAAGTGTATTAATTTCCAATCGGGTGTACAAGTTTTTTGTTGATAATAAGATTAAAAATATAAATGCAGAACCCATTAAGTTTATATAATGCTTTTACTGCGGTTTACAAAGGCACACTCTTTTTATATTATATTGAAAAAATTGCAACGCGCTTCTGATTGATATGGATTAGTTTATGTTTGTTATTGGTTTAATAGTGTCTATACTGTTGGGGTTAGGTATACAAATAATTCGCACGGGGAAAAAGCTTTCAAAGAAAGGCTTGATAATTACTATATTTGTAATTTCTTTATGCTATGTTTTGGGGTATCTGTTCGTTAAGTATAACCAGCTTCCTTGTATAACTATTTGTGATTAGGATAAGAGTTATGATTTTTGAAAAATTTTTAACATACATAATACCGATCTTGGATATTCAAAGGCAAAGCAAAACAATAAGCAATCGAGAAACATAAAAGGCATAATACTAGGTCTTTTTATGGTAATAGTTTCCTTATTGTTAACTTTATGGATTGAATGATGAATAAAATTTATAAATACAGTTTGAATGCAAATAAAGGTGATCCGAAAGGTATCATAAGAAGTTTTTTGATTGAAAGAAATATAAAGTATTCTTGTGAGTTATTATTGGTGTTTGAGATATCTGATTCAAATCCATATTTTGATGACGTCGTTAATTTTATGAAGGACAAATCAAAATTTGAGCCACAAATTAGATGTGAATATTCAAAAAAGGAACTTTCCGAGGCAAAGTATTTAAGTCTCTGGTTAAAAAGGTATTCTGGATATCCTCAGCCAGAAGCAATTGGTGTTAAGGATTCCTACTTCAATTACACTTTCGATATTACAAACTTTTGCACAAATTGTGGAAATGGTCTTGTTCAGAAGGATTCTTTTTATCTAAAGAAATCTTTTAACATAGAGAGAATAAGATTCGGCGGTGTTTACTGGGAGTATGACACATTCTTTATTACAAAAGAATTGCAGGATTTGTTTGTAAAAGAAAAGTTTACAGGAATTGAATTTGTCCTGGTAAAGAATATCAAGACAAAGCAAATTGTTGATAACATTGTTCAATTAAAAATTAATGCTGTATTCCCTGCAAAATTAAAATATGAAGTTGAAAAGGTAATAGATTGCAAGCAATGCGGATTAAAACGTGATGTAATAAAAATGGATTCCGAATTGTTTACTCCAAAAGAAGCATTAAAAGATTTAGATAAAGATTTTTATTTAAGCCAAGAATTTCACGGTGATGGGCTTTTGTGCTGCAGAAGTGTATTAATCTCAAACCGCGTCTACCAATTTTTTGTTGACAACAAGATAAAAAACATTTGTGCAGAACCTGTTAAGTTTGTATAATGCTTTTTTATCAAAAAACTTGACGGTTATCATAATTCTTGTTATATTAAAAGTATGGTGAGCTTCTACCACATTTATGAAGCCCTAAAAAAGCGGTGAATTTCTACCATCAAGTGAAATGCTAAAAAAGCGGCGAGTTTCTGCCATCAAGTGAAAACCAAAAAACGCAAGTTTTTATAAAGGAGTCGGAAATGACTCCTTTTATTTTTTAAGGAGTATATGAAGTTTTATCATATAAAGGATGATTTTATTGCATTTTTGCATCAGTTTGATTCAAAAGTTTCCGACAACAAGAATGAAAGCCGTCCTTATGTCGGGGTTGTTCTTGAGGTTGCGGGTATAAAGTATTATGCGCCCTTTTCTTCCCCGAAACCAAAACATAAAAAAATGAAAAACGGAAAGGATTTTAGGAAAATAAACAACGGCATTTATGGTGCGATAAATTTCAACAATATGATTCCGGTTGTTGATACCGTCCTGATTGAAATTGACATTGCTAATATTGCTGATATTAAGTACCGCCGTTTGCTTCAGAACCAGTACAATTACATAAGGGCTGATGAAAGTGCCATTTTGCGAACTGCTGAAAATCTTAGAAACATGATTTTTAAAAATGAGAAAGATATATCGGAACATGATAAAATTATAAAACAACGATGCTGTAACTTGCCTCTGCTTGAAAAAAAATATTGTGAGTATAAAAAATAATTTTTATTAATTCGATTGGCGTGGAGTTTTTCTTTTTGCGATAAATATACAGTCTGGGAAATTCTTGAAAAGGTATTTGGTTACATTCTTATTTTGTTCGTTGAGGCAGTAATTATTGTTGGCAGTTATCAGAAGGGAGAGAATAATGAGAAATGCTAAAAAGCTGATTGTTGTTTTGTTTGTGTTAAGTTTTTGCCGCTTGTATGCTTATGATTATCCATGGCCGGTGGATTATAAGATTAAGAATAAGACGCTTGAAGAGATAAATAAAATTGTTTGGGATGCTGTTTATGAAAATCCTGAGTTTCATGTTTGCGTGTTGGATGGTGATGGATATAAGCTAAGCCTGAAAATGGATGAACCATATAAACTGAGTGATGGTGCAAAGGAATGGATGTCAAGGGAGGGGATAATAAAAGATGATTGGTATTATTTTCCCCTGTCTGTTGATGCAACTGTTTATCTGTATGACGTGAACGCTGCCGTTCATTTTTTTATTCCACAATTCACAACTGGAAAAATAGTTATTAGGTTTGACGGCTATTCTTTTGGGTATGAACTTGTTGAAGATCAGATACGCCCCAAAAAAAATTGCAAGTGGTTTTCCTTTAACGATGTAGAGCCAACAAAACAAGAAATTCCAATCAAGGAAAGCTTTGAAAAGAATTTCTTGAGCAAACTCGACCTTGAATGGAAGTATGAAAAGCCATCTTGTTTGGACAGGGGGCTTTCAAGATTTTTGACTCTGTTCAGAAAGCGGAAGGCTTTTCCTGATGACTGAAAGAAAAAGGTACTGGCTTTTTGCTCTTCCTACCGCAGAACAAATCTCTTGACAGCCAGAGGATTATACTATAATTTATAGATGATAAGTCCTTGCCAATCAAGGCGGCAGGCAACTTGAGTGTCTGTTAGGCGTTTTAAAGCAAAGTGTCGGATTCGGCGGGCGGTGCTTTGCATAGTCTTTGATGGTTCTCCAAGCAAGCCAGCAGCTGAATGTAGGTTTTATGACCGAAAGAAAATGGAAAGATGGAAAGCTCTGCGATTGGCGCGGAGCTTTTTCTTTTTGGGAGAGACGATGTCAGATATTTTAGAAGCCGCAAGGGCTTTTACAAAATCACATCTACAGATGCCGAAACAAGTTCGGCATGACTGTTGGAGATTAAGTGCCTTTCTTTTACGAAATGCCTTTTATGCAGACAACCGGTTAGGGATTGTAGGGGCGGCGAAGCCGTTGCGTTAGCAATGGAGCGCGGTTAGCGCGGAACCCCGGAAAGCCCGACCTGCCGAATGGCAGGGAACCGCCAGAAGGTAAAGAATGAGGCTCTGGTTTATTTGCCTTACAAGTTTACGGACAAACTTTATTTAGTTTCTGGTTTGATAATTCTTTGTCTGGTAATCTTTTTAATATTGAAAAAAATCGCAAGGCACTTCTGATTGAGGGGGATTGTTTTATACCTTATGTTAGTTATTGGTTTAATATTGGCTATACTGTTGGGTTTAGGAATGCAAATAATTCGCACGGGAAAAATGCTTTCAAAGAAAGGCCTGATAATTAGTATAATTGTAATTTCTTTATGCTATGTTTTGGGCTATCTGTTCATTCACTATAACCGTCTTCCAGGTATAACTATTTGTGATTAAGGGAAGGGGTAGAGTGTCTGGGCAGTTTTTGCTATAATGATATTGGTATGGGAATACTTGGACTGGTGTTCGGTTACATTCTTATTTGGTTTGTTGGCGCGGCAGCAATTGGTGGTGGCTGGATTTTGTTTTTCTTGCTGCGAATGAAAGCTTCTTTACGGGATTCTTTTGTTAAGTGGACTGTGATAATATTTGAAATATTCTGGTTGCTTGCTTTTCTGGTGTATGTCTTTTTTCCTGGGTTTTATAGCAATTGGTAAATTATAATTTTTCTTGTACGGATGCCGAAACAAGTTCGGTATGACGGTTAGGGAAAGAGTTTGCTTCTTTTACGGAAGTGCTTTTCTGTAGGAGACCGGTTAGGGATTGGAGGGGCGGAATTTTAACCATGCAGAACTTGCTCCACATATTTAGGATCTGCAGCAACGATTTTTAGAAGGGTTAGTGCCGCTCCGTCCGGCTTTCGTCTACCCTGTTCCCAATTTCGGAGGGTTCCGACTTTTACACCAATCATATTGGCGAATTCTTCTTGATTTTTGTTTGCTTTTTCTCTAACTTCTTTTACATTGATTGGTGAAAAAACGAAAACTCTTGAGGGTTTCATTTCACCTTTTGAGATTGCTGTGGCCTGCTTCATGCTTTCCATAAGTTCATTGAAGTCGAATTCTTTTTCTTTCATTTTGCAAATTCCTTGGCTATTTCGCCGAATAATTTCTTTTCCTGTTCAGACAAATCAGATTTTTTCTTTTTGGTTTATACATAAATCAAGAAAATCTGATTGTTTACAATCTTATAATAGTAAATAACCCTCATGCTTCCGCTTTTTCCACGGTTGGCAAGACTCCATCTGATTTTACGGATTCCAGAGCCACCTTTTATAACATCACCGCTTTCTGGATTTTCAATGAGGTATTTCTGAAAAGCAGAATACTCATTATCAGAAAGAAGATCCGTTATTGCTTTTGTGAAAATTGGTGTTTCTATGAATTCTATATTTGTATAATACGCCATTGGCGTAACGGTGTCAACAAAAAAACATTGTCTTTTTCTTTTGCTTTAAGGCTGTAACATCTACGGATGCCGAAAGAAGTTCGGCATGACGGTTAGGGAAAGAGTTTGCTTCTTTTACGGAAGTGCTTTTCTGTAGGAGACCGGTTAGGGATTGTAGGGGCGGCGAAGCCGTTGCGATAGCAATGGAGGGGGTAGGGCCCCCCGGAACCCCGGAAAGCCCGACCTGCCGAATGGCAGGGAACCGCCAGAAGAGAATGGAAAAGACTTTGGGGCTTGAGGATTGGATTTTATTGCCTTGACAAAAAGCGTAAAAAACTATAGTGTATAGATAATTATATGAGAGGCGATGTGACTAATAATTCTTGCCGGGTGCAGAGAGTGCCAGCGAGTTGTTATTCATATCGCTTTTTTTGTTAGTAAAATTGTACGGGGGAAAATATGGCAACTAACGTTCCAGAAATTTTTGGAAGCATGGTATTCAACCAGAAGGTAATGCAAGCGCGTCTTTCTAAGGAAACTTTTAAGGCTCTAAAGAAGACGCTGGACAACGGGGAGCCGCTCCAGCTTGACGTTGCAAACCAGGTTGCCCACGCAATGAAGGAATGGGCCATAGAAAAAGGGGCAACCCACTTTACCCACTGGTTTCAGCCGCTTACCGGTATAACTGCGGAAAAGCATGACTCTTTTATTACGCCGCAGGATGACGGAACCGTAATAATGACTTTTAGCGGAAAGGAGCTTGTTAAGGGAGAACCGGACGCTTCTTCTTTTCCGTCTGGTGGCCGCCGCGCAACTTTTGAAGCCCGCGGTTACACGGTTTGGGATCCTACTGCCTATCCCTTTATTAAGGAACATACGCTTTGCATTCCAACGGCATTTTGTTCCTACACAGGAGAGGCCTTGGACAAAAAGACGCCTTTGCTGCGTTCAATGGAAGCTTTGAACAAGCAGACCCTACGCATTCTTCGCCTTTTTGGCAACAAGACTGTAAATCATATTGTAACGACGGTTGGCGCAGAGCAGGAATATTTTCTTGTGAACGAAAAGCTTTATGAGCAGCGCAAGGACCTTCGTATGACCGGGCGCACTCTCTTTGGTTCAAAGCCGCCAAAGGGTCAGGAGATGGACGACCAGTACTTTGCGGCGCTAAAGCCAATCATCGTAAAGTACATGGAAGACCTGAACGATACCTTGTGGAAGTACGGAATTCTTAGCAAGACTGAACACAACGAGGCTGCTCCTGCCCAGCACGAGATGGCTCCAATTTTTACTACGACAAATCTTTCTACTGACCAGAACCAGCTTACCATGGAAGTGATGAAGAAGGTTGCCCGCCGCCATGGACTTGTATGCCTTTTGCACGAGAAGCCTTTTGAAGGTGTGAACGGTAGCGGAAAGCACAACAACTGGTCAATGAGCACGAATGAGGGTGAAAATCTTCTTGAACCGGGCGCAACTCCGGAAAAGAATGCCCAGTTCCTTTTGTTCCTTACGGCAATCATTAAGGCTGTGGACGAAAACCAGGATTTGCTCCGTATTAGCGTTGCATCTGCCGGTAACGACCACCGCCTTGGAGCGCACGAGGCACCGCCTGCAATAATTAGCGTTTATCTTGGCGATGAGCTTTATGCTGTTCTTGAGTCCATTAAAGACGGCAAGCCTTACGACAACAAGGCAAACCTTAAGATGACAATTGGCGTTGACGTTCTTCCGCAGATTCCAAAGGATTCAACTGACCGCAACAGAACCAGTCCCTTTGCCTTTACCGGAAACAAATTTGAATTCCGCTCCGTGGGTTCAAGCCTTAGCATTGCGGGACCAAACACAACTCTGGACAGCATTGTTGCCTTTACCCTTGGCCAGTTTGCAGATGAACTTGAAAAAGCGTCCGACTTTAACAGTGCATTGCAGGCCCTTATCAAGAGGGAGATTACTGCCCACTGGAGAATCCTATTTAACGGCAACGGCTACGATGCAAGCTGGGTAAAAGAAGCGGAAAAGCGCGGGCTCTTGAACCTGCGCACCCTTCCCGATGCGGTGGCACATTATCTTGACAAAAAGAACATTAAGCTCTTTACCGACCTTGGTGTTTACACCGAAGTTGAGATGAAGAGCCACTACGACATAAAGCTTGAAAAATACTGCAAGGTTTTGAACATAGAAGTTGAGACTATGCTTGAGATGATAAACAAGGACATTTTGCCTTGCGCATTCAGGTACATCAACGAAGTTAGCAGTGCGGCCATAAACCTTAAGGCTCTTGTTCCAGGGGCAAGGGCTTTTGCTCAGGAAAAGCTTTTGGAAAAACTGGATGCGCTTGTGAACGAGCTTGCGGAAAAGGAAGCGGACTTGAGCAGCTGCCATGCCAGGGCAAAGCAGAACGAGGATTTTATGGCACAGGCCAGAGCCTACGCGGATGAAGTTATTCCTGCTATGGCAAAAGCGCGTGCCGTTGCCGACGAGATAGAGCCACTCTTGGCAGAGTCTTGCAAGCCTTATCCTAGCTATGAAGACCTGCTTTTTAGGATTTAAGACTCTATTTTTAAAATATGCTTGTTTACAAAAGTTCCTACCAGCTGAATTGCGGGGCCAAGTAAAAGTCCAACTGCAATTGAGCCTGGCAGGGCTGTTTTTATTGGAACTCCAAATATAATGCCGACCGTTGCTCCAATTGCAACGATTGTCATGTCGTAAATGATTCTTGATGCAAAGTGGGGCATGTGCTTTTCCGTAGCTTCAGAGAAAATTCTTGCAAGGGCATCATAAGGGGAAAGTCCAAGCTGGGCGTTCATGTAG
>ODAI014823320.1_pt1 | contig 37752 bp, 32 predicted proteins | sample 1539321 | NCBI WGS metagenome assembly ODAI01 (sample SAMN02144231, study PRJEB22623) | gut metagenome | biome: sheep rumen | host: Ovis aries | place: New Zealand
AAAACTCTTATAATTATTAACAGCCTGACGGAGTATTTCGCGCTTATGGCGGATACCGGGTGAGTCGAGCCCTGCACCGGCACCGATACATTCGTCGAGAGGGATGTCACAAAAGATACTCATCCAAATGCTTGACGGCGATGTGTTGGCAATACCCATTTCTCCAATACAGAGAACCTTACAACCATCTGCAATGCAGTCATCCACTAACGAAGCTCCGACTTCAATCGCCCTATCGAACTCATCTTCCGACATAGCAGGTTCGTAAAGAAAGTTTTTCGTGCCTCTTGCTATTTTACAATCGATAATACCAGGCACTTGGGAGAAGTCATAATCAACGCCCACATCAACAATACTCAACTTAAAACCATGCTGACGGCAGAACATGTTCACGCCGCCACCGCCACGAGTGAAGTTAATCATTTGCTGCCAGGTCACTTCACGAGGAGACACACTGACGCCCTCACGCTCAATACCATGATCGCCCCCCAACAACAGATGACAAGGATTTGTCAATGAAGGAGTAAGCGTCTGTTGAATCAGACACACTTGCATCGCCAATTCCTCCAACACGCCCAACGAGCCTTTCGGCTTGTTCAGATTGTCAATCTTGTCCTGAATCGCAGAACGCATACCATCGTTCGGCTTCTCTATCTTAAAATTTCTCATTTCAACCATTAACCCTTAACCCTTACTGGGATACCACTCACCATCAACACCACTTCATCAGCCTTGTTGGCAACATATTGGTTCATCCAACCTTGCAAATCTGTAAATTTTCGTTGCACAGCATTCTCGCTAACGCCCCCCATTCCAATTTCGTTGGTCACAAAAATGAAGGTAGCATCCTGAGCAACAAACCTGTCAAACTCAGCTCTGAGGGCTTCGAGCGCAGTATCTACCTTCTTCATCTGAAAGAAAAAATTGGTACACCACAGCGTGATACAATCTATGACGGCAACCCGACCTGTGAGGTCGTGCCTGCTTAGTTGTTGTTCCTCTTCGATATTTGTCCACTCTGAGCCGCGTCGCTCCTGATGTTTCTTCACCCGCTCACGAAACTCATCGTCCCACACGTGAGCCGTAGCAACATAAACAGGATTCTTGCTCAGCGACAGAGCAAGTTTCTCAGCGTATCGGCTCTTGCCCGAGCGGGCACCACCAGTTATCAGTATTATTTTTTTCATTGAACATTAAACATTGAACATTGAACATTCATGCAGTTTGTTATTATGCAGACTGCTATGACCAGAATAATGGCGAGCACTTCTGCCATGCGGTTGACACATACTGCTTTCTGCATATCAGCAGTAGTCAGTTCACGAGCGTTCTCGCCAATATAGGGTTTGTCGAACAACTCTCCGAAATAATAATGAGGTCCTCCAAACCGGCAATCAAGTATTCCAGCCAAGGCAGCCTCAGGGTAGCCGCTGTTGGGAGAGGCATGCTTTCGTCCGTATTTGAGGACGAAGTTGAAAAGTGAAAAGTGAAAAGTGAAAAGTGATGGTAATATCATTAGCAGGGCTGTGATGCGGGCGGGGATATAATTTGCTACATCATCGATGTGGGCTGCCCAGCAGCCGAAGTCTTTGTAACGTTCTGTGCGGTAGCCTATCATCGAGTCGAGCGTGTTGACCATCTTATAAGCCATCATGGCCGGCACGCCCCCTATCGCCAACCAGAACAGCGGAGCAATCACGCCGTCACTCAGGTTCTCTGCCAGAGTCTCCAAAGCAGCTGTACGAACCTCCTGAGCAGATAGCTCTGAGGTGTCGCGCCCTACAATACGGGCGACTTGCTTCCGTCCTTCAGCCAAAGAACGGTCCACAGCATGAAATACCTCGCGAACTTCACGGATTAACGTTGTGCCCGCCAGACAATAGAAGACGATTATGCTGTCGCATAAAATTAAAAGTGAAAAGTGAAAAGTGAAAAGTAGGCTACGCACAAACCAGGTGACGGCAAAGACAAGGATGATGAGGAATACGGACATAATAGCCCCTTTCAGCATCCTATTACTCCCTCCATTGAGTCGTTTCTCGCCCAAGGCAATCATCTTACCGAATCCCACAACGGGATGTGGCAACCATGCTGGGTCGCCAAGCAGGAGGTCTAACAACCACCCTACCAGCAGGGGTAATATGAATAGAAATGCATCACTCATGTGTTTTCTTCATAAACGTCTTGACAGCATTCACCAGTGCATCATTCTCCTCAGGCATTTGTGCAGCAATACGGAAGTGGTGAAGAGTGAGTCCCTCGAAGTTGGAAGCATCACGGATTAGCATTCCGTATTCCTTGACGAGATAGTCTTTCAATTCGGCAGCTGTATGGTTCACAATTCGGCAGAGCATAAAATTCGTCTGACTTGGTTCCACAAAAACTCCACTGATGTTCCCCAGCATTTCGGCAAGGCGTTGTGCTTCTCCAAGGTCTGGCTTGCACAACAGCTCATCATGCTGTAGCAGATATTTTCCTGCCTCTATGGCTAGCGAAGACACACTCCACGGACGAATATAATTTCGGACTCTACTTATAAGGCTTTCATGAGCAGTAATATAACCCAATCGCAATCCTGGCACACCATAATTCTTGGTCATCGAGTGAATTTGGATAGAATATGGTGTACGTGCGCCCCATCGGGGATTCATCACATGAGCATTTGTGTAGTTTTCGTACGACTGATCTATCACTACCACCTCATATTCCGCCATCATACGGTCGATATACAATTGGTCATAGACTTCCCCTGTAGGATTGTTGGGATTACAAAGCCAAAGCATCTTCCCTGAGAGTTGTTTTCCCGATTTAATCGAAACGACATCAGCTTTTCTCGGAAACAGTTGGCAGGCATCTTCATATTCGCTAAAAGTAGGTTGAGGTATCACCGCCTTCTGCCGGAATGCCTGTGCGATGAGGTATATCGCCTCCGTCGCTCCACTTGTCACAATCACCTGTTCAGGTTTCATGTCATGCCGTTCGGCAATCATTCTCTCCAACAACAAAGGTTCTGGCTCAGGATAGTGGTCTATGATATCAGAGGATGACGCCAAAAAGTCCATCAACTCCTGATGGGAAGCATGCGGACAGATATTGGAAGAGAAATCACTCCGAACGCCCTCGTAATTATATGCATCGTCGCCGTGTCCGTTAATCATCGCCTTGAAGTATTTTGTAGAGTTGGGGAATATCCACGTAACGTCGCACGTGGTCAGCCAACAAGTCATACTGCTGATTCTTGAAGTCGGCATAGCTTTGAGCAGACACTTTTTCTCCCGTTTTCCCCCTGAGAAGGAAATCAATGACAGTTGCATTATCGAGGAAACCATGAATATAGGTTCCGATACAATGCTCCATCTGCATAAATGGCTGGTCAGTATCGCTGACACCTTGATGAATCTCATAGCCCCAGCACTCCTGGCCATCGAATCGGAAGGAAACCTGCCGTGTAGTCTTCTCATGAGTCATCGTGGTATGGATAGGCAACAGTCCCAGTCCCGGCAGGCTGGCAATAGTTCCCTCAATGCCGTCAGGGTCGCTGACGGTCTGTCCCAGCATCTGATAGCCGCCACAGATACCCACTATCTTCTTCCCGTCACGATGAGCGCGAATGATAGCCCGCGCACAACCGTTGCGGCGTAGTTCCAACAAATCATCAAGTGTTGCCTTCGTGCCAGGCAGGATGATGATGTCAGCCCGACTGATGTCCGACACATTATTTGTATAGAAGAGGTTAACGCGAGGGTCACGCTCCAATGTATCGAAGTCTGTAAAGTTACTGATATGGCGCAATAGTACAACTGCAACGTTCACCTTTCCTTCCGCCAATTCACGCTGTTTCTTTTCAAGACTTACAGAGTCTTCTTCCTCAATAAAGATGTCTTTGTAATAAGGTATAACGCCCAATACGGGCACGCCACAGATATCCTCCAGCATCTTTCGGCCCTCCTCGAAGAGTCGCATATCGCCGCGAAACTTATTGATGATAATACCTTTGATGAGTTTTCTGTCTTCCGGTGTCTGCAACATGATACTGCCATAGACGGAAGCAAAGATCCCTCCCCTGTCGATATCACCCACCAAGATGACATCGGCTTTTGCATAACGAGCCATCGGAAGATTCACCAAGTCAGTATCTCTCAAGTTTATTTCGGAAATACTTCCTGCGCCCTCCATCACAATCGGGTCGTATTGGGTAGCCAATCGGTCGAAGGCTTTGCAGACTTCTGCACGGAAGTCTATTCTCTCACCTCTCACCTCTTGTCCCTTACCTCGCCAATAGTCATAAGCATTCTTGTTGCCTATTGGCTTACCATTGAGCACTACTTGTGAAGTATGATCAGAGCTGGGTTTGAGCAGCAGGGGATTCATATCTGTATGACAAGGGATACCAGCTGCTTCAGCCTGCACAGCCTGCGCACGACCTATCTCCAGCCCTTCTGGTGTGGCATAAGAGTTGAGTGCCATATTCTGCGCCTTGAATGGTGCGGGACGATAGCCGTCCTGTTTGAAGATACGACAAAAAGCTGTAGCAACAATGCTTTTACCTACATCGCTGCCCGTTCCTGCTAACATAATTGGGTGGAGTATTGGTTTCATCCTTTTTAGTTTGCCAGTACAAATAGATAATCGGAAAGACGGTTCATCATCCTGAGGATACTCTCATCGAGAGGATGCTGTCGATGTACAGTCCATAGACGACGTTCTGCAGTGCGGCATTGAGCCCTTGCCACGTGAGCTATACCACGTGGCAGGACAAAGCCAGTAGGCGCCTTGGAGGCATCAATGACTTGTTCCATTCGGGTCGTTAACTCGTCGCAGTGCAACTGACGCGGGTTCTGCCTGCCATCAGGCGTTGCCACATGACTCATCACCGTCATCAGTTCTCGCTGTATATCATTCAAAAGTTGATTTTCCTCTGCTATAAGTCCAATCAGGGAGTTAAGCATGTCTATCTCCCCATTGGTTTCGATGCGCAAGTCATCCTTGTTCACACGAACGCCGTCACGTAAGCTGGTCGTGCCAAAATCTCCCGTCTTTGTGTATATCTGCTTCATATCTGATAGAGGTGTGTATAGCTTGCCAGGACATTCCCCTGTTTCAATACTGGTGTCGGCACAGGATTTCCCTTTGCATCATATACTTGGACGATGCTTTGGGGTACTTCTCCCATAAATTGTGTATAGTGGAACTCATGTCCCCGATACTCCTTTCCGTCGAGTTCGAACCGACGATAGCCCAACGAGAGTTTCCTATCGGCCTTTCGTGCCGTGATAGCGTATGGCAGCACGCCGCACATAGGGAATTCCCCATCATCTGTCACAATCTTTTCGCAAAGATACATCATACCGCCACATTCGGCTACAATTCTTCCACCATGCTCTGCATACTCCTTGACAGTCTTGCGACAAGCCTCATTCTTTACCAAAGCCTCCAGATGTTTTTCCGGATAGCCGCCAGGCAGGTAGAGAAGATCGATGCCTTCGAAAGAAGGAACCTCTGTCTCTGGATCGAAATACCTCACAGACGAAAAGCGGTCTATATTCTCCTGGTAGACAAAGCTAAAGCTCTCAGCATTGCAAGCACAGAGCACAGATTGTTCCCACACTGGGAATAAAATGTTCCCACACTGGGAATAAAATGTTCCCGGCGTGGGAACATTCAGTTCAGTTAATCTCTCCCATCCGACGTATTGCTCTAACATGGTCATCAGCTTCCCGTCCTCTGACTTTTCAGAGAAGTCAAGTCCCAAATAACGCGAGCTTTGTTCAAACACTGTCTGCTTGGGCAAATATCCAAAGCACTCTATACCAAGGTCATCGCACACCTGTTGAAGCATCTGGAAATGTTTTTCAGATCCCACCTTATTAAATATAACGCCTGCAATGCGTACATCCTTACGGAAGTTAATGAAGCCCTGCAGAAGCGGTGCCATAGAGTAAGCAGCCGACTTCGCATCCACCACTAACACCACGGGAATCCCCAGTATAGCAGCAATCTCAGCCGACGATCCCTTGTCGCGATCGTAACCGTCGAAAAGACCCATCATCCCTTCTACGATACAAATGTCAGCATCGGCACCATAGTGGGCAAACGACCCCTGTACATGCTCCTTTGAGGCCATAAACGTGTCAAGGTTGATGCTGGGTCTGCCACATACTGACTCATGAAATTTTGTGTCGATATAGTCAGGTCCGCACTTGAAGGGCTGCACCTTGTAACCTTTCTGAGTCAACAATGCCATAAGCCCTCTGGCTATCGTTGTCTTGCCCGAGCCACTGGTTGGTGCTGCTATCAAAAATGTTGTTTTAGGTGCCATTGATGGGGTAATTTTGCTGCAAAGTTAAAAAAAATCCTTGAAATATGCATTATATAAGAAAAAAATTGTACCTTTGACTTGACTGTCGAAGGTACTTTCGCTCGAAAACACAAACAAAAATAAAAAAAGTTTTCGTTTTCGTTTTGGTTTTCGTATATTTTTTGTAATTTTGCATCCGAAATATGGCAATCCGGTGGCCGATGCCGCCTGATGTAAGGGAATCCGGTGAGAGTCCGGAACTGTTCCTGCAGCTGTAATCTCCATTATTGGGCTTGCCTGTATAACGCCACTGAGTATAACTCGGGAAGGTAAGGTAACCTGGAGAGAGTCATGAAGACCTGCCTATTTCTAACGTATGCCCGCTCAGGAGTTAGCGGTGCGGAAAAAAGAAAAAATGATGAGAATAAAATTGGCTATTAGCCTATGGCTTCTGGCTGTCGGTATGTCAGCACAAACCAAGATTGTGCGTACGGATAGTTTGCAGGAGGTTGTGGTGACGGGTACTGGTACACAGCACCTGCTGAAAGATGCGCCCGTACAGACGGAGGTAATCACCAGCAAGATGTTGCGCAACTATGGCGGCAGGAACCTGGAGGACATTCTGGCAGGTCTAGCGGCCTCATTCGACTTCAACGAAGGCGACATGGGCAGTCAGATGCAGCTCAACGGCTTAGGCAACAACTACATCCTGATACTTGTTGATGGCAAGCGCATCCATGGTGATGTCGGTGGCGAGAACGACCTAAGTCTCATCGATCCGCAGAACATCGAAAGAATAGAGATCGTCAAGGGTGCCTCCAGTGCCCTTTATGGTTCGGATGCCATTGCTGGTGTAGTGAATATCATCACCAAGAAGCACAACGAGGGGCTCTTGGTAGAGAATACCACCCGTGGCGGCAGCTATGGCGACCTGCGTCAGCACAATGGACTGGCTGTGCGATATGGCAAGTTGTCGAGCTACACCAACTTCCACCTGCAGCATACGGACGGCTGGCGAAATACCACCACAGAGTATACGTCGCCATTTGAGGAACCTATCTATGACTCACATCGCATGACTGCAAACCGCAAGACCAGTTGGAATATATCCGAGCGACTGACCTTCCAGTTGAATCGTGATATGGAACTTTATGCAGAAGGCAGTTATCATCGTCGTGGCATCTATCGTCCCCAGGGAAAATATCCGAAGTATGACGTGACGTACTACGATATGCAGTACAAGAACGCCTCTGCTGCCATTGGCGGCAAGTGGACGATGGGTAAGAACTTGCTGACCTTGGATGTGGACTGGAACAAACATGCCTACTTTCATGAGTTCACCTCTATCGTTACTACCGAGGGCATTGACAACAACGGCAACTTCGTATTGGACTTTCCCTATTTCCCTGGTCAGCAACAACTGCAGAGTGACCAACAACGACTGATGGCCCACTTGAAGAGCGTGTTCCAATTGCCCTACAACAACCAGTTGAGTACAGGCTTTGAGTATCGCTATGACTGGTTGAAGGGTCCTACCAGTATTGAGGGGCAGGAAGCCAGCGACAATACAGAGGCGCTGTATGTGCAGGACGAATGGCAACAGGCATTGGGCAAGCATTCGAAATTGCAAATGACAGGAGGCTTGCGACTCATTCGCAACCAACAGTTTGGCTGGCATCTGTCGCCAAAAGTCTCTGCAATGTTCAGTCTGAACAATCTCCGTTTGCGTGCGACCTGGAGTCAGGGTTTTAAAACTCCCACCTTGAAGGAGCAGCGCTATCGTTATGTGAAGGAGATGTCACAGATTATGCTTTACGTGGGCAATATGGACCTCAAGCCTCAAACGAGCAACTACTTCTCGCTGGGTCCGGAATATACCATTGGCAACCTGACCCTATCGCTGACTGGCTATTACAATCGCTTGAAGGATATGATAACCCTCGTCACTGTTTCCCATTCGCAGGCTCCTAACCAGTATCGTCAGCAGTACGGTGAGACACTCAGCAAGGTACGCCAGTATAAGAATATGGAAAGTGCGCGTACCTATGGGATAGATTTCACCGCCCGCTATGCCTTGCGTGAATGGACGTTTGGTTTGGGTTACAGCTATTTGGACACAGAGGCAGAGGTGTATAACGAGACAACGCACGAACTCGATAAGGTGGTGATTGACGGCATGGCCCATCACAAAGCTAATGCCTATGCCACATGGAATCATCGTTTTGGTACGGATTATGGCTTAGGAGTAGGTGTTTACGGCCGACTGTCCAGCAAACGCTACTATCAGGTAAACGGCGATGGTAAGGGATATCAGATATGGCGCATAGCGACCACCCACGACTTGGGGCACAGCAAGAAATGGCAATGGCGCTTGGAAGCCGGTGTGGATAACATCTTCAACTACGTGGACAGTACCGACCACGGATTACACTTGGGTACCAACACCCCAGGTACGACTGTCTATGGCACACTGACCATCCGCTTCCGTCACGGAAAGAATCTAAAAAATAATTATAAGTCTAACTTTAAAAACAACGATTATGAAGAAGATTAAGTTTTTCATGCTTGCCACTATGGCAGTGCTCGTGAGCGCAAGCTTTACTGCGTGCTCGAGTGACAGTGATGACACCCAGAACAACGAACAAAAGTATCAGGACATTGTCCGCCAGACAGTACATGACCAGAAGAAAAGCGACAAGGCTCTGCTGCTTGTAGCCTTCGGCTCCACATGGCAGGATGCTTTCGATGATTTCGACGCCACAGTCGATGCCTACAAGAAGGAATTCCCCGGCTATGATGTCTACATCTCATTCTCTTCTGCCATCTGCCGCAACCGTGCAGCTGCCGGCGAGCACCAGTATGACCCCGTGAAACCTGCTCAGGTTCGCAACTACTACGCTCCGGAGCGTTGGCTGAATGCCTTTGGCCACGAGAAGTATGCAGACATCACCGTACAGTCGCTACAGGTCATCCCGGGTGAGGAGTACGGTCGCGTAGTGAATGCGCTGAAAGACTTTGCCAACAACGGTAACAACGACCTTGACAACAGCTACCTGAAGACGGTGAAGCTGCATCTAGGTACGCCGCTGATGGCTACTGGCAGCGATGATGTGACAGAAGCAAACGACGTCAAGAATCTGGCCGTAGAGTTGGATAAGATTTACGGTACGAAAGCCGCTGAGGGTGCTATGCTCTTCATGGGTCATGGTAATCCTGACGAGTATGATACTTATAAGGCTAACATTCGCTACACTCAGTTGGAGAATGTGCTTCGTGCTATGAACAAGCCCTATGCCAATAACTACTTCGTAGGTACCGTCGATATGATGGGTAACTTCAAGACCGACGTCAAGAATCGTATGCAGATAGCCAGCATCACCAGCGGTAGTAAGGTTTTCTGTGCTCCCTTGATGTCTATCGCCGGCGACCATGCCAACAACGATATGGCTGGCGACGATGCTGGATGGATTAAGAACGAAGAGACTGGTGAGTACGAAGAAACCAGTTGGAAGGTTTACTTTGCCGATACTCGTGGTGGTAGCTATACCTGCAATGACGAGACTATGGTTGTCAAGGGTCTGCTGTCTTATCCCGCTATTCGTCAACTGTGGATTAATCATACCAAAGAAGCTCAGGAGGTTGACCTTGACTGGTTTCATTCCAACGATGGAACTGAGTAATTTGTAATCATGAAAAAATCATTATTTATCCTTATGGCAGTGCTCTCTTTGGGGAGTACTGCTTTTTCACAAATTCATAAGATGACGCGCAGTGACTCTGCCGCCATCAGTCATAAATATAATCTTAATCCCGTTGTCGTGACTGGCTCAGGCCATCACCAGCGACTGAAAAGTACAACAACACCCGTCCACGTACTCTCTGCTCAGGAAATTAGCGAACAGGGTATCAGCACCTTCGACGGTGCACTCACCCGTATGATGCCCCAGGTATCAATGGCCCCCAATTCAATGGGAACATTCCTGCGCCTCAACGGTCTGGGCAACAAATATATTCTGGTCCTCATCAATGGTCAGAAACTCAATGGTGACATCTCCAACAATGTAGATCTCAACCGTATCAATATGGCTCGTGTAAAACGTATTGAGATTCTCGACGGAGCCGCTTCGTCGCTTTACGGTTCCGATGCCATTGCAGGTGTCATCAACATCATCACCGACCAGCCTACCGACCAGTTGGTCAGTATCACTAGTGGAACCAGGATTAGTGGGCACGGTATATTGACAGAGAACGTCACACTCGATATCTATAAAAACGGTTTTGGTTCCTATACCTCGTTCTCACATGATTGTGCCAACAGCTATCGCAATAACGACCTCGAATATATAAAGGGCTCTGACACAGAAACGCAGCCTTCCATCGCCCCACTCTTTACGGGTTACCGTTCCAACATCGTCGGGCAGAAATTCACCTATTCACCCAACCAGCATTTGGCACTCAATGCGGGTTTAGACTATTCATATAAGATTACCTCGCGCCCTGAAACGCGAGACGACATCACGGGCGGTACTGACTATGAGATGCGTTATAAAGGACTGCGTTGGAACGTTGGTGGCATTTACAAGTTTACCAGTCGCAACTCATTGCAGGCCAACTTCGCCGTTGACCGTTTCCGTTATGGTAAGGAGTACAGTGTGGCAACAAAAGAATACGCTGTTGGAGACTATGTACAGTCGAAGAAACAACGCATGATAGATGGAGAACTCAAGGCTATCTTAGGATTCACCAGCAACAGCACCACCATTTTTGGAGCTGACTGGCGCAAAGACTATCTCACAGCTACATCAGGCGACATTGATCAGAACGTCTATACTCTTGCTGCCTACGCCCAGCACGAGATGAAGTTTCTGAAAGATTTCACTGCTTCCCTTGGCCTGCGTTTGACACACCACGAAACGTTTAACAACCACTTGACACCAAAGGCTACACTGATGTATGCCCCAGGAAATTTCCGTTTCCGTGCTACATACTCCGCAGGTTTCCGTGCCCCAGGACTCGACGAACTCTATTACCATTATTACTCCGTGAATCGTGGCAAGCCACAAATTAGCTTCGGCAATAAGGATCTTAAGCCAGAGAAGAGCAACTACTTTTCTTTGAACGCAGAATATCGCGACGAGTTTGTCGCTGTCAGTGTGACAGGCTATCTGAACCGCATCAACGATATGGTGGTGAAACAGAACATATCCGTCAATGATGCCTCCTTGACTATGCTGCGTCAGGAGTTCCCGGAGATGACTGATGCTGAGTCAAAGAAACTGACCCAGTATGCTCTCTACCAGAATAGCGACAAGGGCGATGTAAAGGGTGTACAGGTGAATGTGTCTGTCAACCTCTTCCCCGGCTTTAATCTCTCTACCAATTATGTTTACACTTATGCTCGCACCAAGAGTGGTGAAGAGTGGACAGTATTGGAGCGCAGCATCCGTCACGCCGCTACCATTGCCGCTAACTACCACCATGCATGGGGTCGTTATGGCTTGAATGTGAACCTCAACGCTCGTTTACAGTCGAAAACCTATTATACTGGCACTTACGAGGATGCGCCAGGCTATGGCGTATGGAACTTGCATACTACGCATAGCATCGATTGTACGAAATGGGCATTCCTCGAACCCAGCATCGGCATCGACAACATCTTTAACAAGGTAGATCGTCGCATCGACTCCGCCACCCGTAAATACGCTCTCTATTCCCCAGGCCGCATGCTCGTAGTAGGACTAAAAGTTAAGTTTAAGCATTAATATTTGTTTTTTCGCTCACTTATTCGTATCTTTGCGGGCGATATGGGAAAGATTATTATAGCAGGCATAGGTCCTGGCAGCAAGGAGGACATTACACCCGCAGTACTAGAGGCGGTACAAAAGGCAGATGCCATCGTGGGGTATAAGTATTACTTCCAGTTCATCGAGCCGTATGTGAGGTCTGGGTGCGAGTGCATCGACACGGGCATGAAGAAAGAACGCGAACGAGCTGAACAGGCCTTTCTGTTGGCAGAACAGGGCAAAACCGTCGTCGTGATTTCTTCTGGTGATGCCGGACTATATGGTATGGCCCCATTAATCTACGAGATGAAGCAGGTACGTCAAGCTGATATAGAGATTGTATCACTGCCCGGTATCTCTGCTTTCCAAAAGGCAGCTTCATTATTAGGTGCTCCCACAGGTCACGATATGTGTATCATCTCACTCTCTGATCTGATGACACCTTGGGAGATTATTGAACGACGTATCAAGGCTGCTGCTATAGGTGATTTCGTAACTGCTGTATATAACCCCAAGTCACATGGGCGTTATTGGCAGCTCTATAGCCTACAGGAACTTTTCCTCAAGTATCGGTCTGCTGACACCCCCATTGGCTATGTGCGTCAAGCAGGCAGAGAAGAACAGAAAATCAAGGTAATGACCCTTGGAGTGTTCGACCCAGAGGATGTGGATATGTTTACCGTTATTATTATCGGCAATTCCCAATCGTACATCTCAGAAGGAAGAATCATTACCCCAAGAGGATATTATCGCGAAGGAGCGGATGAAGACGTGAAGCCAGGTCAGCAGATTATGATGAATAGCTTCCGCACTATCCTCTCTGAGATGCAACATCCCGACGTACCCAAATGGCGACTTTGGCCTTTGCTGCACGCTATACATACTACCGTTGATTTCAGTATGGAGCAGATTCTCTGGATGGATGAACGTGCTACAGAGATTCTCTATGAGAAGGTGAAAGATGGTAGTCTGAAGCATATTGTTACAGATGTTACGATGGCTGCAAGTGGTATTCGTAAGGGAGCTTTGGAGCGACTTGGTGTTCAGACCCACTGCTACATCAACGATCCTCGTTCCAAACAGATGGCTGATGAAAAAGGAATTACCCGAAGCCAGGCTTGCATGCAACTTGCAGCGGAAGAATATCCTGATGCGCTTTATGTGGTGGGGAATGCCCCAACAGCACTCTTTGAGATTTGCGACCTGGTACACAAAGGTAAGATGAAGCCTGCTGGTATCATTGCAGCTCCTGTTGGCTTTGTACATGTTTGTGAAAGCAAGCATGCCGTAAAGACGCTGAAACATATCCCCAAGATGATTGTTGAGGGTCGTAAGGGTGGGAGTAATCTCGCTGCCACTCTCTGTAATGCTATCCTCACCTTCGATGATGCAGAACAACTAAAACCAGGACGTGACTTATGAGATTCGTCGTTATAGGTATCACGGACGATCCAAGCCCTTGGTTTCCGCCAGAAATGATGGAAATCATCAAGCATGGTAAGGTGTTTTCAGGAGGGAAGCGCCATCATGAAATTGTAGCGCCTTTCCTGCCAGCCGATGTCGAGTGGATCGACATCACCGCCCCACTCGACACCGTTTTCGAGCAGTATCATGATGAGGTGATTGTCTTCGCTAGTGGCGATCCCTTATTCTTTGGCTTCGCGAATACCATTAAGCGCAAGATGCCTGAAGCAGAGATTGTGCTCTACCCTACTTTCAATTCCCTGCAAATGTTAGCCCATCGTCTGGTGTTGCCTTATCACGATATGCGAATTGTATCGCTCACAGGTCGTCCTTGGCCAGAATTCGATAAGGCACTCATCGAAGGAGCGGAGAAGATTGGCATTCTCACAGACAAGGAACATACACCAGCTGCCATTGCCCAACGAATGCTGGAATATGGTTACTCCAAATATACGATGCATGTTGGTGAACATTTGGGAAATCCTACGCTCGAAAAGGTCACTACCCTCACCCCTGAAGAAGCTGCAAGGAGCGAATTCTCCATGCCAAATTGCGTGATTCTCGATGGAAAAGCAATCGAGCACACAAAGCCTTTTGGCATCGCAGATTGCGAGTTTTCCTTATTAGATGGTCGTGAAAAGATGATAACGAAGATGCCCATTCGCTTGCTTACGCTCCAAGCGCTTGATTTGCCTAAGAAGCACGTCTTATGGGATATCGGTTTCTGCACGGGCAGCGTTTCTATCGAGACTCGTCTGCAATTCCCACACCTGCACATTGAAGCCTTCGAAATCCGTCATGAGTGCGAAGGCATTATTAACGAGAATGCCCGCCGCTTCGGAGCACCGGGTATCAGCGTGCATATTGGTGACTTCCTCGAAACAGATATCACGACTCTCCCCAGGCCAGATGCTGTTTTCATTGGTGGACATGGGGGAAAATTGAAAGATATTATCACTAAAGTGTTGACAGTCTTGGCTGATAACGGCATTATCGTAATGAATAGTGTCAAAGCCCCAAAAGTACTGACTGACAGCCATCAGCTCTGGGACGAGGTTTGTGCAGAACTCGGTCTTAAACAAGAACCACCTACCAAGATAATCCTCAACGAAAACCATCCTATTGAGATATTGAAATGCAAAAAGTAGCGATTATACAGATTAGCGAGGCTGGCAAGGATATTGCCTACACACTCAAGCGTGAACTTAGTGCGGAAATCATCAATCGTACCGAAGTTGGAAAACAATGGAGCGAGTTCGATGCTTTTGTATTCATTGGTGCTATGGGCATCTGCGTTCGCACCATCGCCCCCTATATCAAAGATAAGCATGAAGACCCCGCTGTAGTATGTGTCGACAGTATAGGGCAAAACGCTATCTCCGTACTTTCAGGACATATCGGAGGCGCAAACGACCTTGCTCGTGAGGTGGCTGCTGTGATTGGTGCTCGTGATGTCATCACTACTCAGAGCGACAATGCCGGACTCTGGGCACTCGATACGTTTGAACAACGCTTCGATTGGTCTGTAGCCAGCGATGATGACATGAATAAATGCATCTTTACCTTCGTGAACAAGAAGCCCACGGCATTATTTATTGAAGTTCGTGATAAAGGTACGGACTATTTGGAAGCAACGAAGCCAGACCATGTTACTATAATTCACGATATCAGCGAAGCCGACCCTCAGAAGTACAAGCTGCTGATTATCGTCTCGCCTTTCATTCGTTATGCGCCTATGGGGATGCTCGAACTCCATTTCGTGCCAATGGTGGGAACCATCGGTTTCGGTTTGGCACATCATCCCGATGACTACGAGAACATCTACGACGAGATAGACGAGGCCTTTGCCAAACAAGGAGTGTTGCCCTGTGCCCATCGCTACTGCACTATTGACGTGAAGAAAGATGAGGAGTTCTGCTCCATGCTTGAAGACAACTATGGCGAAAACGTGGTGTTCTTCACCGCTGAGGAGCTGTCGGCTGTTGAAGTGCCCAACCCCAGCGCTACTGTCCAGAAGCATGTGGGCACCCCAAGCGTTTGTGAGGCGGCTGCTATCCTCGGCTCAAATCATGGCAAACTCATAATTCCCAAATTAAAGGGTAGGAATTGGACTGCCGCTTTGGCCATCGCCCATAAATATCTTCGTACTCCCCTCGCCCATTGGAGAGGGGTTAGGGGTGAGGCCGGACACATCGAAATTGTGGGCGCAGGTCCTGGCGATCCGGACTTGGTGAGTGTGCGAGGACGCAAGATGCTGGAACGTGCAGACCTTATATTATATGCTGGTTCATTGGTCCCCAAGGCATTGACGGAATGCCACAAGCCTGGGGCTGTAGTCCGTTCATCTGCAGATATGAACCTCGAGGAACAATGTGCGCTGATGAAGGAGCACTACGACAAGGGGCATTTTATTGTCCGTCTGCATACAGGCGACCCCTGTATCTTTGGAGCCATTCAGGAACAGATGGCCTTCTTCGACCAAAATCAGATGTCGTATCACATCACCCCAGGCATCTCCAGCTTTCTCGCTGCTGCTGCCGAATTACAGAGTCAGTTCACCATTCCGGAACGTTGCCAGACGATTATTCTGACGCGTGGTGAGGGCCGAACACCGATGCCAGAGAAGGAACAACTGCACTTGTTGGCTAAGAGCCAGAGTACAATGTGCATCTTCCTTTCTGCCTCCATTGTCGACGATGTACAAAAGGAATTGTTGATGGAATATCCTGAGGACACTCCTGTCGCCGCCTGCTATCACCTGACGTGGCCTGATCAAAAGATTTATCGTGGTGTACTCAAAGACCTGGCGAAGATTGTGCATGACAATCATCTGACACTTACCACGATGCTCGTCGTAGGTGAGGCAATAGATAATCGTCAGGGACTCTCGGAGCTTTACTCCAAACACTTTACACACCTCTTTAGAACTGGCGATGCATGATACTGGTATTTGGAGGAACAACTGAAGGTCGCAAGGCTGTAGAGGTGCTGGAAGAAGCAGGCAACGCTTACTATTACAGCACCAAGACGGGTGAGCAGGATATCACGCTGCACCATGGCATCCGTTTGGATGGTGCGCTGGATGCAGAGGCAATGCAGGCGTTTTGCCAAGAGCATAGTATTCGTTTGATAGTGGATACTGCCCATCCTTTTGCCTCACAACTGCACCAAACAATTGCTCTGGTATCAGAGACTTTGGGGGTTCCTGTCGTTCGATATAAGCGCATCTATCCACCGCGTAGTGCTGACATCACGTGGATTGACGACTATTCGCAGATTCCTACCGATATCCATACGCTGTTGGCAACGACGGGTGTGCAGAGCATTAGCAAACTGAAATATCTGGAAGCACTCGGCATAAAGGTCATCTACCGCATTCTGAACAGAGAGAGTAGTATCCAGTTGGCTCATCAGCAAGGAGCTACTGATGAACAACTATGTTTCTATCCGCAGATGGCAGAGGCAGATGCTGTGTTGATGAAGGAGAGCGGAGAATCTGGTGGCTTCAGCGAGAAAGTCGCGGAGGCGAAAGAAAGGGGCATGCGTATTATTGTTTTAAAGCGTCCTATGTTGTCTTTTCAGCATAGCGTTAATGGTCCTTATGGTCTGCGTCGTGCCATTGAGAAACTACTACCAGAGTTTTTCCCCTTACATAGCGGACTGACTACAGGCACCTGTGCAACGGCCGCTGCTGTTGCTGAAACGCTACGAATGATAAAAGGCGAGATGCCTGACGAAGTACCTGTCGTGCTGCCCAATGGCGAGACGATAATGGTGGCTGTCGGTTACGGTGATGACTATGCCTATTGCATCAAAGAAGCTGGTGACGACCCGGATGTGACGAATGGATTGATGATTGGGGCTATTGTAGAGCGTACCCTGAGGTCTGGCAAACATAGTTCGATTACTATTGAAGGAGGTGAGGGTGTTGGAACCATTACACTTCCAGGCTTCGACTATCCACCTGGCGAAGCTGCTATCAACAAAGGGCCTCGCAAAATGATCATTGACAACATTGAGCCAATCATCAAAGACCATCAATCATTGGCCGTTACCATATTTGTTCCTCAAGGTGCAGAGATTGCCAGCAGGACCTTTAATCCCCGTCTTGGTATCGAAGGGGGGATTTCGATTATCGGTGTCTCCGGCATTGTCAAACCTTTTTCTGAAGAGGCATTCATTGACTCTATCCGTAAATGTATGACAATAGCGAAGGCATCAGGAACGAACCGTGTGGTGATTAACAGTGGCGGCAAGAGCGAACGCTACGTGAAGGCACGCTACCCGGCCCTGCCACAACAGGCGTTTGTAGAATACGGCAATTATATCGGCGAGACCTTAAAGATTGCCGATGAACTCGGTTTTAATTATGTTACCCTCGGCGTGATGCTTGGCAAAGCCGTGAAACTCGCGGCCGGCCATTTGGATACCCATAGCCGTAAAGCAACAATGGATAAAGTCTTTATCCGGCAGATGCTCGAAGAATCCGGTTGTGATATTGACATCAGCAATATTACTTTGGCCCGTGAGCTATGGGAAATGATTCCTTCCGACAAAGTGAATACGTTTGCTGCCACCATCATCAGACATTGTGCAGAGCATTGCAATCATCTTCTGCCAAACGGCATTCTCACCATTCTCATCATTGACGACAACGGGAAAATACATGAAATATAAAGACATCTTTCTCGACTTCGATGACACGTTGTACGATACCCACAGCAATGCGGTAATAGCTTTGGGTGAAACCTTCGAGGCATTCCACCTTGAACGATTCTTTCCCGAACCGCAAGTCTTCTTTGATGCCTATTGGTGGGCAAACATTGATTTGTGGGGACGTTACTCAAGAGGTGAGATTACCCGCGATTATCTTATTGTGGAACGTTTCCGTCGTCCACTCAGTGAGGGGCGCGGGCTGGAAGTGACCGAGGCATTTTGTCTGGAAATAAACGACTGGTTCCTCGACTGTTGTTCTTCGAAATCTGGTACGCTGGAAGGTGCGCACGAACTGACGGCTTATCTGAAGGAACGGGGCTACAGGCTGCACATGACGAGTAACGGTTTCCATGAAGTGCAATATAAGAAGCTGGCGGCTTGCGGTCTGAAGGAATGTTTCGACACTATCATCCTAAGTGAGGATGCCGGTGCAAACAAACCTTCACCTCTATATTTTGACTATGCATTGAAGGTATCTGGAGCCGCCAAAGAAACCACGCTGGTGATTGGCGACAATCTGCAGACAGATATCATGGGGGCTTTGGGTGTCGGCATCGACGCTATGCTCTTCAACCGATGGAACGTTGAGACAGATGATTTGCCTCAAAAGCCCACATTTATTGTAAATAGTCTCAAGGAGGTGATGACAATCTTGTGATTACTCTCCGAACTCATTCTTCCGACGACCAAAGATGACGGCAGCAATGACGGGAGCACCGACAAGGGCTGTCACACTATTAACCGGCAACGCACCCTCGAAGCCAGGCATGCGGGCAATGAAGTTGCAAACGAGTGCCAGCAGGGCACCGCAGAGGGCTGTGAGCGGCATAAGAATCAGATGGTCTGAAGAGCGGAACAGAGCTTTTGCAAGATGAGGAACGGCCAAACCAATAAACATAATAGGACCGCAATAGGCAGTGACAATAGCCACCAAGGTGCCAGAGCTGATAATTATCATCATGCGAGCTTGGCGGATATTCAGGCCTAGGTTGGCGGCATAACAATCGCCAAGAAGCATCAGGTTCATGGGTTTGACGAGCAGGTAACTCAGCGGAAGCAAGATGCACATCAATATCACGAAGAGTATCATCTCGTCACCGGAAACACGCGAAAACGAACCAAGTCCCCATACGACAAACGACTTCACATCCTCATCGGGCGCCAGGAACTTCAGCACGCCGATAATAGCATTTGCCAGATAGCCTATCATCACACCGATGATTAACAATGTGACATTGCCCTTCACCTTCTGTGCCACCCAGAGAATTAGCGACATAACCGCCAAGGCTCCGATGATGGCTGCAACACTCATCGCGGCTTCACCAAAGTACCCGAGACTACTGAGTGTCACACCGCCAATCCTACCTGACAGCATCACTACAAAGGCTACGCCCAGAGCAGAGCCGTTGCTGATACCGAGCACTGACGGTCCTGCCAATGGATTACGGAAAACGGTCTGCATCTGCAAGCCGCTGACGGCCAGACCTGCTCCTGCCACAATAGCCGTCAAAACCTGGGGAAGGCGGGATTTCCAGATGATGTTCGTCCATATCTCATTACTCTCATCACCCATCAGGATGCGACAGATGTCCATCACCGGAATCTCCACGGAACCGATGAGCATGTTGATGACAGCCATGACAATTATCGCCGCCAGCAGCAGAATAATCAGTGGAATCAGTGTAATCTGTGGCCGCATCATCACTTCAACAGATAATAGAACGTAGGTTGATAGTCCGGCTCCACCAGTTCCGGATGGAATATGGCAACAAAGTCCTTGAGAAGCACATCGGGCTTTACAGGCGAAATTTCATAATAAGGCGTCTGCTTCATATTGCAGTAGATGACCTTGTGCTCCTTAAATGCCTTGAAGAGTTCATTGCGCGGCTCCGAGGCCTTCAGCGCCTCATAGGAGAATTCGCCGGGATAGCTGTTCAATATGCGCCAGTAGTCAGCATTGGCTGCCAACTCATACATCTTCTCGAACTCCATGTCCTCGCCGGCCGTCTCTTCATCGTGAATCACATAGTCAGCCCCAGCATCGCGGAAAATCTGGGCCAGATAATTCTTGCCCCCCACGGCATGCCAGTTGCCATAGTGCATCTCACCGCTTGTCACCGTAGGACGCTTGTCAACATTTTGTGTCTTCTCCTTTAATTCGTTATAACGTTTCTCGATGCCCGCAAAAACCTCGCAGGCTTCTTTCTCTTTGCCGATAAACATACCCACAAACTTAATCCATTCTGCCTGACCGAGCGGATTCAGTTCCTTGTAGCCTAAATGGGGTATCAACGTAATACCTGTTTCTTTAATGGCATCGTAGCCGCCTCGCTTGAAGGGTGAAATGAATATCACGTCAGGCTTGGCAGCCAGCACCATCTCCTGGTCGAAATTGCCTTCCGTACCAATCTTCACGATGCGTCCGTCCTTCACCCGTGCCAGAATGTCCTTGTTGAAAAGGTTCTTCGTACCCGTCAGGCCCTTCACTACATCATGAGCATCAAGTGCAGTAAAATTTGAGAGTTGCAAAGACGTCATGCAGATGGTATTCTTAATCGGAACACGTACCTTCGTATAGCCATCAGGTACCGTCACATCATCAGATGTTACGAGCGCAAAGTGATAGTCTCCGTCCATATCTACCAGCCGCATGCCATCTAGACTCTTCACCTGATAACCCGTAGCATACTTCGGACACAGAAGACTGTCCACACTCGCAGCGTCATTCGATATTGTTTTGCCTTTTTGATTGCATGAACCCAACAGCAACAATGCCATGCAAAACATTCCTAAAAAAACAATTCTTTTCATTATGGATACATTATTATTTCAAAAACACGTTGCAAAGGTACGAAAAATAATTCAAAAGTTTTCGATTTCGTTTATTTTTTGTACCTTTGCAGCCGCAAACGCGATTTCTTTCAGTCGCTTCGCTTAATGAAAGCGTGCTAAAGATACGATTTGGTAAATGGGAATCAGGTGAGAGACCCCCACCTAACTTTTTCACATAAAAAACACAAAAAAATAATATTCTCATTCGTGTAGGAGAATGTAGCGAGCGGCTCGCAAAATTCTTGTTCAGATGAGAGAATATATATATCGCATCGAAATATATTCTCAGTCACGAAAGAGAACACAAAACGCCATTCACATCACGCCACTTATTTAAAAGGGCAAAAAAATACCCGCGCAAATAAAAATTCTGCACGGGCGTCAATCCTTTTTACCCTAATACCTATTGAGATAGAAAAAAAGACTAACTTTTGTAGAATTAACAAATACATCTGATAATTGTGCTGCAAAGGTATGGATTTTTCGCGGATTTATCGTAAGATTTTTCCTCCCAAAATGCAGTTTTTGTAAATTTGGCACTATTTTTTGTAATCTTCTCACAAAAAGAGTGTCAAATATCGGAAAAATAATTTAACTTTGCACCCAGAAAGCACAAAACGACAGCAAAAACAAACACAAACATCAAAAGTTCGCACTATAAATATCTACTAATATGTATCAGCTTTACGGATTACAGGACTATCTCTACCTTTTATTATATGGCGCAGCAATGATGTCAGCCATACTGTCGTGTCTGTATCTGCTGTTGAGACGGCATAATTTCCTGTCACAGACAGAGCCGCCCTTGGCATTGCGCCGCTGGGCAGCAGCATTCCTTGCCGCCGTTGCCATGAGCCACGTATGGTGGATAGCAATAGGAACGGCAGTGCTGGGGGATGACACCATAGCACGAAACGCCATCAACATAATGCTCGACAGCGTAACGATGGTGCCAACCATGATGGCAACACTCCTTACAATGCTTCAAGACAGACGCCGCCCAGTATGGCCCGTATTCGCGGCAGTAGTGCCGACAGTAATCATAGCATTGTGGGCAGGCATAGCAGAACACAATCCGGAATACGAGAAATACATCTGCATCTACATGTTCACGATTACCGTCTGCTTCGTAATATACATGGCACACGCCGTAAGACAATACGGACGATGGCTGCGCAACAACTATGCAGACATGGAGCACAAGGAGGTATGGCAGAGCCTCGTTTTCCTGCTGGTAATAATGCTGATGTTCCTATGCTACAAGACCAACTACGGCGAAACCATGACAGAATACCTCGTGCAATTATATACACTGTTGCTGATAGGATTCCTGCTATGGCGCGTGGAAACGCTACAGCAACTGGACGAAGAGCAGGATAACGAGGAGGAGGAGAACATGGCGGAACAGGAGCAGGAAAAAGAGCCTGCCGTCAATAGCGATGAAACCGTAGAAAATGTGCCCATTGGCAAACTGACGGCACACATCGGCAAACTGCTCAAAACCCACTGCGAAGCCAAACATCTGTACCTGCAACACGACATATCGCTCAGCCGACTGAGCACCGCAATAGGAACAAACCGCACATACCTCGGTCAATACTTCCAGCAACAGGGCATAACATACAATACATACATCAACCAACTACGCATAAACCACTTTGTGAAACTTTACCGCAAAGCAGATAAGGCACGACCCTTCAGCGTACAGGAAGCTGCAAACAATAGCGGTTATCAAAGCTACCGCACCTTCGCAACGGTATTCAAGAACATTATGGGAATGACTGCCAGCGAATGGATGGAAAAAGAAAAGGAAAAATAAAAAAGGCACAGCCCCCAATTAAACACGTATTCAGGAAGTTTTATTATCTCACTTGAACAAGTATGCAAGTGATAGGAAACGAGGGAGCCATGCCGTAATCTAATGTATGCAATTATCACAATTGCGGATGCAAAATTAACAAATTCCTACCAAACCACCAAGAAAAAAGCATTATTTTTTGTATTAAATTTGTTATTAGACAAAAAAAACAACCCACACAGACCCGAAAGTCCACGTGAGTTGTCAACCCTTATTAACCTTAAAAAAGCGACTAAACTACTACAGATTTCCTCTCTCCTTATCGAGATAATACTTATAGGTAGCAACAGAGAGCTCGTCGCAAGCCGGCTCGTCGCATACCACGATAGCGTGTGGATGCATCTGCAACATAGAAGCAGTCCACATGTGTGAGATATTGCCATCGATAATGTGTTTCAGGGCACGCGCCTTGTGATGGCCGTTGCAAACGAGCAACACTTCCTTCGCTGCCATCACAGTACCAATGCCGACGGTAAGAGCCTGAGTGGGCACCTTAGAGAGGTCGCCATCGAAGAAACGTGAATTGGCAATGATTGTATCAGTGGTCAGGGTCTTCACACGGGTCTTTGAAGACAGGGAAGAACCAGGCTCGTTGAAAGCCAAGTGTCCGTCAGGACCAACACCGCCCATGAAAAGGTCGATGCCACCGGCAGCCTCGATAGCTTTCTCATAATCTTCACACTCCTTAATGAGATCTGGAGCATTTCCATCAAGAATGTGCACATTCTCCTTCTTTATGTCTATGTGTGAGAAGAAGTTGTTCCACATAAATGAATGATAAGACTCCGGATGATTCTCTGGAATCTTTACATACTCGTCCATATTGAAGGTGATGACGTTAGCAAAAGAGATTTCTCCAGCCTTATACTTCTTGACGAGCTCTTTGTAAAGCCCCAATGGAGATGAGCCCGTAGGACATCCTAACTTAAAAGGCTTTTCTGGTGTCGGATTAGCCTCTTTGATACGATTGGCAACATAGTTTGCTGCCCACTTGGACATACGATCGTAGTCCGGTTCAATAATTACTCTCATACTTTTTTTGTTATTATGAATTTTATGCCTTCTGGACCTGCTACCAAAAAAGTATAAACTTCAGGGGTTTCCTTCCGGCAACATTATTCTTAATTCTGTTTTCGGGGCAAAGATAATAAAAATTTCCCATTCTCCAAATATATTTCCAAAAAAAGACTGTCAAATGGGAAACTTTGCCTTACATCACCTAATTTCGGAATACTATTTGTCCCGTTTTATAGTCCATAGAGTCGATTATAGCCACTGATTCTACCTGATAACCTTGGCTGCGGAGATTTTTCCCGCCATTTTGCTGTCCCTTTTCAACAGCGACGCCCAGACCTACCACTTCGGCACCTGCCTGGTGTACGATATCAATAAGCGCACCCATAGCCTGCCCGTCTGCAAGGAAATCATCGACGATGAGCACCTTCTCGCCTGCCAGCATGTATGGCTTTGACACAAAGACATTGTTATGCCTCTTGTGAGTGAAGGAATATGCCTGCGATATGTACTTGTCATCAGTGCTATTGGCAGTCTCGCCCTTCTTGGCAAAAACAACGGGAACGTCGTATATCTCACCCAAGAGAGTAGCAATGGCAATGCCCGAGGACTCGATAGTAAGAATCTTCGTAACCTCCTTGCCCTTGAAACGGCGTTTTATCTCGTAAGCTATCTGACGGATGATGTCGATATCAATCTGGTGATTGAGAAAATTGTCTATCTTCAGGATGTTACCCTCTTTGATAGTTGCATCGGAAAGGATTTTTTCTTCAAGGAAATTCATTTTTTTGCCTCCTTTTCTTTTGGAAGGAATATATTAAGTATTACAGCAAGCAAGAAGACTACAGCAACGCAGTTTTCAGCAAAGACGGTTCGTACAAGCTCCGGAAACTGGTTGAACATATCAGAAGCCTGCGTGAAACCAAGTCCCACAGAAAGAGATAGGGACGATATTATCATATTACGCTGGGAGAAACCGCTGCGAGCCATCATGCCAAAGCCTGCAAATAGGATAGAACCGAACATCAGGAGGGTACAACCGCCCAATACAGCCTGCGGTATCGTTGTCAAGGCAAAGCCGACAGCTGGGAATATACCGCCAAGAATCATTACGCATGCTCCCGTAGCAATGGTAAAACGGTTTACGACACCGGACATGGCTGCCAAACCTACATTCTGGGAGAATGAGGTTATTGGAGTACAACCGAACAGACCTGCAACAGAAGAAACAAAGCCGTCGCAAGAGATAGAATTGCCCATCTCGACCTTATGAGGATTACGCTTCAAAGCACTGTTACACAAGGCGCTGGTATCACCAATTGTCTCAGTAGCAGAAACGAGATATACACAGATGATGGAAAGTATTGCTCCAGTATTAAACTCCGGTTTAAACGGCAGGAACTGCGGCAGGGATATAAAGCCTTGCTGCGAAATGCCATAGAAACTGACCATTCCCATGCATGCAGCGAGAGTATAACCCACAATTAAACCTACCAACACAGAAAGAGAACGCAGGAAACCTTTTGCAAACACTTGGCATACAAGGCAAGATACCAACGTCACAGAACCGACAATCCAATTATCCATTGAACCGAAATCTGCCGCCCCTTGACCGCCGGCAAAGCTATTGGCACCGATTGGCAACAGAGAAAAGCCGATAGCCGTCACTACCGTTGCAGCGACGATATGCGGGACGAGCTTTATCCAGTATTTTGCAAAAAGTCCAAGTACTCCTTCTACAAGACCACCCACAATGACAGCACCCATCAGCACGCCCATACCCTGAGTAGTGGCGACACTGATAGAGAGAGATAGGAACGTGAAGGAAATGCCCATCACAATAGGCAGCCGAGAACCAATGCGCCATATAGGATAGAGCTGTATAAGAGTACCAATACCTGCTATCACCATACAGTTTTGAATAAGCACCGCACTGACACCAGGGGCGATGCCTACTACATTGGCGAGGATTATTATCGGCGTAATATTGCTGACAAACATTGCCAGCACGTGCTGAAGGCCAAAAGGTATCGCCTTGCCGACAGGCACACGACCATCAAGCTGATATAGATTGTTTATATCTGACATTGTCTTAATGAAAACTTCTGTTTACGTTATCTTTAAAATACATATTTTGCAGCAATGGTCGGATTCCACATGAAGGTCTTGGTTTTCTTACCATCAGGAGTGGCAACCCATACAAAATCGTTACTGAATTCCCACTCGGTACCTATACTGAAACCTTTTGTGGCAGGAATATTAAGCCAGAACTGTGGTTCGGTAAGGAACACGAGCCCTTTCTTCTGCTCTCCCTTTGCGGCATCGAAACGTGGGGTGTAACCATACCATAAGTCGGCAAAACCTGCGAAAGTACACCAGCCATGAGCGAATGTGGTGCTCCAGACAGCAGTTGCTTGGAAAGAAGCTATTGCCTTATAGTCGCCGGCACCATTATACTGAGACTTCTGCCTCAGATACTGCTTGTACATAAGCTGGAAAGAAAATGTCTTTGAAAAATCACTGTTATGCCAGTTCCATGCAGGACCGAGGAGGAAACACTGCTGGAAACGGGATGTTGCATACAAACTGGTTTTCTCAGCATACTTGTTGTTTGACAGACCACCATCATACTCAATGTGAGCAGCAAAAGAGTTAGACTCTGCAGGCTTTGCAAAGGTAAACTCACGGCTTATCTCCCAATATGCTCCTGCTATTCCATCAGAATAATAGTCCATATCAACGAAGAAATAGGTAGAACCGAGACGGTCGGGCTTGAACATCTCAACTGTAGATGTCAACTTCGGACGATTTGGCTCCGATGCTGAATTGATATTACGACCGAGGTCATAATGTAACTGAATGTTTACCTGAGCATTTGCACTCAAAAAAGAAATTGCCGTCAAGACAAATGAAAAAAACTTCTTCATATTTTTACACCTTTTTTATTTATATACTTATATAAGAAATTTATAATCTGTAACGATGAATACTATTGAATATGTTCATGATATTACTCAAATCGGCAAATAATTGACACAAAGGTAACTAATTCTATCAAAACGACCAAAATAATTGTTAAGAAACGTATTTTTTCTTTATAGAATTTACGCATATTATAAAAAAATTGTAATTTTGCAGGCTGGATTACGCTTTATATTTTATAAATGATAGAAGTTACAGAACATACCATAGATGTCAATGCCCTACTTCGCTCCAAAATGGGCAACAAAGCCGACAAAGTCCCTAATTTTGTCACCAACTGGCTTAAGCGAATCATTCATCAGGACGAATGTAATTCTATATTGTGGGAAAACAAGGACCTGTCAGGAGTGGAATGGGTTGACTCAATTCTAAAGACATTAAAGACGAACGTAGAGTTAAAAGGTGCAGAGAATTTGCCTTCCTCCACAGATGGCAAACGATACACCTTTTGCAGCAATCACCCATTAGGAGGACTTGACGGGCTTTTAATAGCGCAACTTTTAGGGCATAAATACAAAGGCAACCTCCGACTTCTGGTTAATGACCTCCTACTAAACCTCCCTGGACTCGCTCCCATGTGTGTCCCTGTCAACACCGTTGCACACAAAAGCAACCGAGGAACATCAGAAGCCATAAACAATGCCTTTAACGACGGATACAATATGTTCTTCTTTCCAGCAGGTCTCTGCTCAAGAAAAATAGATGGAAAGATACAGGATTTACCTTGGACAAAGACATTTCTGGTGAAAAGCATACAGTACAAACGCGATATTGTACCTATGCATACATCAGGACGCAATAGCGACAAGTTCTACCGCATAGCAAACATCTGCAAGGCGCTCCACTCCCCAGTAAACGTAGCAATGCTATATCTTGCTGATGAACTTTTCCGCAACACAAACAAGACATTCACCATTACCATTGGAAAGCCTATTCCATGGCAAACGTTCGACAAATCAAGAACGCCAATACAATGGGCTGAATTTGTACGAAACAAAGTTTACGAACTACAATGAACAACGAGCAGCACATCATTGACCCCATTCCACAGGACCTCATTCTTGCAGAACTTACCCCAGACAAGCGTTTAAGAATGACAAACAAAAGCAGTAATGAAATATATATTATTACTGCCCACGATTCTCCGAATATCTTGCGCGAAATAGGCAGATTAAGAGAGATTACATTCAGACTTGCTGGAGGTGGAACAGGTAAAGATTGTGATTTAGACGAGTTTGATACATGTAAAAACTGCTACAAGCAGCTCATAGTATGGAACCCAGAATCAAAAGAGATTATTGGGGGATATCGATATTTAATGGGTGACGAGTGGGAATATGACGAAAACGGACAACCCATACTTGCCACGAGCCACATGTTTAAATTCTCAGAAAAATTCATTAAAGAATATGCCCCCTACACGATTGAACTTGGCAGAAGTTTTGTCACTCCGGAATATCAAAGCAGTAAAAAAGGAGCCAAAAGTTTATTCGCCTTGGATAATCTCTGGGACGGACTGGGAGCTCTTACTGTGATAAACCCAAAAATGAAGTACTACTTTGGCAAAATGACCATGTACCCATCATATATTCGCTTCGGACGTGATATGATACTCTATTTCTTGAAAAAACATTTCAACGACGACGAAAAACTTATACTCCCGATGAAACCGTTGAATCTCGAAACACCAGAAGATGAATTGTCACAAATTTTCTGCGGTAGGGACTTCAAGGAAGACTATCGAATACTAAATGGAGGAATACGTGCATTAGGATTTAACATCCCCCCTTTGGTTAATGCGTACATGAATCTGTCACCAACAATGAAGCTATTTGGCACTGCAATAAACAAAGGTTTTGGAGACGTTGAAGAAACAGGCATTCTCATCGCTGTTAACGAGATATTGGAAAGCAAGCGTGTCAGACACATAGAAAGCTTTGTGAAAGAACATCCGGAAAGCATACAGAATATCACATGCGGTGATGACAACGTAATAAAGATGAAGAAAATTACAACGACCTAAGAACCTCAAGAGTTTTCATTTCCCCAAATTGGGGAATATGCAAACGATAGAACTGAAGGGAGAAATCAATTACACGGTTTCTCTCTTTTTTTGTCATTTTATAATAGTGCAGATTCGATGGAGTCATACGCATAAGTATATGCATCTTATTTGCATCATCAGGCAAGAGATAGTCCTTATGCGTTGGAATATCCCCTGTAAACCTGCCCTCCCTGAGATCAAATATATACCCTTGATGATGACTCGACATATCTGGAAAAAAACCAAGGAATCTTGACATGCGAATCATAAACATAAGATGGAAGTTTGCAATTCCTTTATCTGCTACATCTAACCATGACAGGCTTTGCTCAACAAAATCATAAAGGGCTTTGTCATTATGTAAATCTCGGGTAGCATACAACAGGAACTCAGCAACAAAAAAGGCTAATGCCATCTTCATCTCATTAAAAGGCAGTGACATATAAACAAAAGCCAATCGAGCTTCTTTAATATATGACAACTGTTTTCGAGGATTACTATCAACTACGATATCCAATATGGTAAGGGGCTGAAACAACTGTTTTGCAACCTTGGCATTATGTCCTCTGGAGATTTTCCATATAGAAGACTCCCTACCTAAGTCGCGAGTGAGAAAATCTATGATAAATTTATCTTCACCATACTTCACCGTTTTTAGTACTATCGCACGAGTTTTTAGTTCCATTTCGGATGCAAAAATAGCATTTTTCCCCTTCATATCAAAAATTCTTTCATAAAAATTTGCGTATTTAATTAAAATTATGTACCTTTGCAGCCGCAAAACGAGCAAAAGTTCTTTTTGACAATCGGTTTGGCGCGTTCGTATATCGGCTAGTACTCAAGATTTTCATTCTTGCAAGAGGGGTTCGACTCCCCTACGCGCTACAAATATTGATTATTCGTCATCGAGCAGTGATGCCCATTATGGTGACGATGAGTCGGACAGACTCGCCAGGGCAGTTGTAGTAACATAAGACCCATAGCTAACATTAATCCGTCTCCCCAGAGACATAACAAATCTAAAAAAAATGGCAAACCACAAATCATGTGAGAAGCGCATACGTCAAACAAAAGTCGCTACAACCCACAACCATTATTACGCTAAAACAATGCGTAATGCAGTTCGCAAACTCCGTGCAATGACAAACAAGGATGAAGCAGTGAAACTTTATCCAACAATCCAAAAAATGCTTGACAAACTTGCTAAGAACAATATTATTCACAAGAATAAGGCAGCAAATATCAAGTCTTCATTGATGCAGCATATTGCACAACTTTAGAAGTTTAGCAAATAAATTTCATCCATAACAAAAATGCAACCTGATTAGGTTGCATTTTTTTGTTAAAATACGAAGTATTTTATTTGGATATATGAGTTTTTTTTTGTATCTTTGCATCAAAATTATAAAAACTCACATTCAGATGGAAAATCAGAAGAACGAAACAAACTACATGGGTAGTAGCATTCAAGTCCTCGAAGGTCTTGAAGCTGTACGCAAACGCCCTGCCATGTACATTGGAGACATCTCCGAGAAAGGATTACATCACCTTGTCAATGAGACCGTGGACAACTCTATAGACGAAGCGATGGCAGGATTTTGTACACATATCAATGTTACTATAAATGAAGATAATTCTGTAACCGTAGAGGATGATGGTCGTGGAATTCCTGTTGACGAGCACCCCAAAATGCACAAAAGCGCACTTGAGGTCGTTATGACAGTTCTTCATGCCGGCGGTAAGTTTGACAAAGGGTCTTATAAGGTTTCAGGTGGTTTGCATGGTGTAGGTGTATCATGCGTAAACGCATTGTCCACACACATGATATCACAGGTATATCGTGATGGTAAAATATACCAGCAAGAATACGAGAAGGGAAAGCCATTGTATTCCGTTAAGGTCGTTGGCGAAACAGATAAACGTGGTACAAGACAACAATTCTGGCCAGACCCAACCATCTTCACTACAACAGAATTCAAATATGACATCGTAGCACGGCGCATGCGTGAGCTGGCTTTTCTGAATGCTGGTATCACTATTATTCTTGCCGACCTAAGGCCAAACGAGGAGGGCAATGTACGCCAGCCAGAAGTCTTCCATGCTAAAGAAGGTTTGAAGGAATTCGTACGTTATGTAGATCGCCATCGTACAAGCATAATAGGGGAGCCAATATATTTAAAGACAGAAAAGAATGGCACGCCAATAGAAATAGCCCTGCTATACAACAACGACTACAGTGAGAACATCCATTCTTACGTTAACAACATTAATACTATAGAAGGCGGCACCCACCTGACTGGTTTCCGCATTGCATTGAGTCGTTCTCTGAAAAAATATGCAGACGAAGACAGTGACCTGAAAAAGAAAATAGAAAAGGCAAAAATAGAAATAGCTCCTGATGACTTTAGAGAAGGTCTTACAGCTATCATTTCAGTAAAGGTAGCAGAACCTCAGTTTGAAGGACAGACAAAAACCAAATTAGGTAACAGCGAAGTCAACGGACACGTTCAGCAAGCCGTAGGCGAAGCAATGAGCGCATATTTGGAAGAACATCCAAAAGAGGCACACACTATATGTGAAAAGGTTATATTGGCAGCTACTGCACGCATTGCCGCTCGCAAAGCACGTGAAAGCGTTCAAAGAAAGAGTCCTATGACGGGAGGAGGATTACCTGGCAAACTGGCAGATTGCTCTTCACGCGACCCAAAGAAGACCGAGATATTCCTTGTCGAGGGTGATTCTGCAGGTGGTTCTGCAAAGCAAGGTCGAGATCGTCACACACAAGCCATACTTCCTCTAAGAGGCAAGATTCTTAATGTCGAGAAGGTACAATGGCATAAAGTTTTCGAGGCAGAGTCTGTAAACATCATTTTACAAGCAATAGGAGTACGCTTCGGTGTAGATGGAGAAGATTCAAAGGAAGCCAATATCGAGAAATTAAGATATGACAAGATTATTATCATGACCGATGCCGATGTTGACGGCTCGCACATCGATACTCTTATCATGACACTTTTCTTCCGTTTTATGCCGCAGGTAATTCAGGAAGGCCATCTTTACATAGCCACTCCACCACTCTACCAGTGTACATACAAAAACCACAAAGAATATTGTTACACAGAGGAGGATAGGCAGAGATTCATTGACACATACTGCGAAGGAAACTCTGATGACACACGTTTACACACACAGAGATACAAGGGTCTTGGAGAAATGAATCCAGAGCAACTATGGGATACAACAATGAACCCTGATACGCGTCTCTTGAAGCAAGTAACCATCCAGAACGCAGCAGATGCAGACGAAATATTCTCAATGCTTATGGGTGACGATGTAGAGCCCAGAAGACTATTCATCGAAGAAAATGCAACATATGCAAATATTGATGCATAATCCCCTTTGATAAATAGCCCCTCAAAAAAATGATTATCCAAATAGATAATGTGCTTGTATCAGCAGAAATTCTCACCGAGAATTTCTGCTGTGACCTTTCTAAATGCAAAGGAATTTGTTGCATTGAAGGTGACGCCGGAGCCCCTGTTACGCTCGAAGAAGTAGCCCTACTTGAGGACAACCTTGACATTGTAAAGCAAGATTTATCAATGCAAGCACAACTTGTCATAGCATCGCAGGGGGTAGCATACACAGATACAGAAGGAGATTTGGTAACATCTATTGTCAACGGAAAAGATTGCGTTTTCACATGCTACCAAGACATCCTTTTGAACAACAAAACAACAGAAACCAACGATAACATCGTAAAAAACTGCTGTTTGTGTGCCTACGAAAAAGCATACAGGAAAGGGCTCACCAGCTGGCCTAAACCAATCTCATGTGCACTCTATCCCATCAGAGAATCAAAATTGAGCAATGGCATGACTGCATTAGTTTATCACAGATGGGAAGTATGTAAGGATGGCATTAAAAAAGGTAAGGAACTATCCTTACCACTATACAAATTTCTAAAAGAACCGTTAATTAGACGCTTTGGAATTGAATGGTACGAGGGATTATGCACAGCAGCCAAAGAACTCACCATTCAATAGGTTGCATTCCCTGTTGCAGCAACCAACGATTACATAAACTGAAATGGTGATTACCAAACCACCCTCCCCTGTTTGCAGACAGAGGAGAAGGATGGACACTCTCTAAAATCAAATGCTTGCTGGCATCTATAAGTTTCCTTTTGTTGCGCGCTGGTCCGCCCCACAACAAGAAAACTACATGATCTCGATTTTCTGACACTTTCTTTATAACGGCATCAGTAAATTCTTCCCATCCTTGACGTTGGTGAGACAATGGCATATGCTCGCGTACTGTCAGAGTTGTGTTTAGCAACAACACACCCTGTTTTGCCCATCTTCGCAAACTACCATTATACATTCTTTTGCCCATTTCATCGGAAATTATTTCCGGAACAGCTCCAACATCTTCTTTTACCTCTTTAAATATATTTACTAATGACGGAGGCAAAGGAACACCCTCTTTAACAGAAAAACAGAGACCTTCTGCCTGCCCAGGACCATGATAGGGGTCCTGACCTAATATCACAACTTTTACGTTTGACAAGGGACACAGATTAAAGGCATTGAAGATTTCCTTTCCTGGAGGATAACACGTATAATTGGAATATTCGCTCTTAACAAAATGAGTGAGTTTGATAAAATACTCTTTATCAAACTCACTCTGAAGTATTTCCAACCACGAAGGTTCTATAGAAACTTTCACTTTTACTAATCTGTTATCAAATTCTCTCCTGTCATATCAGCAGGCTGCTCTAATCCCATAATATGAAGAATTGTTGGAGCCACATCAGCAAGACGGCCATCCTTAATTGTTGCACTATTATTATCTGTTACATATATGCACGGCACAGGATTCAACGAGTGTGCAGTATTTGGAGAGCCATCAGGATTTATTGCATTGTCAGCATTACCATGGTCTGCTATTATAATTGCCTCATAACCAACAGATTTTGCTGCTTCTATAACATCACGGACACAATTATCTACGGCATGTACAGCTTTTGCTATCGCATTGTACACTCCTGTATGACCTACCATGTCACCATTTGCAAAATTCACGACGATAAAGTCATAAATATCTTTCTTGATATTTTCCACAAGCTTATCTTTTACTTCATAAGCTGACATTTCAGGCTTCAAATCATAAGTTGCAACCTTTGGCGACGCAACCAGAACACGATCTTCATTATCAAAAGGAGCTTCACGACCACCATTAAAGAAGAATGTTACATGTGCATACTTCTCTGTTTCTGCTGTATGGAGTTGCTTCTTACCACACTGAGAAAGATATTCTCCAAGTGTATTTTCAACATTTTCCTTAGGGAACAGGATACCCACCCCAACGAAGGAAGCATCATACGGTGTCATGCAATAATATTTTAGGTTTGGAATAGTTGACATTCCCTGCTCTGGCATATCATTTTGTGTAAGAACCATTGTCAACTCCTTTGCACGGTCATTTCGGAAATTAATAAAGATTACTACGTCCCCTTCCTCTATCTTTCCGTTTACAGACGTATTAACAATAGGTTTGATAAATTCATCTGTCACGCCTTCTGCATATGACTCCTCCATAGCTTTCACCATATCGGTAGCTTTCTTTCCCATGCCAGCAGTTAACAAATCATAAGCTTCTTTTACACGTTCCCAACGCTTATCACGGTCCATCGCATAAAATCTTCCAACAATACTTGCTATGTTTGCATCATTAGCTTTACACTTCTCCGAAACTTGCTCTATAAAGCCCTTTCCACTCTTAGGATCGGTATCACGTCCATCCATGAAACAATGAACAAACAACTGCTGTGACAAGCCATACTCCTTCCCCACCTCTATCAACTTGAACAAATGATCTAAAGACGAATGTACTCCACCATTAGAACACAGTCCCATAAGATGTAGCTTCTTTCCTGTAGATTTTGCATACTCGTATGCTTCCTTTACTTGTGCATTCTTGCTTATAGAGCCATCTGCACAAGCACGATTTATTTTTACAAGATCCTGGTAAACAATTCGGCCGGCGCCAATATTGAGGTGTCCCACCTCAGAATTGCCCATTTGACCGTCTGGCAATCCCACATCCTCACCTGAAGCCTGAAGCTGAGAATGACTACTGATTGCATTCAGATAATCCAAATAAGGTGTTGGAGTGTTATATATCACATCACCTTTACCATGCTTACCAATTCCCCATCCATCTAGGATCATTAAAAGTGCTTTTTTTGCCATATTTTCTTAATATTTAATTTTAATCCGTATTTAACGCACAAAAATACTTCTTTTATTTATAATAACCGACCCATCCTTGTTAAATTTTACTAAAAAAGAGGTTTTTTTACAGAAAGTGGGGCAAAGTGGGGCAAAGTGGGGATTTTTTTTGTAATTTTGCAGACGAATAATTAAAAATTCGCGCATGCGTTTTTTAGGTAACATAGAAGCTCGGACAGATTCAAAAGGTCGCGTCTTTTTGCCAGCAACATTTAGGAAAGTGTTGCAGCAAGAAGGTGTCGAGCATCTCGTGTTGAGAAAAGATGTCCATGAAAAGTGCCTCGTACTTTATCCTGATAGCGTCTGGATAGAGCAAGAAGACTTCATGCGAAGGAAACTGAACCGCTGGAACAAGCAGGAACAGCAAATCTTTAGGCAATTCGTAAGCGATGTAGAGCTTATAACCCTTGATAGCAATGGTAGATTCCTATTATCCCAAAAGGCTCAAGCTTTGGCGGACATAAAGCAAACCGTAAGATTCGTCGGTGTAGGTGATACTATTGAGATATGGTCAGGTGACAGAGAATCTAATTTCATGAACCCTGATGATTTTAGCGATGCTCTGGAGGCTTTATTAGGGGGAACAGACAAAACAAGCGAGTAAAACATGTGCCCTATGTATCACATTCCCGTCTTACTGACAGAAAGCGTAGATGGACTTGACATAAAACCCAACGGCACATACGTGGATGTCACTCTCGGTGGAGGAGGACACAGCAGAGAAATATTAAACAGGCTGAACGGAACTGGTCATCTGTATTCCTTCGATCAAGACGAGGATGCAGAAAAGAATTGGCAAACAAGCACAAACGCTACACATTTAAAAAACTTTACCTTCATCAGGAGTAATTTCAGATATTTGAGAAACTGGATGCGATACTATGGGGTAGAAAAGATTGATGGACTTCTTGCCGATTTAGGTGTTTCCAGTCATCATTTCGATGATGAGACCCGAGGTTTTTCCTTTCGTTTTGATGCTCCTCTCGACATGCGAATGAACAAACGAGCAGGCATAACAGCGGCAGATATCATAAACAAATATGAAGAAGAGAAACTTGCCAATGTTTTATATCTTTATGGAGAATTCAAAAATTCACGTAAGATAGCCTCTGCTATAGTAAAAGAGCGCAGGGAAAAGGAAATCAAAACAACGATGGACCTGATAAACGCCACGAATATAAAAGACAAAAAAGACCTTGCGAGGCTTTTTCAGGCGCTCCGCATAGAGGTGAATCAGGAAATGGAAGCCCTTAAAGACATGCTTACCGATGCAACGCAATTGCTGAGCAAGAATGGCCGTCTAAGCATTATAACATACCACAGCCTTGAGGATAGGATGGTCAAAAACATCATTAAAAGGGGCAATATAGAGGGAACAGTGATTGAGGACATATATGGGAAAGTAGAAACGCCCCTCAGAGCTTTATCGAACAAAGTGATAACTCCAAACAGCGAGGAAATCCAGCAGAATCCACGTAGTAGGAGTGCAAAATTAAGAATAGGTATTAAACAATAAATCTCAAATGAGCGACGAGCTTGACATCAGAATCGACCACGATTTAACTCAGAATGACGCGGGGAACATTCTTGGTAGTAAGACTATTGAGGATGTAATAAAGAAGGAGGCGAAAGAGGAGCAGGAGCCCTCTTCACGCTTTTCCATTTCACGCACTTTGGGCGGAGTAATCATTGCACGTTTTGCACAGAGACAGATGAAATTAATGTTGCTCATATGCGTCATTCTCATTCTGCACATTAGTTGTAGATATATGTGTCAAAAGAAGATGGTAGAGCTCGACCGTTTGGAAGCAAGAATTGTAGAAGCACATAATAAAGCTATTGTTTGCAGCAGTATTCTTACAGAGAAGAGTCGTGAGAGCAATGTGCTTAAACGTTTATATGAAAATGGAGATAGCACACTAAAGTCAAGTAGTCAACCACCTTATTTAATTAAAGTAAATAGTGAAGAACTTTAATTCTAACATCCCTCTCCTACGTTACACAGGTATTGCCGTAATACTTGCGTTCGTTGCCTTTGCCGTTTTGGCAAAAGGTTTTTATATCATGACCGCTGAAAGAGAGTATTGGTTAGAAGTGAGTTCTATCCTAAAATACGATAGTATTCCTGTAGATCCTATTCGTGGTAACATCCTTGCATGCGATGGTCAACAATTGGCATGCAACATCCCTGAATACAAAATATTCATGGACTTTAAAGCTTTAAAAGACAGCAAAGCTGATACGCTTTGGTATGATTCCCTTGGAAATAGCACAAAAGCACTGGACAAACTATGCAAAGGGCTGAATCATCTTTTCCCAGAAAGGACAGCAGAAGAATTCAAAAAATACTTAAAAGAGGGATTTGACAAAAATAGCCGTTATTGGCGTATTGTCAAACGACGTATAGATTATACGACCTATCAAAAGGTCAAGAATCTTCCGCTTTTCAATCTAAAAAAGAATGTCGG
>ODAI014773921.1_pt1 | contig 37744 bp, 28 predicted proteins | sample 1539321 | NCBI WGS metagenome assembly ODAI01 (sample SAMN02144231, study PRJEB22623) | gut metagenome | biome: sheep rumen | host: Ovis aries | place: New Zealand
GTTCAGCCGCGGCAAGGGCGGCTCCGTCATCGGCTTTGTCATGCAGCATTGCCAATGGACGTTTCAGGAGGCATGCCGATGGTTGTCTAACGAGTTCGGTATCAGTACGTATTCTGACAGCTATCAGATACCGCGCCCCAAGCCTCGGCCTGTAGAGAAGCCGGAAGAACCAGTCTATACCTATATTCCAATGGAAATGGTCGACGGGTTGGTGTCGGTACAGAATTCCCTGTGCCAGTGCCTGAGGCAATTGTTCCACCCCTCGGCGGTGGAATGGCTTTGCGGCGAATATCGGCTGGGCTGTTATGCCGTCAAGGACAAGGACGACTACACCGTGTTTCCGAGCATTGACAGGAACGGGCGCGTGCATGATCTGAAGGTGCAGCACTACGACACCGACTTCCATTCAGAACGCTTTGCCCACAGCGACGGACTCTGTTTTTGGCTCGGATCACGTTGGGCAGAGGATGGTCTGTTGCCAAAGGATGCGCAGTTAGACTCATCGTGCCTGTTTGGCGAACATCTGCTCAGCCGCTATCCCGATAGCGTAGTGGCATTGGTGGAAAGTCCGAAGAATGCCCTTTTCGGTGCATTGGCACATCCCCGACTGACATGGGTGGCAACGGGCAGCAAGAACATGCTCAAACGCGATGTCCTGAAGCCTCTGCGGGGGCGCAACGTCATTGTCATTCCCGACTGCGATGCCGTTGAAGAATGGTCGCACACGGTGGCAACCATGAAAGACCTTACCAACTTCACTGTCAGTGACTTCTGCCAGCGCATGGCACCGGAAAACCAACCGAAGTACGACATTGCCGACTACATCGTGGAGCAGAACATGCCGTTCTGATTGAGTTTTTTTAGTTTTCAGAGCTGTCTGTTAAGCATGTAACTGTCTGACAGACAGCTTTTTGTATAAGTATTTTTAGTTTTTCTTCATGTTTTCCCCAAAACTTTCTATATACCTCTATTTAAAAATATTTTTTTTGAGAAAAGTCGAAAAAAACTAAAAGCTAATCAGATAACACATTTAAATACAGAGAGTTACGTCGTTATTTCAACTTTCAAAAAACTAAAAATAAACTAAAAACCATCCCCGCAGTCACCCAAAACCCTATGTTTCGGGCTTCAATATGCCGCATTTTGCCTGCCGAAACCTATGGTTTTGGAGGGCGAAAACTATGGTTTGGCAAAGCTGGAGACCATACTTCTTACAAAGAAGTGTCTTATTGGAACAAATACTGGCTGAACAGTATCGGAGGATTACCCAGAAGCAATAGCCGATGCTTCCGAAAGTTGAGCAAGTTTTTTAACCACGATTTATAGCTCGGGGTAAATGTTAAGAAGGTACTTTCGCTCGACAAAGCAAAGAAAAACAAGTTTTCCTTTTGCTTTGTCCTCGCTTAATCGTACCTTTGCCAACAAAATGGGAACACACACCATCATCCGGCAAGCCTTCAAGGTGGTACTGCCCCTGCTCTTGGGCGGTGCCATCCTGTATTGGATGTACCGCAACTTCGACTTCGGGAGCATCCGCCACGTGCTGCTGTACGAAATGGACTGGACATGGATGCTGTTGTCGTTTCCGTTCGGCATCCTGGCACAGATGTTTCGCGGCTGGCGGTGGAAGCAGGCACTGGAGCCTGTCGACGAACATCCGCGCACGTCGGTCTGCATCAACAGCATCTTCATGTCGTATGCCGTCAGCCTCGTCATCCCCCGTGTGGGAGAATTTGCACGGTGCGGCGTACTGAAACGCTACGACGACGTGTCGTTTCCGAAAGCTATCGGTACCGTCGTGACAGAACGGGCTGTCGACACGCTGCTGATGCTGGGCATCACGGCACTGGCATTGACCATGCAAGTGCATGTCTTCGGTACGTTCTTTTCCACGACAGGCACCCGTTTCAACGACATCATCGGCAAGTTCACGACAGCAGGATGGATGGTGACCGCCATCTGCGGCATTGCCGTGCTGGTCCTGCTCTACTTCGTGTTGCGCCGGCTCACTATATATAATAAGGTAAAAGAGGCTGTACACAGCATCTGGCAAGGCATCATGTCGGTACGGAAAGTGAAGAGCGTCCCCTTGTTCGCCTTCTATTCGGTGGCGATATGGGTGAGCTACTTCCTGCACTACTACCTCACTTTCTTCTGCTTCGACTTCACAGCAAACTTAGGGCTGACCTGTGCGCTGGTCACCTTCGTGGTAGGCAGCATCGCCGTCATCGTCCCCACACCCAACGGTGCCGGTCCCTGGCACTTCGCCGTAAAGACGATGCTCATTCTCTACGGAGTGGCAGAGCCGCAAGCGCTCTACTTCGTCCTCATCGTCCATACCGTACAAACTCTCCTCGTCGTACTTTTAGGAGTCTATGCCTGGCTCCGACTAAGTTTTATCTCACGAAGGGAAGAAGGGAGAAAGGGAGAAAGGGAACGAGAATAGATTTAAACCATTAGAATGAAGAAAAGATTACAAACCAAAGAGTATAAGACAGAAAAGAGAGAGTAACCTCGCTCCTACGTTCTCTTTCTCCTTCGCTCTCTTTTTAAACAAAAAACCATGAACGAAATTAAGAACCTACAACCAACGTGCATCTGGAAGAACTTCCATGCATTGACACAAGTGCCGAGACCAAGCGGGCACTTAGAGAAAATCCAGCAGTTCCTGCTCGACTTCGCCAAGGAAGTGGGCGTGGAAGCCTTCAAAGACCCTGCCGGCAACATCGTGATGCGCAAGGCAGCAACACCAGGCATGGAAAACCGCAAGGGGGTTATCCTGCAAGCTCACATGGACATGGTGCCGCAGAAGACACCGGAGAGTACACATCACTTCGAGACTGACCCCATCGAGACATGGATTGACGGCGAATGGGTGAAGGCGAAAGGCACCACCCTCGGCGCCGACAACGGAATGGGCGTGGCTGCCATCATGGCTGTCATGGAGTCGAAAGACCTTCAGCATGGTCCTGTTGAAGCCCTTATCACCGCCGACGAAGAGACGGGCATGTTTGGTGCCAACGACCTGCCTGAAGGTGAGCTGAACGGCGACTACCTTCTGAACCTCGACTCTGAGACGTGGGGCAAGTTCGTCATTGGCTCTGCCGGAGGCATCAACGTCACTGCCACCCTCGACTACAAAGAGGTGGAGACTGATGCAGAGGATGTTGCCATCAAGGTGACCCTGAAAGGTCTGCGCGGTGGACACTCCGGACTGGAGATTCACGAAGGACGCGCCAACGCCAACAAGCTGATGGTGCGCTTCGTGCGCGAAGCCATCGAAGACTGCGAGGCACGGCTGGCAGCATGGCACGGAGGCAACATGCGCAACGCCATTCCCTTCAAGGCTGAGGTGGTGCTGACGCTGCCCAAAGAGAATGTAGAAGCCCTGAAAGAACTCGTCAACGACTGGAAAGAGGACTTCACCGATGAGTACAAAGGCATTGAGACGGGCATTGAGTTCTATGCCGAGAACGTGGAGACACCTGCCACGGAGGTGCCGGAAGAGATACAGGACAACCTCGTCAGCGCCATCTATGCCTGCCACGACGGTGTGGTACGCATGATTCCTGCCTATCCTGACGTGGTGGAGACCTCCAGCAACCTCGCCATCATCGACATCGAAGCCGGAAAAGCTACTTTCAAGGTGCTGCCGCGTTCTAGCCGTGAAGACATGAAAGACTACATCGTGCAGATGCTGGAAAGCTGCTTCAACATGGCGGGCATGAAGGTGGAGACCAACGGCAGCTACGGCGGATGGGATCCCAACCCCGACAGTCCGCTGCTGCACCACCTGCTGCGCGTCTACAAGGAGCAGAACCATACGGAGGGGTCTGTAGAGGTAGACCATGCAGGCTTGGAGTGCTCGATCATCCTCGGCAAGTACCCTCACCTCGACGTGGTATCGATGGGACCGACGATAAGGAGTCCGCACACAACCACCGAGCGGTGCCTCATCGCCACCATAGAACCTTTCTGGAAACTGCTCCGTCAGGCATTGGAAGAGATTCCTGCCAAGTAAAAAGAACTAATGCCCTCCCTGTAAGGAGTAGAGGGCATTAGGGCTAAGGCATGAAAGTGGAAACATGAGACGGATAGTAAGATTCATATTCTTTAGCCTCGTCCTGGCATTGGCTTGTCAGGACGGGGTCTTCATGTACCCGCAGCAAGACGGCAGCGGACAGCCGTCAGCATGCCAGCGAAGCAGGAACGACCGACTGCGCCATGAAAGCATCGCGGAGCAGCCGTCGCCAGTGGCGATGCTCTCCAACGGTCAGAACAACTACCGCTTCAGCAGTTCACGTCCGCAAAGACTCATACCAGCCTACGGCTGCAAGCAACAACGCGGCAACGGCAAGTTGCCTTTCTCCTACCTTTTCAGCCACCATCAAAACCACACCAACGGTCAAGTTCCAGCCTGCGTGCAGGCAGCATTTGTGCCGTTTGTCTCGTGCAAAGACCTTTTCCTTGCATTGAGACACATCATCCGTTGACGCTTTTCTATTCTTTCAACAGCCCCACATGTGAGGGCTTACCATCGTCGTCATGCCATCGCCGTAGGGTCTTTGCCTGTCTGAGACCGTAGGTTTGTGGCATACACTCCTATCATATCCATTAACAAATCAACAAAACATCAGTAGTTACCTATCTTAATAAAAAGAAAATATCATGAGTACTCTAACACTTGCGATTGTTATCGTGTTTGTCATCGGTTACGCCTGCATTGCCTTGGAGAGCGTAACCAGAGTGAACAAGGCAGCCATTGCCTTGCTGATGCTTGTTGTATGCTGGACGCTGTTCATGTTTGACCCGGGTGCCTACCTGACGGGTTACAGTGGTAATGCCCTCTACGAGAAGGTGAACGATGTCATCGGCATGCACTTAGGTTCAACGTCTACCACCCTGTTCTTCCTCATGGGTGCCATGACGATTGTGGAGATTGTAGACCAGTACGGCGGCTTCAACTTCGTGCGCGACACGCTGAAGACCACCAGCAAGCGGTCGCTGCTCTGGCGCATCGCCTTCATGAGCTTCTTCCTCTCTGCCATCCTCGACAACATGACCACCAGCATCGTCATGGTGATGATCTTGCGCAAGCTGGTCAGGGAGAAAGCCGACCGCATCGTCTACGCCTCGCTGGTCATCATCGCTGCCAACTCTGGTGGTGCTTTCTCGCCCATCGGCGATGTGACCACCATCATGCTGTGGAACACCAACCTCATCACTGCCGCCGGAGTCATCAAGGAACTGCTGCTGCCATCGCTCATCTCAATGGTGGTGCCTGCCTTCCTGTTGCAGTTCACCCTGAAAGGTGAACTTGCCGCAGAGACGGACAGCGTAGCTGTGACCACTACCGACGAGTTTACTTCATGGCAACGCAAGACCATCTTCTTCCTCGGCGTGGGCGGTCTGATGTTCGTTCCGGTATTCAAGAGCCTCACCCAGCTGCCACCTTATCTCGGCATCCTGCTCGTGTTGGGCATACTCTGGACGGTGACGGAAATTTTCTGTGCGCACCTGAAACACCCGGAACAGGGCGACAGCATGCAGAAACGTGTCAGCAACCTGCTCTCACGCATCGACATCTCCACCATCCTGTTCTTCCTGGGCATACTCATGGCTGTGAGCTGTCTGGAAGAGGTGGGCGTGCTGACGGCTCTCGGATCATGGCTCAACACCGCCAGCGGTGGTAACCACTATCTGGTGACGGGTGCCATAGGTATTTTGTCAAGCATCGTCGACAACGTGCCACTCGTGGCAGGCTGTATGGGTATGTACCCGTTAGCTCCTACCGGCGACATGGCTGTAGACGGCATCTTCTGGCAACTGCTTGCCTACTGTGCCGGTGTCGGCGGCTCACTGCTCATCATCGGTAGTGCCGCTGGCGTCGTCGTCATGGGCTTGGAGAAGATTACCTTCGGATGGTACATGCGCCACATCACGCCTGTAGCCTTTATCGGCTATCTTGCCGGCATCGCATGCTACTGGCTGTTGCGCACGTTTATATTCTAAAGAGAACGAGAGAAAAGGGAGCGTAGGGAACGAGAGGACAAGGGAACGATATAAACCTATAAATCTCACACTCAACAATGCAAAACAAAAAAATGCGCTTTTTTGTTTTGCATTGTCTTTGAATTACACTACCTTTGCAGCGAAAACCAAAGAATTATAACATTATGGACGATTACCCGGCGGAAAATTACAAACAGTAAGGCGGGGGATATGGCACGGCAAAGCTGCTAATCCCTTTGCCGAAATGATCAATTGCCAATTAAGAAATTGTCAATTAAAAAAGGATTAGCACCAATGAAGACATACTGGAACACAACCAACGGCTTGAAGACACTCCAGGAGTGGGAGCCGAATTGCTGGATACAGGTCACCTGCCCCACCGATGAGGACAGGCAGTATCTGGAGGAGACTTTCAACATTCCCGACTATTTCATGAGCGACATCAGCGATACCGATGAGCGTGCCCGCTACGAATACGACGACGGCTGGATGCTCATCATCCTGCGTATCCCCTATGTCAAGGAAATCCGGTCACGCACACCCTATACCACCGTGCCGCTGGGTATCATCCACAAGCGCGATGTCACCATCACCGTCTGCTACTACGAGACGAACATGATGCTCGACTTCGTGAGCTACCAGCAGAAGCGTGGCGAGGGATTCGTCGACTACGTGGATATGATTTTCAGACTCTTCCTCTCCTCTGCTGTATGGTACCTGAAACGACTCAAGCAAATCAGTACGCTGATAGAGAAGGCGAAACGCAACTTAGACAAGGAGGTGAACAACGAGAGTCTGATAGGTCTGTCAAGACTGCAAGACTCACTCACCTACTTCATCACGTCTATCCGTGGCAACGAAAACTTGCTGCAGAAACTGAAGTTTAAACTTCAGGTGGACGAATTGGATGCCGACCTCATCGAAGACGTCAACATCGAGATGTCACAGGCACGTGAGACCACAAACATCTATTCCAACATCCTGGAATCGACGATGGACACCTATACAAGCGTCATCAACAACAACATGAATACCGTGATGCGTACCCTCACCTCCGTCAGCATCATCATGATGTTCCCCACCCTCATCGCCTCTCTCTTTGGCATGAACCTCATCAACGGTATGGAGACCAGCCGCTTCGGTTTCATTCTGGCACTCGTCATCTCATTCTTCGTCTCGGCAGGTTCATGGTGGATATTGCGCCATAAGCGACTGATATAAAGAAAAGAGACCCTCCTATAAGCACCAAACCGTAAAAAAAGTTTGGAAAAATTAGGCAGTTACAAATTTTTTAACTAAGTTTGCAACTTGTAATACTTTGTTGACCCTATCTCAGGCTGTGGTCAACAGTCTAATGAATAACCTAAATATCAGTAAAATGATGGACTCTCAAGAGAAGACCCTCGAACAGGGCGTAGAAGAAATGAAGCAGACGGTGGAAACGCCGGCAGTAGAAAACGTAGAAGAAAAGGCTGAGCAGGTAACTGAAGAGGTGAAAGCCGAGGAAACAACAGCTGAGGCAACAGAAGAAGCTACAGCTGACACAACCGAGGAAGCGCCGGCTGAAGCTCCCATATGCAGCGGCTCCGCCACTGCCCCCGAAGCTGAAGAGAAGCCTGCCAAGGTCTACAACACCAAGCAGGAGGTTTTGGAGCGATTGAAGGAAATCGCCCACAGCGACGAGACTCCGCTCAAGAGCGAGGTTGAACTGCTGAAAACCGTCTTCTATAAACTCCACTTTGCTGAGCGTGACGCACAACAGAAAGCTTACCTGGAAGCCGGTGGCGACCCTGCCACCTATCAGGTGCTGCCCGATGCCGACGAAGAGGTCTTCAAGGCAGAGATGATCGTCATTAAAGAGAAACGCCAAAAGGCTTTCCTCGAACTGGAAGCCGAGAAGCAAGAGAACCTGAAGAAGAAACTCGACATCATAGAGAAAATCAAGTCGATGGTGACCTCGCCAGAGGAAGCCAACAAGGCATTCCCGGAATTCAAGGCACTGCAACAGCAATGGAAGGAAATTAAAGCTGTGCCGGCAGAAAAAGCCAACGAACTGTGGCGCAACTACCAGTTGTACGTAGAACAGTTCTACGATCTGCTTCGCCTGAACAGCATCGCCCGCGACGAAGACTTCAAGAAGAATCTCGAAGCCAAGACCAAGCTCTGCGAGATTGCCGAGAAACTGGCAGACGAGGAAGATGTCATCAGCGCCTTCCACCAGTTGCAAGACCTGCACCAGCAGTACCGCGAGATCGGACCTGTTGCCAAGGAGTTGCGCGAAGAGATTTGGACTCGCTTCAAGGCTGCCTCTACCGTCATCAACAAGCGCCACCAACAGCACTTCGAAGGTCTGCGTGCACGCGAAGAGGAGAACCTCGCCAAGAAGACAGCTCTCTGCGAGAAGGTGGAAGCCATCGCCAAGGAAGAGGTGAAGGGCAGTGCCGGATGGGAGAAGCTGACCAAGGAAATCATTGAGATACAGCAAGAGTGGAAGACCATCGGTTTTGCTCCGCAGAAGATGAACGTGAAGATCTTTGAACGCTTCCGCGCTGCCTGCGACGACTTCTTCAACCGCAAAGGTGAATACTTCAAGGAGATGAAGGAACGCTTCGCCGAGAATGCCGAGAAGAAAAAGGCACTCGTTGAGCGGGCACAGGCACTCGCTGACTCTACCGAATGGCGCTCTACCAGCGACAAGCTCATCGCCCTGCAGAAGGAGTGGAAGACCATCGGAATGGTACCCAAGAAGTTGGGTGACCAGTTGTGGAACGACTTCCTCACCGCCTGCAACAAGTTCTTCGAGGCACGCAATGCCGCCACAGCAGGTACACGCAACGAGGAACGTGAGAACTTAGAGAAAAAGAAGAGCATCATCGAACAACTCAAGGCTCTTGCTGAGGAGGCTGGCGACGACCTGCAGGAGAAGGTTCAGGCACTGACCGAGGAGTTCAACCAGACGGGACATGTACCCTTCAAGGAGAAAGACAAGGTATTCAAGGAGTACCACGCCATCCTCGACAAACTCTACAAAGAACTGAACGTCAAGACGGCACGCCGCCGACTCGACAACTTCAAGAGCAACCTGAAAAACGTAGCTGAACGCGGTGCCAACGCCCTCGACAGTGAGCGCAGCAAGCTCATGCGTCGCTATGAGCAGCTGAAGCAGGAAATCAACACCTACGAGAACAATATCGGCTTCCTCAATGCTTCGTCGAAGAAAGGCAACAGCCTCATCGACGAGATGAACCGCAAGGTACAGAAACTCAAAGACGACCTGCAGCTCACCCGCGACAAAATCAAGGCTATTGATGCTGAGAACGGATAACCATCCCACATGATAACCACATGTACCCAAGAGGATGTGTCAATTGACACATCCTCTTTTCTTTTTTATACCAACCATGCCAGGTTCTTGAACGTATCGTCAATCGTCTCGATAATAGCCATAGCGTATATCGTATAACGTATAATGAAAATTAAAAACATTCTCCATGATACGGGATAATACAGAAAAGCACTTGCAAAAGGAGCATCGGAAGTTGTACCTTTGCAGTAATATAATTCATAATATAATTCATATATTGCCAACTTATAAAAAAGTGGAAACGATTTGGAGAATAGTACTAAAATGACTACCTTTGCGGAAATAGCTATCCCAAGAAGGAGGATGTAAGAATACCAGAATATGTTTTACCCCAAAAAACGAAAAGAAATGAACCAGAGGACTACTGCAGAACGAGTGTTCGAGATATTCAAGGAACTGAACCAGATACCACGCCCTTCGCATCACGAAGAGCTTGTTGCCGACTACTTGTGCCACTTTGCCGAGCGGCTACACCTCAGCTACCGACGCGACGCACAGAACTGTGTGGTCATCAGCAAGCCAGCCACGCCCGGACATGAGGGTGCTGAGCCGGTGGTGCTGCTGAACCACATGGACATGGTGTGCGTGGGAATGGCTGACCCGCTTCGCGACTCCATCGTTGCTTATACGGAAGACGGATGGATGAAGGCACGCGGCACGTCGCTCGGTGCCGACAACGGCATCGGGCTGTCGATGGCGCTGGCTGTGCTGGAAAGTGACGATGTGGTACACGGCCCGTTGGAAGTCATCACCACCACCAACGAAGAGGACGGTATGTCGGGGGCTGCCAACCTGAGCGAAGACTTCATTCGCGGACGCAAGGTCATCAACCTGGACTCAGAAGACTACGACACCATCACCACCGGAGCTGCCGGAGCCTGCCTGCAGCTGCATCGCATCCCTGTCAGCCGCCAACAGCCACGGCAGGGAGACAGCAGTTGGTATCGCATCCGCTTCGAAGGCGGACTGGGCGGTCACTCCGGTGTCGACATCAACAAGGGGCGCTGTAGTGCGGTGACCGAAAGCCTGTTCCTGCTGGATTACCTCGACCGCCATGCTGACTACGACCTGGCTGCCATCAACATTGGCGAAGCCAACGCCTCGATAGCCTCCAAGGGAGAGATGGTGCTGGTGGCATACGATTCGGACGTCACATTCAGCAACCTGCAAGAGTGCATGAACCGATGGGTAGCTGAGCACTATCCGCAAGACAGCGGCATGAGGTGCCTCATCGAGGCATGCGAACCCGCCGAAACCGTCATCAGCAGCAAGTCTGTCAAGGCACTGACAACCGCGTTGAAGCAGGTACCGCAGGGTGTGGTCAGGATGAGCAGCACGATGAAGGACACGGTAGAGACGTCGAACAACATCGGACGCATCGTGACTGAAACTGACAACATCATGGTCTCTACCCATACGCGCAGCTTCATCGACAGCGAAATGGAACGGCTGAGCCAGCAGATAGCAGACACGTTCAAGGCTGGCGGCGCATCATCGGAGTTAGTGATGTCGGCACCCGCATGGCAGGAAGACCAGCAGTCGGCATTCCTGCAACTCACGTCAGACACATTCCAGGACGTGCTGGGCTGGCGGCCACGCATGGTTGCCATGCACTTCGTCTTGGAAGCGGGCTTCTTCGTTGCCAAGTATCCAGGCATTCAGATGGCAAGCATCGGGCCACGCATCGTGGAACCCCACTCCACCAGCGAACGACTGGAACTGAAGACCGTCGACGACATCTGGAAGGTGCTCCTCGAACTGCTCTGCCGATTGGCTTCCCTACAATAATTCAAAATGACAGGAAGCAATGATCCAACAGATAAAAGAAAAAGCCAACCGCTTTATTACCAAGCGATTGGCTTTATTTGGTGTTGGGGTACTCGGACTCGAACCAAGAATGACAGGACCAGAATCTGTAGTGTTACCATTACACCATACCCCAATGTCCTTTGCTAACCAAGGAATGCCCTTCCTCGTGTTTTGCGGGTGCAAAGGTAGTATTTTTCTGTGAACCGCCAAAGAAAACAACGACTTTTTTATAAAAAATCTCAAATAAAAGACCGTTTTGAGATTTTTATTTTGTACTTAGCAACGTTTACACTACCTTTGCATACTCAAAGAAAAGGGGCATTGAAGGGAATAAAATACAGAAAACATTAAGAATGGAAGAAGCAAAGAAATTAGTAGATATTATCGTTGAAGGTATTCAAGAGAAGAAAGGAACAGACATTGTCGTTGCCGACCTCGACGGACTGGACGGCACTATCTGCCGCTATTTCGTCATCTGTCAGGGAAACTCACCCATGCAGGTCGAGGCCATTGCCGAGAGTGTTGGCGACTATGCCCGCGAGAAGGCAGGCGAGAAACCCGTACACGTGGTAGGTCTGGAGAACGCCCAATGGGTAGCACTGGACTATGTCGACGTGATGGTACACATCTTCCTGCCCGAAACACGCAGCTACTACGACCTGGAGACGCTGTGGCAGGATGCCAAAATGGAAATGATACCCAATTTAGATTAGACTATGAATAATCAACAGCAAAACAATAATGCACCGAAGATGCCGAAGTTCAACATGAACTGGATCTACGCACTGGTGCTCATCTCGCTTGCCGTGATGTTCTTTGCAGGCAACGACAGCCTGACCAAGACATCGGGAAGCATCAAGAAAGACTATACCACCTTCGTGGACTATGTGAACAAGGGGTATGCAGCCCGCGTGGTGGTGAACAAGAAAGCAAGCAACGCACGCATGTATGTGAAGCCACAGTACATCCGCGAAATCTTCAAGGCCTCAGCCAAGCAGGTGGGCACGGAACCATGCGTCATCGTGGAAATCGGGTCGGTAGACAACCTGGAGAACTTCCTGAATACTGCCATGAAAGAAAAGAAGATTGGCAGCTACAGCTACGACAATAAGAGCGAAGACGGACTGATGGACATACTGATGAGCATCCTGCCGTGGATTATCTTCATCGGCATCTGGTTCTGGCTGATGAACAGAATGGGCGGTGGTGCAGCCGGAGGGGGCATATTCAACGTCGGAAAGTCAAAGGCTCGCCTCTATGAGAAGACGAAGGACATCAATATCACCTTCAAGGACGTAGCAGGACAAGCCGGTGCAAAGCAGGAGGTGCAGGAGATTGTGGAGTTCCTGAAGAACCCGCAGAAGTATACCGAACTGGGCGGAAAGATTCCAAAGGGCGCTCTGCTCGTCGGCCCTCCGGGAACGGGTAAGACGCTGCTGGCAAAAGCTGTCGCAGGCGAAGCTGGCGTCCCATTCTTCTCGATGAGCGGAAGCGACTTCGTCGAGATGTTCGTGGGAGTCGGTGCCAGCCGTGTGCGTGACGTGTTCCGGCAGGCCAAGGAGAAGTCACCTTGTATTATATTCATCGACGAGATTGATGCCGTGGGACGTGCACGTTCGAAGAACCCTGCCATGGGTGGCAACGACGAGCGCGAGAACACGCTGAACGCCCTGCTCACCGAGATGGACGGCTTCGGCACCAACAGCGGTGTCATCGTCTTGGCTGCTACCAACCGCGTAGACATGCTCGACTCAGCTTTGCTACGCGCCGGACGCTTCGACCGACAGATTCATGTAGACCTGCCTGACCTGAGCGAACGTAAGGCCATCTTTAACGTACACCTGAAAGGAAAGAAGATAGACGACAGCGTCGACGTAGACTTGTTGTCACGACAGACACCCGGATTCTCCGGTGCCGACATTGCCAACGTCTGCAACGAGGCTGCACTCATCGCTGCCCGACACGACAGCAAGAGCATCGGCAAGCAGGACTTCTTGGATGCCGTTGACCGCATCATAGGTGGTCTGGAGAAGAAGACCAAAGTGATGACAGCAGAGGAGAAACGGTCCATCGCCCTGCACGAAGCAGGCCACGCCACCATCTCATGGTTCTGCCGCTATGCCAACCCGCTCATCAAGGTAACCATCGTACCGCGAGGACAAGCACTGGGTGCCGCCTGGTATCTGCCCGAAGAGCGCCAGATTACGACGAAAGAACAGATGCTCGACGAGATGTGCTCACTCTTGGGAGGACGTGCCGCAGAAGAACTCTTCACGGGACATATCTCTACTGGTGCCATGAACGACCTGGAGCGTGCCACGAAGAGTGCGTTCGGCATGATTGCCTACGCCGGCATGAGCGACAAGCTGCCTAACATCTGCTACTATAACAACCAGGAATACCAGTTCCAGCGTCCGTATTCAGAGACTACGGCAAAGCTCATCGACGATGAGGTGCTGAAGATGATCAACGAACAATATGCACGTGCCAAGGAGATTCTGTTGGAGCACAAGGAGGGGCACAACCAGTTGGCAGAGCTGCTCATCACCCGTGAGGTCATCTTTGCTGAAGACGTCGAAGCCATCTTCGGCAAGCGTCCGTGGGTGAGCCGTTCACAGGAGATCATGGAAGCCAACGCCGAGGCTGAAAAGAAAGAGGAGCCGAAGCTGGAAGATATGCCGGAAGCCGTAAAGCAGGCGCAGGCAGAGTTTGAGCAGTCGGAAAAGTCAGAATTATCAGACCAGTCCGAATTGTCCGACAAATCTGACAAGTCAGACAAATCCGCCCCGTCAAAACAATAAAAAAGAAAGTCCTTATGAGCGAGAAAATGAAAAACTTCATCACCCGCACCATATTCGGTGCCCTGTTTGTCATCGTCATGGTGGGCGGCATCGTGTGGCGTCCCGACAGTTTCATCCTGTTGTTCGCCATCATCACAGGACTCACGGTGTGGGAGTATACGGGACTGGTCAACGATATGGAACAGGTACAGGTGAACCGCTTCATCTCCACCGTAGCGGGTGTATACTTTTTCCTTGCCATGTCTGCCCAAAGCATCGGACTGACAGAGGGTTTCATCGTCTTCATCCCATACGTCCTGACGATGCTCTACCTGATGGTGAGCGAACTTTTCCTGAAGCAGCCCCACCCCATCAATGACTGGGCATACACCATGCTGGGACAGATGTATATCGCCATTCCCTTTTCGCTTATCAACGTGCTGGCGTTCCAAAACTGGTCATACAACTACCTCTACCCGCTGAGCATATTCATCTTCCTGTGGGTAAACGACAGCGGTGCCTACTGTGTAGGTTCGCTTCTCGGCAAGCATAAGTTTTTTCCGCGCGTCAGTCCTGGCAAGAGTTGGGAGGGCAGCATCGGTGGTGCCATTCTCGTGATACTCATAGCATACGCCATCGGGGTTGTTAACAACATGACACTACTTGATGCAGAAGAGCAGCCTACACTTTTTTCTGCCTCATTGAGTATAGCTGAATGGATAGGTATGGGACTCGTCGTCGTTGTCTTCGGAACTTTGGGAGATTTGGTTGAAAGTTTGTTCAAGCGCACGCTCGGCATCAAAGACAGCGGCAACATCCTGCCCGGTCACGGTGGCATGCTCGACCGCTTCGACTCATCGATTCTTGCCATCCCCGCTGCTGTGGTCTATCTCTATACGCTTTCGCTGATGTAAGAGTGAAGTAAAGGATAAATGATCAATTAGGAGTTGGATGTTAAGAGTTGTACCATGATGCGGGCAGCATTGGCCGGCGCCACATCAGAGCCTAACTTCTGGGCTACCTCTTCATATCCCTGCAACATCTTGTCACGTCCAGGCTGTCCCGGTAAGACACGGTACAATTCGTTGGCGATGCGATAGACACGGAAGCGGTCAGCAAAAAGTTCCTTCACCACTTCTCGGTCGGCAATAAGGTTAACGAGTGATATGAACGGTACCTTGATAATATGGTTGAAGGCGAAACGGATGAGCTTGGGCAGTGGTGTCTCGTAGCATACCACCTGCGGCACACGGAACAATGCCGTTTCTAACGTTGCCGTTCCGCTGGTAACTAATGCCGCCGTTGCATGCGACAACAGTTCGTAAGTTTGGTCCTTCACCAGTTGCACACGAGTACCTTTTATAAACTTCTCATAATAAGCATCATCAATAGAAGGTGCCCCTGCCAATACCAGCTGATAGTCTTCAAAACGCTTCGCCGCCTCTATCATTGCAGGCAGGTTGTCTTTGATTTCTTGCTTACGGCTGCCAGCCAGTAACGCGATGACTGGGCGGAAATCCATCCTGCAAGAATCGCTCCCATTCTGGCGCACGACAAACTGCTCAAAGCTCTCATGATAGTTGGCACGAAACGCCGAAACTTCTTCTGCCGTCGGATTTCCTACATAATGGATGGGATAGCGATGCTTCTTTTCGTAAAATTCTTTCTCAAACGGAAGAATAGAAAACATCTCCTTCACATCACGCTTGATGCTCTTGATGCGCCACTCCTTCCATGCCCAAATCTTGGGAGAGATATAGTAATAGACTGGTATGGGGCGAACGCTCACCCGTTCCGTCTTCGCTCCGTCCCCCTGTTTCCACTTTCCCTCATTATAGCGACGGACAAACTTGGCAATATTGAGGTTAAAACCAGGATAGTCAACGAGAATGACCACATCGGGTTGCCACCTGACAATGTCTTCCTTACACATTTTCATGTTCTTGAAAATGGTATTCAGATGCAAGAGAACAGGCACAAAGCCCATATATGCCAAGTCCTTATAATGCTTCACCAGCGTACCGCCAACGGCTGCCATCTGGTCGCCGCCGAAGAAACGGAACTCCGATTCTTTGTCATAATATTTCAAAGCCTTCATCAGGCGCGATGCATGCAAGTCACCGCTCGCCTCACCAACTATCAGATAATATCTCATGCTCTTGACTTTTCACCATCGGCAAAGTTGCCATAACACATCATACACCCTCCATTCTCATTCCTCGGTATTCCACTCCTGAGCCATCCGCTCCATCACGCTGTAAGCCGTGACATCCATCTGTGTCGGTGTCACGCTGATGTATCCGTTCGCCAACGCCCAACGGTCTGTATCAGTAGCTTCAGGTTCGTCATTCTGATACTGTCCTACCATCCAGTAGAAGTCGTACCCGTGGGGATGTCGTTCTTTCACCACCTCGTTTACCCACCTGCCGAAGCTCATCCGGCACACCTTGATGCCAGCAAACTCCTCCCGACGGGGGAAGTTGATGTTCAGGCAGATGCCTTTTGGCATACCTTCATTGAGCACCCGCTTGACAAACATCCGCACATAGCTACGCAGATGGGACAGGTTTGCCTCCGGATTGTAGTCACACGACGAGAAGGCTATGCTCGGAATATATTTCATGCAGCCCTCCATGGCGACTCCCATCGTACCACTATAGTGCGTGTTCACTGTGGAGTTGTCGCCGTGGTTGATGCCCCCGATGATCAGGTCTGGTGTCCTGCCGTCGAGCAGTTGGTCCAGGGCAAGCTTCACACAGTCGACTGGCGTACCCGTACACGACCACACCTCGGCACCGGCAATGTCTTTCCGACGTTTCAGATACAACGGAGGAACGGCAGAGAAGGCACAGGCAAAGCCTGAACGCGCCGCTTCGGGCGCACAGACGATGATTTCAGCCATGTCCTTCAGGAATTCACACAGGTAGCGAAGCCCTCCTGAATGGTAGCCGTCATCGTTGGAAATCAGTATTAAAGGTCTCTTCTTTTCTTTCTCCATGGGTTGGGTTACTATAATTTTGCCCACAAAAGTACGAAAAAAGGTTTAAAAGCACGTCATCTAAAATAAAATTCGTAATTTTGTCCCCTAATTATTTTTTAAGGAGAATGAGTCAAATGGGAAAAATCATCGCATTAGCAAATCAGAAAGGTGGCGTAGGCAAGACGACAACATCCATCAACCTGGCTGCTTCACTGGCAACACTGGAGAAGACGGTACTGGTTGTTGACGCTGACCCGCAGGCCAACGCATCAAGTGGCTTGGGCGTAGACATCAAGGAAGTAGAGTGCTCACTCTACGAATGTATCATAGACCATGCTGACGTGCGCGATGCCATCTATACAACAGATATTGACGGACTGGACATCATCCCCAGCCACATCGACCTGGTCGGTGCAGAGATAGAGATGTTGAACCTGGAAAACCGCGAAAAGGTGGTCAGCGACCTGCTGGCTCCTATCCGAGACGAATATGACTACATCCTGATAGACTGTTCGCCATCGCTCGGACTGATTACCGTCAACGCACTCACGGCTGCCGACTCGGTCATCATCCCCGTACAGTGTGAGTACTTTGCATTGGAAGGCATCAGCAAGTTGCTGAGCACCATCAAAATCATCAAGAGCAAGCTGAACCCGAAGTTGGAGATTGAAGGTTTCCTGCTGACCATGTACGACTCGCGTCTGCGACTCGCCAACCAGATCTACGACGAGGTGAAGCGCCACTTCCAGGAACTGGTCTTCAAGACAGTCATCCAGCGCAACGTCAAGCTCAGCGAGAGTCCGAGCCACGGATTGCCCGTCATCCTCTACGATGCCGATTCCAAGGGTGCCAAGAACCACCTGGCACTTGCCAAGGAAATCATCGGAAAGAACGAGAAAGATTAGTCTAACAGGAGTTTGAGACACAAAAGAAGTTGCTTCCATTCAACTCCCTTAACATACTTAATAGATTATGGCCGTAAGAAAAAAATACAACAAGACGACGAAGATAGCCGCATTGGGACGTGGCTTAGACGCACTGATCTCTACCGATGACGTCAGCACGCAAGGTAGTTCGACCATCAACGAAGTACCCATCAGCCAGATTGAAGCCAACCCCAACCAGCCCCGACGTGAGTTCGACCAGGCTGCACTCGAGGAACTTGCCAACAGCATCAAACAACTGGGCATTGTGCAACCCATCACGCTGCGACAGATGGAAGACGGAAAGTTCCAGATTATCGCCGGTGAACGGCGTTGGCGTGCATCACAGCTGGCAGGACTGACTGCCATCCCCGCATACATCCGCACCATCAAGGACGAGAACGTCATGGAGATGGCACTCGTGGAGAACATCCAGCGCGAAGACCTGAATGCCATCGAGATAGCCCTTGCCTACGAACACCTGTTGGAAAAGAGTGGCATGACACAGGAAAAGGTCAGCGAACGTGTTGGCAAGAGCCGTGCCGCCATTGCCAACTACCTGCGACTGCTCAAGCTCCCGGCACAGGTACAGATGGCATTACAGAAGAAGGAGATAGACATGGGACACGCACGCGCGCTCCTGTCACTCACCAGTCCGTCGCTGCAGCTGAAGCTTTTCAAGGAAATCTATAAGAACGGCTACTCCGTTCGCAAGGTAGAAGAACTCTGCCACCAGCTGAACAACGGTGAGGACATCCAGACAGCCAAGAAGACTATCGCTGCCAAGGCAAAGTTGCCTGAAGAGTTCAACCTGCTGAAGACACGGCTGTCGAAATTCTTCAACACGAAGGTGCAGATGAGCTGCAACGCTCAGGGCAAGGGACGCATCAGCATCCCCTTTTCCTCAGAGGAAGAACTGGAGCACATCATGAGTGTCTTCGACAAGATGAAATCATAAAAACAGAACAGGAACGTGGGTATCCGTATTCAACATATCGTACACCTTGCCGTGACGGCAGTCTTCATGTTCGTTGCCAGTGCCAACCAAGCAGTGGCACAGAACGTCGTCGTAGAAGAAGACTCACTGTTCATCGCCGAGCCGTTGCTCATCCCCGGAGAAGACAGTGCCAAGATTGTAGCAATGGCAGATACGACGATACAGAAGAAGCAGAAACGCGACTGGAACACCTGGCGGCCGGATGCCAAAAAGGCATTGTGGCTGGCACTCGTCATCCCCGGTGGCGGACAGATTTACAACCGCAAATACTGGAAGCTGCCCATCTTCTATGGAGGCATAGCTGGATGTATCTATGCATTGACCTGGAACAACCAGATGTACCACGACTACTCTCAGGCATACATCGACATCACCGACAACGATCCTAACACGCAGAGCTACAACTCGTTCCTGCACTTAGGAACAACGATAACCGACAGCAACAAGAGCTATTATCAGGAACTGTTCCGCAAGCGAAAGGACCGCTATCGCCGCTATCGCGACCTCAGCATCTTCGTCATGATTGGCATCTATGCACTATCCGTCATCGATGCATACGTCGATGCCTCGCTGTCGGAGTTTGACATCTCCGACGACCTGAGCCTGCGCGTGTCACCTACCATCATCAACGACAAGACCTCACGCAACCCTATGAAGCCTTCGGGCATAGGAGTGGGATGCAGCCTAAACTTCTAACCGTAAGCGAATGAGCATCAGACAACTGGTCATCATCCTCACAACCCTCATCAGCAGCACGATGCAGGCACAAAGTGAAGACTACGTGATTGTCACCGACGAACAGGGACATCGCGAAGAGATTACAGTGCCGGAATCGTTCTCGTTTGATGTCGACAAACGGCTGGAGATGTATCATGCAAAGTCGCTGATGCGCGAAGACTGCAACCTGCCCAACTACGACCCGGAGACCTCGAAGGAAACCATCATCGACCGCATGCAGCGCATGCCGACGGTTATGGAGATGCCCTACAACGAGGTTGTGCGCAAATTCATCGACAGATACACCAAGCGCGGACGACGACAGGTCAGCGCCATGCTGGGCATCGCCAACTTCTATATGCCCATCTTCGAACAGGCGTTGGAGAGCTACCAACTACCGTTGGAACTGAAATACCTGCCCGTGATTGAGTCTGCACTCAACCCCAACGTCACATCGCGCGCAGGGGCATCAGGGCTGTGGCAGTTTATGCCGATAGCAGCCAAGCAATACGACCTGCAAGTCAACTCACTGGTAGACGAACGTCGAGACCCCATCAAAGGGTCGTATGCCGCCGCCCACATGCTCAGCGACCTCTATAAGATATACGGAGACTGGAACCTCGTCATTGCAGCATACAACTGTGGGCCAGGAAACGTGAACAAAGCCATCCACCGAGCTGGCGGAGAGACCGACTACTGGAAGATATACCCCTACCTGCCGAAAGAGACACGCGGATATGTGCCGTCGTTCATCGCCGCCAACTACATCATGAACTACTATTGTGAGCATAACATCTGCCCCATGGACACCCGGCTGCCACTGAAGTCGGACACGGTGGTCGTCAACCGCGACCTGCACTTCGACCAGATTGCTGCCGTCATCGGCATAGATGTCGACCAGCTGAAAGAACTCAACCCTCAATATCGGCGCAACATCGTCAACGGCAGAAGCCGACCTGCAGCCATCCGCATGCCGACAAAATACATCATGAAGTTCATCGACATGCAAGACTCCATCTATAACTACACCACCAGCAAATACAAGCGAAAGCGCTCAGAGGTGGAAATCGGCGAAAAGACAACACCTGTACGTGCACACAGACCGCAGCAAATCGAGCCAGACAGCAAGGCAGCTACAGCGGTGGAGAGTCAACCAAACCCTGTCAGGCAGCCCATCATCAACGAGAAGAGCCGCAGCAGTTCCCGACGACATGCCGACATCCCTTCGGCATCGCAGAAAAGGAAGAGAAGGAGATGAAGGCTGATGGTTGAAAGATGATTGAAACAGAACCTTTTCGTCAAGCCAGATGACTAAAGCGGAGCTTGCTTCAGGTTTAGCATGGCGAGAAAAGATGCAGGAATATGAACAATAAGAATAGGAGAATACATACATGAAAGAGACACCGAATAGACCTAAAGACCCCGTGAAGCCTGAGATGACGGAAGAAGATTGGGAGAAGAAAGTAGATGAAGCGTTCGAACATCTGCTGGAAACCTACTTACAGTCACCCCACCGCAAGAAGGTGGACATCATCACCAAGGCTTTCAACTTTGCCAGACAAGCACACAAAGGAGTAAGACGCCTGTCGGGTGAACCTTACATCATGCACCCCATTTCCGTAGCACAGATTGCAGCGGAGGAGATAGGACTCGGTTCTACCAGCATCTGTTCGGCGCTCCTGCACGATGTCGTGGAAGACACAGACTTCACCACGGAAGACATCGAAAACATCTTCGGACCAAAGATAGCCCAGATTGTTGACGGACTGACCAAGATCAGCGGCGGCATCTTTGGTGAGCAGGCATCGGCACAAGCCGAGAACTTCAAGAAACTGCTGCTGACCATGAGTGATGACATTCGCGTCATACTCATCAAGATCTGCGACCGCCTGCACAACATGCGCACCTTGCAGTCACAGCCTGCCAACAAGCAATACAAGATAGCCGGTGAGACGCTATACATCTATGCTCCCCTTGCCAACCGGTTGGGACTGAACAAGATCAAGAGCGAACTGGAAGACCTCAGCTTCAGGTATGAACATCCCGACGACTACAGGGCTATCCAGAAGAAACTGGAACTGACCGAGCAGTCGCGCGACAAACTGTTCAAAGACTTCACAGACCCCATCCGCGAACAACTGGACAAGATGGGACTGCAATATGAAATCAAGGCACGCGTGAAAACACCTTATTCAATATGGAACAAGATGCAGAACAAGCATGTCACCTTCAACGAGATATACGACATCCTGGCGGTGCGCATCATCTTCAAGCCAACGACACCGGAAACGGAAGCCAACGACTGCTTCAACATCTATCTGGCACTGAGCAAGATATACAAGAGCCACCCCGACCGGTTGCGCGACTGGGTGAGCCACCCGAAAGCCAACGGCTATCAGGCACTGCACGTCACCCTGATGTCGAAACAAGGTCAGTGGATAGAGGTACAGATACGCTCCGAGCGCATGAACGAGATAGCAGAACAGGGGTTCGCTGCCCACTGGAAATACAAGGAAGGTGCCGACATCGTCCGCGAGATTGCCGAAGACGAGGGCGAACTCAACGACTGGCTGCGCACCATCAAGGAGATTCTCGACGACCCGCAGCCCGATGCCATGGACTTCCTCGATGCCATCAAGCTCAACCTCTTTGCTTCTGAAATCTTCGTCTTCACACCGAAAGGTGAGATCAAGACCATGCCGGCAGGCTGTACAGCCCTTGACTTTGCTTTCCAGATACACACCTTCCTCGGCAGCCACTGCATAGGAGCAAAAGTCAACCATAAGCTGGTGCCGTTGAGCCATAAGCTGCAGAGCGGTGACCAGGTAGAGATACTCACTTCCAACTCACAGCACGTTCAACCCTCATGGATCAACTTCGTCAGCACAGCCAAGGCCAAGGGAAAGATACAAGCCATCCTGCGCAGAGACAGCCGCGAGATACAGAAGCGCGGAGAGGCAATCCTGGAACAATGGCTCAAGAGCAACGGCATGGAGATGAAGTCGTCGCACCTCGACCGTCTGTGCGAACTGCATGAACTGCAGAAACACGAAACCTTCCTGCAGGCTCTCGGCGAGAAGAACATCCTCTTGGGCGACCGAGACCTTGACGAACTGCGCGGAAAGAAGAAAAAGCAAGGTTCCAACTGGCGCAAGTATGTGCCCTTCCTCAAGAGCGACACCTCCCAACAGACGGCTGCAAAGAAGCCTGAAGTGACAGATGAAGACCAGAAATTCATCGTTGTAGGCAAGGATTTCAACAAGAAGAAGCCCATCTTCGTCTCTGAAGACAACATCAACAAATACATCAACCCGCAGTGCTGCCACCCCATCCCCGGTGACGACATCCTCGGATACATCGACAACCAGAGCCGCATAGAAATCCACAAGCGCGCCTGTCCGGTAGCGTCAAAACTCAAGGCAAGCTTCGGCAACCGCATCCTTGACGCCAAGTGGCAGATGCACCGCGAGATGTTCTTCGACGCAACGGTACGCATCCGAGGCATAGACCGCAAGGGGCTGCTGCGCGACGTTGCCGATGTACTTGCCGATCAGCTCAGCATCAACATCCATCGCATCGTCGTCACCAGCGACAACGGGGTCTTCGACGGCTCCATTGAGGTGCGTGTTCACGACCGTGACGACGTGAAGGTCATCATGGAGACACTCAAGAAGGTGGAAGACTTGCAGGAAATCTCACAGATTATGTAGGAGTTAGAGGGAGTTAGAGGGAGATAGAAGGAGATAGAGGGAGATAGAAGGAGGTAGAGGGAGGTAGTGGGAAAAAGTTCTTTCCAAAGGAAAGCGACCGAAAGGCGAGTAGAACGAATGCAACACATGAATCAATAAAAAATGAAACAACTGAAGAACATCCTCAAAGGACACTGGACGGCAATAGCATTGTCAATGATTATTTGCCAAATGTCCATTGGCGAAGCCGCCGCCCGCGGCAAGTACGACAACACCGACACCCTGTTTGTAGCCAACGACGGCTCCTGCGAGTTCAAGACCGTCAACGCCGCCATAGAGGTGTGCCGCGCCTTCATGGAATACAAGAAAGTCATCTTCGTCAAGAAAGGCATCTACAAAGAGAAGGTCATCGTACCCTCGTGGCTCACCAACATTGAGATTATCGGAGAAGACCGCGACAACACCATCATCACCAACGATGACCATGCCAACATCAAGATACCACGCATAGGCAGGACCGACGACGAGGAGCTGCAACCGATGGGCACCTTCCGCACCTATACGGTCAAGGTTGAAGGCTGCAACATCACCTTCCGCAACATCACCATCGAGAACAATGCGCCGCGAAAGGGACAGGCAGTGGCTCTGCACACCGAAGGCGACCGTCTGAAGTTCATCAACTGCCGCTTCCTCGGCAACCAGGACACGGTATATACCGGCATGGAGAACACCCGTCTGTACTTCAAAGACTGCTATATCGAAGGCACCACCGACTTCATCTTCGGACCGTCCACCGCCTGGTTCGAATGTTGCGAGATACGCAGTAAGGTCAACTCCTACGTCACTGCTGCCTCCACTCCGAAGTACATCAAGTACGGCTATATCTTCAACAACTGCCGGTTGACAGCCGACGAGGGTGTTGACAAAGTCTATCTCGGTCGTCCCTGGCGTGCTTACGCCCACACCCTGTTCATGAACTGCGACCTTGGCAAGCACATCGTTGGCGCAGGTTGGCAGAACTGGAAAGACTATCACGACCCCGCTCAGGAGCACACCGTCCGCTACGAGGAATACAACAACAGCGGCAAGGGTGCCAACCCACAGACTCGCGTCAGCTGGAGCCGTCAGCTCACTGCTGCCGAAGCAGCCGCCATCACCCCCTCCTCCATCTTCGGTTGCACCGAATGGCTTCCCTGAAACATCTTTTGTAACCACCAAACAAATGGGCACACAAAAAGCGGCGAACCATGTGGTTCGCCGTCTTTCTTTTATATCTTTCTCTCCCCTTTGCCTTCCCCTCCCCTAAACAGGGGAGGACGGGAGGGGTCTCTTTTCTCCCCCTAAACAGGGGGAGTTAGAGAGGGTCTTCTTATTTCAGCTGAGCACCAGCAATGTTGAACTTCTTGCCATCTTTAACGATAACAACCTTACCGTTCTCAACATACTTCTTCACTGCAGGAGCAGCAGTAGCAGTTGTTGTTACAGAAGAGATACCTGTAGGAGTATCCGGGATATAGGTGATGTTGTAGATATTGATGGCACCATCAGGGAAACTGATGGTATTAGGACCAGCAACTACATCAAATTCATAGATAGGATAAACCTTGGTGGCACCTGTAGGGTTCTTCGCAGATTTGTTGCCCTCCATCTCAACCTCAATATAGCTATGATTTTCTTCTGTTTCATCTAGAAGAACACTTTTTCCATTGATATTAATAGCACGACTTCTACCATCACTTGCTGCCGTACGGGCGCAAACCTGTACTTTACCAGCTAAGCCAACAGTCATTGTGATGAAACGCTCTTTGCCTGTAGATGTCTGAGACTTTCCACCAGTTTTTAGACAATAAGAATACTTTGTCTGAGTAGTAGCATCACCGAAGTAAGCAGTGCTTCCATAAACGGCGAACGAGCCCGGAGCATCGGTAATCTTAATGGAAAGACCGCCATTAGAGAAAGACTTATTGTTCAGCGGTTTGCCTGAACTTTGAGCCACCACGTCAGCCTCAGTGAATAATATGCTACCCGGTTCACTCCAGCCTTCGCCAGCGATCAGTTCAATACAGTAGATGTCCACGCGACCATCTGGATAACTAATATAATAAGTATCTGCATTAACAGGCATTGAAAAGACAGGATAAACCTTGGTGGCACCTGTAGGGTTCATCACAGATTTGTTGCCCTCCATCTCAACCTCAATATAGCCATGGTTAACATCATCTTCGATTTCATTCAGAGCAAAATTTTTTCCAAAGACCTGATTATATTCATCAACAAAATAAGGACCAATGTTACGAATTTCACCTGGAGATCCAGAACGGGCATAAATCTTCAGTGTTCCATCAAATGGAATAGCCAAAGAAAGACCATTACTAGCACCTGAGGGACCACCTGTTTGGAAACAGAATGCAAATTTCTCTTGGGTCGTTGCGTCACCGAAATAAGCATTTTTAGATTTAATTGTATGGCGTACATTATCATCAGTGCGAGTCAACACGAAACCATTACTTCCGTAGGTAGACTCCAGATAACCAAAAGATACAGCTTCATCCCAGGTGATTCTGAACGTCTGAGCACTTGCACTCAGTGCCATAGCAGCCACAGCGATAAGAGTAAAAAACTTTTTCATTGGGTGTTGTTTTAAATGACCATTAACTTTATTGAATCCTATGAATTGGTTGCTAAGTTAGATACTTTTTTCAGAACCGCCAAATTTTAAAGTTAAAAAATCATGAAGCAAAGAAAAAAGGCGGCGAACCACAAGGTTCACCGCCTTTCTTTTATATCTTTCTCTCCCCTTTTCCTTCCCCTCCCCTAAACAGGGGAGGCCGGGAGGGATCTCGTTTCTCCCCCTGAACAGGGGGAGTTAGAGAGGGTCTTCTTATTTCAGCTGTGCACCAGCAACGTTGAACTTCTTGCCACCCTTGACGATGACAACCTGTCCGTTCTCAAGATACTTCGTCTTGTTTGCAGAGTTCCTCGAAGAAATCATGAAGACGTTTAATTTCAACGTGTGGGAAAGAGATCATCTTTAATGGATTAAAGTGAGTATCTTCTGTAACAATGTAATCTGCATTAGCAGCAATAGCGCAATCGACGAATTTATTATCATCAGGATCACTTTCAATGAGTTGAAACCTAAACTGTGCATCAACTCTTAGCGTATTATTAGCTCTTAAAATCGTTTCTACAGCCAACTTAGCGACAACTGGTGACATGTGAGACGATATAATCTCCTCATATTCTTCCAATATCTCATTGGAAACACATAAAGTATATTTTCCGAGAACGAAGTCCTCCCATACTTTATAGTAGACGTTTCTCCTTGACAACGACTGTAGGAGACAATTGGTATCAAGTACTACGAAGCGTTCCATGATTAATTCTTGTACGGTGTACGCATATGCTCATGCTTCCATTCTGAAATCTTTTCTTCGTTAAGAGTTCCATTATCCCACAGATGGTCTATCTCATTCTGCAACCGGGAATTAAGAAATCTCACGATGACATTTTTCAGTTCTGCAACATCTTCATCGTGTGTAATACACGATAGCATGTTCAACACTTCGTATTGTGCCGGTGTGATGCGTAAAGTCTGTTCCATATTTATAGATAATCCACATAAAATCATATTCAAGGAATATGCAAATGAGCACCAAGAGAGAGTTTACTCACAATTTGCTGTATACCTTTCCCTCTGCAAAGATAACGCTTTATTTTCAACCACCAAACAAAAAGGAAACAAAAAGCAGCGACCTCGATGGTCGCTGCTTTTATTATATCCCTCCCCCTACAGGGGGAGGTTAGGCGGGTCTTTCTCCCTTTGGGGGAGTCAGAGGGGTTGCTTATTTCAGCTGTGCACCAGCAACGTTGAACTTCTTGCCACCCTTGATGATGACAACCTGTCCGTTCTCAACAACCTTCTTCACTGCGGGAGCAGCTGCAACAGCGTCAGCGGTGATGCCGTTGATGCCAGAAGTTGACTTGTAGTTTTCATCAATCAGAATGGTTTCTCCCGTAACAGCACCAGTTTCTGCATCTTTTGTTACCTGTGCAATCTTCACGTCATCGGTCTCACTAAATACGAAACCAGCGAATGTGACTTTTGAACCTGTTGCATGGAAGTCGTACTGTGCGTTTTTAACAACCGGGAACAATACAACACTTGTTCCGCCAGCTGTAATTTATCGTTGTAGTCAATTGGCTGGAGAATAGCATAACCATCAGCAATAAAGGCAGCACCACCAACGGTCTTGGTTGCACCTTCAACCTTATTCAGGTCGAAGTTATATACGCCACTACTCTGCAGAACTGACATGTAATACGGAATACGCTGCTTTGCTCCCCATGCAACATAATTCTTGTTCTGAGAAGCTTTATGAATGATATACAAGAAGCCATTCTTCTTTGCCTTAAAACTCAAGACATAGCCTGCTGCAGGATAAACAGCTTCTGCTGAAGAAGCACTGGCTGCAACATTGTCAAAGCCTTGTATACCCGTATCAGATCCAAAATCTTCTCCGTTGATTTGAATGTCATTAGAGCTAAGACCGGCTTTCTGAAGATCCTGTGTGAGAAGAAGAGTGCAAGTTACGTTATCGGTTTCTCCCAAAACAGTACCTGCTTCAATGGCTTCCCAATAGGTCAGTTCAGTCTTGTTCTTAGCAGCCTTCGTAGGCTCTCCTACCAAATAATCAGCAGTACCAGCATCAGTCACAGCGAACCATTCCTGAGCATTCACATTCATTGCAGCTACAAGAGCTACAGCACTAAGTAAAATCTTTTTCATAATTGTAAAAGTTTAAAATGAATTAATTAATTAAACACTTTTCGGCGGCTTTTTCGTACCTTTGCAGTCCTCGCACATCCCGACACATCCCGAACTGTACTTAACCATGAATCACTATGTCATTTACAGAAATCTATCAAACGTGGCTTCGCGAGAAACAACAACAAGTGAGACCGACCACTCTCGCCGCCTATACATACATTGCCGACCACCACTTGCTGCCGCACTTCGGCAAAATGGAGGTGGTAACAACTCGGTATCTGCAACAATATGTCAACACGATGCACGCCCAAGGCATGAGCCGCAACAGCTTGAACAACATCCTTTCGGTGATGCGCATGGTGCTGCGCTTTGGTGAGGAGCAGGGCTGGTGTAGCGTGCCGGAAGGCAAGTTACGGCTTCCACCCAACACCCCCACCGGCAAGCTACAGGTCATGAGCGTAAGGGAAGAGGAGAAATTCGTGCGCTTTCTCTTGGGAAAAGACTCCCCGTTAGACGTGGCTTTGCTCACGGGGATGACGACAGGCATGCGGCTCGGCGAACTGTGTGGGTTGCAGGCAGGCGACCTGTTGCTGGAAAGGCAGCTCTGCCAAGTCAACCGCACCGTTTCCGTCACCTACGACCGTGAAGCCCGTCGCACCTACCTGAGCGTGAACCTGCCCAAGACTCCCAACTCCATACGCGACATACCGCTGCACCCTGTGGTCGTCCAGTGCATCAAGACGTTGCTGCAAGCTGCCGACTACCGCCCGGATGCCTATCTCTTCACCGCCAGCCGCCAGCCGCTGCACCCCAACCATCTGCGCAAGCACTTCCGGCAGACGCTCCGCAACTTGCAGCTGCCGCCACTCCATTTCCATGCCCTGCGCCACACCTTCGCCACACGGTGCATAGAATCGGGCTGCGACGTGAAGACGCTCTCTGCCATCCTCGGACACTCCAGCGTGCAGACCACGCTGAACCTCTACGTACACCCCTCCATGCAACAGAAGCAGCAGGCTCTGCTCAACATGATGCAGCTGGTCATGGGACGAGAGAAATTATAGAAAAACTATAATAGAATTTGCATAATTCGGGGGGGGATGTCTATCTCTAACTTCCTCTAACTCCTTCTAACTCCTTCTAACTCCTTCTAACTTCCTCTAACTCCTTCCAACTCCCTATATATATAAATATGTATGCGCACGCGCGCGTATAACCCCTTTTTCAAGAACAATCGAACGTTGCGACGCAACACCCCGTATGTCGCTATGCCATAGCGACTTACCTCAAAGAGGTATCCCCGCAAGTCGAGCGCAGTTGAGCGCCGTATCATACGCTATATTTTTTTTTATTTTACTAACTCTTTATCCCTTTTTTCCAACTGTTATATGTTTGCCTTCCAACTGTTATGTAGTTGCAACGCAACTATATAGAGTTTGGCTTGCAAAACCTATGTAGTTGGCCCCCCCGGTGCTCGACTTTCGCCCGAAAGTGTAGTTCTTTATGCGACCAGTATTCCGTAAGTCGCTATGTCATAGTAACTTACAAAATTAGCGTCGCACGTTCGACTTGAACCTTTTTTAACCCCTGTAGGGGCAACCACCCATCCTCCTGCGCTCGATTCCGCTTCGCCAGCATGACCCGAAACGCTGTTGCCAACCGCTGCAAGCACACTCCGCAAGCCCGCAGGAATGTTAAACTTTTCCTTTGATTTACCTTTTTTTATGAAAAAGCATTGCTTTTCAGACATATCTTTTTATCTTTGCAATGAGAATACGATAACTTTGAGGAAGTATAAAACAAGTAATCAAGAAATATGAATGCTACTGTTTTAAATGAAGCGCAACTCGAACTGCTCAGAATGATGGCACTGTTCGATACGCCAGAAGCTTTGGCCGACATCAAACAAGCGATTTCCAACTTCTTCGCGCAAAAAGCTGAAATGGAAATTGACAGGCTGTGGGACACCGGGATTTTGAGCGAAGAAAAAGTTGAGAGCTTTCGACACTTGCATGAACGCACCCCTTACGACAGGCAATAGTGGTTATGGACAATATCGTAATAGACACTAATAGCTTGATTATGTCTTTATCTGGCAGAAATAAATACCATAAGGTATGGCGTTCGTTTCTTGTCGGAGAGTTCAATTTGTGCATATCAAACGAAATCCTTGAAGAATATATAGAGGTTATTGGCAGAAATCTCAATGCCACTGTTGCCATGTACGTAGCATATACTATTATGGAGAGGAGGAATGTCCGACAGATAACCCCTTCATACCACTGGCAATTGATTAGTACAGACCCTGATGACAACAAATTCGTTGATTGTGCAATAGCAGCTAATGCAAGATTCTTGGTTACAGAAGACCACCATTTCGACCAACTGAAAAAGATCACCTTTCCTTCTGTTGATGTAATAGGAATTGACGATTTCCTGATAGAATTAAGCAGAAAGTATTCATAACCGACAACGCAGGAATGTTAAACTTTTCCTTTGATTTACCTTTTTTTATGAAAAATTTGGTTGATTCAATTATATTAATTAAATTTGCCGCGAAAATCGAAAGACTGCAAAAACGCGGAGTGAGTAGATGAAAAGACAACAAAACCAAAACTCTAATTTAATAATAACTAAAACAAAAATTTATGTATCTACACATCAAACGAGCCACGATGGCTTTGCTTCTGAGCCTGTTCTGCTTCGCCGGCTATGCGCAGCAGACGGTATCAGGTACAGTGAAAGACGCTTCGGGTGAACCGATGATTGGTGTTACGGTCCTGATGGACGGCCAGCCTGCCGCCATCACCGACTTGGACGGTAACTTCACCATCCAGAACGCCAAGCCGTCTTCAGTAATCAAGGTGACCTACGTCGGATACACCGACCAGCAGTTCACCGTAGGCAACAAATCACGCATCGACGTCAACATGAAAGAGGACAACCAAGCCCTCGACGAAGTCGTTGTCGTCGGTTACGGTACGATGAAGAAGAGAGACCTCACAGGTTCTGTAGGCTCCGTGAAGGCAGAGGAAATGGCAAAGGTAGCCAGTGCCAATGCTCTCCAGGCCATGCAGGGTAAGGTTGCCGGTGTCGACCTGACACAGAGCAGCGGTGAGGCTGGTGCCGGCGTGAACATCACCCTTCGCGGTAACCGCTCTATTACTGCTACAAACTCTCCGCTCATCCTCGTCGACGGTGTTGAGTATGGTTCTACCCTCGACATCAACCCGAACGACATCGAGTCGATGGACATCCTGAAGGATGCTGCTTCTACTGCCATCTACGGTACCAAGGGTGCCAACGGTGTCATCATCATCACCACCAAGCACGGTAAGGCAGGCAAGACGAAGATTAACTTCAACGCCTACGTTTCTGTCAACACGGCTACTCACATACCGAAGGTGATGACAGGCATGACAGAAATCAACCGCCGCATCGCTGCCAAGAACTATGCTGCCGACAAGGCTAACGTTGATGCTTTCAATGCATTAAGTCCTGAAGATCAGCAGGCTTACCTTGATGGTCACGACGGCATTGCTCCGTTCTACGGACAGTCTGCCTTCACTCCTGAGGATGTGCTGAGCGGTACGCCGACCTCCAACCAGCCTTACAGCGAACTGGACATCTACGAGAGCGGCAGCTATACCGACTGGCTGGACCAGGTCATCAAGACAGGTACCACCCAGAACTACGACATCTCGGCTTCTGGCGGTAGCGACAAGACCACTTACAGCACATCACTCTCCATGATGATTGACAATGGTATCTTGAGAAACGACAAGATGAAGCGCTACAACGGTAAGATTATCGTTGACCATACCTTCAACAAGTATGTAAAGGCTGGTATGAACATGCTGTTCACCTACAAGGATCAGGACAAGCGTGATACGGGTGTCTTCTCACAAGGCTTGAAGATGACATCTATCGCACGCCCACGCATTATCCAGTCAGACATTGACAACGGATTCACACAGGGCGGCTTGATTCCCTCTGTCGGCGACCTCATCCTGAAGCCGTCACCAACCTACGAGGCACATGCCAATCCTATGCTGGACGAGGTGAGTGGAGCTTATCAGCACAGCATAGAAGGTACACGCCTCTTCGGTAACACCTATTTGGAGGTGATGCCTCTGCCCGGTCTGACTTTCAAGACCATGTTCGCCCTCGACCGCAAGTCCACCCGTACAGGTATCTATTCCGACTATCAGTCAGTAGGTAATCTTCAGAGTGCAAATGGTGGAACCATTACTCAAAGCCACGAGTACAAGACTGGCTGGACATGGGAAAACACGTTGAACTACACTAAGACGTTCAACAAGATTCACGACCTCACCGTACTGCTCGGTCACCACATGGACAAGAGTATCACTGAATACGAAATCACCTCTGGTAGAACTGCCAACGAGCACTACTACACCAGCGCATGGCGCGACGCACGCAACATCATCTCCCCGGTGCTCGACAACACCTATGTGAAGACTACCATGCTGTCCTTCTTCGGTCGTGTCAACTACGCCCTCATGGACCGCTACCTCTTCCAGGCTTCTCTCCGTGCCGATGGTTCATCCAGACTGGCTAAGGGACACAAGTGGGGCTACTTCCCCTCTGCAAGCATCGGCTGGCGTATCTCTGAGGAAAGCTTCATGGCTCCTACACGCGACTGGCTCTCCAACTTGAAGATTCGCGCTTCTTGGGGTCTCTCTGGCAACGCAGCCGTAGAACCTTATCAGACACTTGCCACATTGAGTAACTGGCTGACCTACTACAGCTTTGGAGGAAAGACCTATACTGGTAAGGTGCCTAACTCTGTTGCCAACGAGGAACTGACTTGGGAGAAGACTTCTGCCTTCAACCTCGGTCTCGACTTCGGATTCTTCAAGAACCGCATCAACGGTAGCGTCGAACTCTACTGGAGCAAGACCAAGGACCTGCTCTACTACCAGAGCCTGCCGGGTTCTTCCGTATTCCCGACAGCCATCGGCAACATCGGTAACACTTCCGGTCACGGTGTCGAAGTCACCATCAACGCACAGCCCATCGTGAAGAAGGACTTCACCTGGGACATCAACTTCCAGGCTACCTTCATGCGCGACAAAGTCACCTCTCTCTCTGACGGCGTAACCCGTAACATCAACGGACGCACAGGTCAGATTGTCGGAGAACCCGTCAATATCTACTACGACTATGAGCAGAACGGCGGATGCTGGCAACCGGGCGAGTACGAGCAGTATGTACAGGCATTTGCTGACCGCCACGAGGGTGCTGAGCCTACCTTCCGCAACGACTGTTCATCCTACGGTACTCCGGGTACCATTAAGATAGTAGACCAGAACGATGACGGAAAGCTCGACGATAACGACAAGCGCGTCTATAACCGCACGCCGAAAGCTATCTTCGGTATGACCAACTCGTTCACCTACAAGGACTTCTCTCTGAGTTTCCAGATGTATGCACGACTCGGAGGATACTTCTCCTACGACTTCAACAGTCGTCTGACCTACGACAATGCCAACCAGGTTGACCTGGACTACTGGACACCAGTCAACACGGGTGCCAAGTTCCCAAGCCTGGGTGCTGACAAGGCTCCTTGGACCAACTATGGTACTGCAACTTACTATGAGAAGGCTGACTTCTTCAAGATCAAGGACATCACCTTGGCTTACAACCTGCCGTCAAAGGTTATCAAGAAAATTGGTCTGAACCGTCTGCGCCTCTATGCTTCCATGAAGAACTACATCACCTTCAGCAAGGTCGACAACTACGACCCGGAGCGTGGCGGTAGCATCAGCTTCCCGCTCACCAAGCAGATGGTATTCGGTGTGAATGTTGAATTCTAAAAAATCAAGAGAGAACAATATGAAAACAAAATTTTATATATCGTTGATGCTGGCAGCGCTCACGCTCGGCACAACAACATCTTGTAGCGACTTCCTCGACGAGGAAAACAAGGTGGGCGACACCGCCGACCTTGCCTACGGCACCAATACCGGTATAGACGGTCTGATGTCTTCCTGCTACAGCTACCTGCGCCTGTGGTACGGCAAGTCGGCTGCACTCGGTCTGTCAGAAATGGGAACCGATGAGTTCTATTTTGGTAACGACAACAAGCAGAAGAGTATGTTGCAATACAACATCACACCGGTGAGCCTGGAAGACAACAACTCTGATAACCCTTGCCTCGACCAGTACTGGGAGGCTTACTTCAGTGCCGTCAACACGGTGAACACAGCCATTGAGTATATTCCCAAGAACAATGTCATGGGTGCCAGCAAGCAACAACAGTACTTGGGTGAAGCCTACTTCCTGCGTGCACTCTACTACTTCAACATGGTCAACATGTGGGGTGTGGTTCCTTACTACACAGAACCTATCAAGACGGCTACCAGCTCTGCCGAGCGCGACCCGGAAGGTCTGGGCGAAGGTGGTGTCTATGGTCACATCCTTGCCGATGTTGACGAAGCTATCGACAAGCTCAGCAGCAACGACAAGTCTACAGGTCATGCTACCAAGGCTGCTGCCTACGCGCTGAAGGCTCGCGTCCTGCTCTATGCTGCATCATGGCTCATGGGACAGCAAGGTTCAGCCATTGCAGGAAACAGCAATTATGAAGGTAAGTCGCAGAACGAAATCTACCAACTCGCCGACGATGCTGCCGAACAAGCCATCTCGCAGTCCGGACTTACCCTGCAGACCAACTATGCTGATGTTTGGAGCCAGAAAAACGAGGCTATCGGCAGTCCCAACAACGAATGTATTTGGGGTGTAGAGTATAGTGAAAATTTGGCTGCCAATGACTTACCGTTACGCTTCAAGGTAAACAGCGAAGGCGAAGCTCTCGACTGGAACACCGTCATTGCCCGTGTAAGACGCAGCACTGCAGCAGAAAAGGGTATCGGTGGCGGTAGCGTCATGGCACTCATGTTTGCAGGCAAGTGGGACAATGCAGGTTCTGACCTCTCTGATGTCATGAAGCGTTGTACCGAAGAAGGTACTACCTTTACCAACCGCATCACGGGCAAGACCGTTGAGGTCAACTCCACCTATTCGCGCTATAGCCGTGGTTTCACGCGCTACGTGCCCACCCTCTACCTGCTCGACCTCTTCAACAGCGTGAAGGAGACTGACCAGCGTTATGATGTCACCATCCGCGACCACTACGATGTCGCACCCGGTCTGGAAGGCTCTTCTGGCTACTATCCGCTGATGAAGGATACCGCCATCTACTTCAGCCCGTTAGACGGTGATTCTCCTGAGGGTCAGGCTCAGCAAGCTTGGGCGAAGTTCCGCTATCGCATCCACTTCCGCACGGGTGGCGGTCTGCCTTGCTATACCTCTATGGATCCTGAAACGGCTGTTCCGACAACCGAAGCACCCGAACCGACTAAGAGTCCGTATGCTACAGCAACGAGAGCCGAAATCAATGCTGTCGGCGGTACGGTAAACTTCCTCGTGCTGAGAAAAGCATACAATGCGAAAGGATATTCAGGCGAACAGTCGTTTATAGGTCTGAAGAAGTTCGAGGACGAACTCACCACGACGACACCGGAAATCAGCACACGCGACATCTTCGTCTTCCGCCTCTCTGAGATGTACCTCATCCAGGCTGAGTGCCGTCTGGCTACACAGGGATCTGGTGCAGCCCGCAGCGTACTCAACGAATTGCGCAGCGTACGCGCCATCCCTGGCAAGTATAACGCATTAAGTTCTAGAGCTCAAGTTGACATCAACACCATCCTCAACGAGCGTGCACTGGAACTCGTTGGCGAATACCAGCGCTGGTTCGACCTGAAGCGAACAGGCAAGCTCATCGAGCGCGTGAAGAAGTACAATGCTCAGGCAGCTCCCAACATCGACGCTCACCACCTGCTCCGCCCGATTCCGCAGGCACAGATGGATGCTGTCGTAGGTGCTGGATTCCCGCAGAATCCCGGTTACTAATCAAAGAAGAAAACATTCATTCACGGTGGGGAGCAGGATTGCTCCTGCTGCCCACCATATTTATTAATCATTTAAAACGTTTTAATTATGAAAAAGATTTTTACTCTTGTTGCTGTTGCAGCAATGGCATTGAACGCTAATGCCGACAATTTCACTTTCAAGATTGACCAGACTTGGCCTACACAGGTGAACCACCAGGAAGAGTACATCAATGAAAAAGGGGAAACTAAGAAAAAAACCATCATTGACACTTACGGACATCCTTTTACTGCCGGTTCTGAGATTTCCAACAATGCTTCTGTCCTCTCTATCGTTCCTTCTATCGATGTTGACAACAAGAGCGACAACGCATCTGAGGTTTCATTCAATGACATTACCTATGGTGGAGAAAGTGACAAGAACATCCTGCAGGGTGAGACCAATGGTCAGTACTTCGCTTTCACTCCTGCCTTTGACGGTACACTCGATGTAGCAGTCAAGATGGGTAGTGGCAAGAAAGGTTATGTCATTGAGGTTGATCCCGTAACGTTTGCTGCGGCAATGGAGGTGCCTTCAATTTCTGCTGCCGACCTGATTACAACAGTAGGTAATCTTTGTTCTTCTATCCAGGGTATGGCAGACCCGACTCTGGGTATCACCAACCCCACCGTTAAGGGTGTAGGTGCGAACATCGCTGCTGGTGCGACCTTCGATGGAACAACTAATTTCAACGACACTGGTTCCAACGAGTACGAGATTCTCTCTGTTGCTGCCAAGGCAGGTCACATCTATGTCATCGGTTGCGACGGTTCCAAGCTGATGTTCCGTGGTGCTTCTCTGATTGGTTACACCGCAGGCATCAACGGCATCGCTGCTGACGCTAAGGCTGCTCCCGCAGTGAAGAAGGTTGTTGAGAACGGACAGGTTGTCATCATCAAGGGTGGCAAGAAGTTCAACGTTGCTGGTGCACAGCTGAAATAAGCAACCTCTCTGACTCCCCCAAAGGGAGAAAGACCCACCTAACCTCCCCCTGTAGGGGGAGGGATATAATAAAAGCAGCGACTATCGAGGTCGCTGCTTTTTGTTTATTGCTTGGGGAACTGAAGTAAATGATAATGCTTAGCCTATGGCTTGTTTGCCTTGAATATACTTATCTCTGCATCGAACCGAGTAATGATTTCATCCAAGAAAGTAAAGGTATATTCGTCCCCGCACTGTTTTACGGGATATGGGCTGTCAAGAAACAGAGATTGAGTGTCAAGCGTGTTCATGTTGTTTCTATCTTATAGAACGGGTCAGTTTTTGCACGCTGTATTTGCTCTTCCATTTCCTCTAACTTAACTTCCATACGTGAACGCCACTCTTTTTTAAATTCACGATAAGCTCTGATCGAGTCGATGAATGTTCCTGGTTTAGATGTGAATTGTATTGACTTGGTAGTTTTCATCTCGTGCAACTTATATGTTTATGGTGCAAAGATACGATTTTTTTTCGAGAATGCTTTACATCATTCTTCTTTTTTTATATCAAGGACAGTTAGGTTGGCATCGTCAAGGGTGGCAAGACGTTTGCTGGCCGACTATCGAGGTCGCTGCTTTTCTTATGCTATAAAAAATAATATAAAATAAAAAGAGTTTTATTTGGTTTTGCTCTCGTTTTTTTGTAACTTTGTACAAAGGCTTCGAGTATGCACAAAATGACTTGAAGCTGGCATCAACTATCAAAAGGTATCGTTAACCTGCAAGTTTTCATATAACAACTTGCAGGTTGACAAATAAAAAC
>ODAI011246648.1_pt1 | contig 37731 bp, 27 predicted proteins | sample 1539321 | NCBI WGS metagenome assembly ODAI01 (sample SAMN02144231, study PRJEB22623) | gut metagenome | biome: sheep rumen | host: Ovis aries | place: New Zealand
GGAGGATATGATGGAAACGCTTAGGATTTATTTGAATAATATGTTTCAGAACCTGCCGGATACGGCAGAAGTGCAGAGAGCCAAAGACGAACTCTGGCAGATGATGGAGGACAAGTACACAGATCTGATTTCGGAGAATATGTCTGAGAATGAAGCAGTCGGGACGGTCATCGCGGAATTCGGGAACCTTGACGACTTCGCAGATCTTCTCAATATCAGGAGCCTTATACCGTATACGCTTCCGATGGCAACAGAAACGGCCGGCGATCCGTACAGAAGCGCTGAGTATTCGTCAGGTATATCGGACGAAAGCATACCGGAAAGGGGCGCGGAATCCGCAAAATACGGATATACGGCAAACCCATGCCGGATTCTTTCGACCGAGGAGGCGGGAACATACCTCAAGGACATGACGAAAATCAGCCTGCTTCGCGCCATGGGTGTCTTTCTGTGCATCACCTGTGTAACAGGCCATATCTTTTTCGGAGGTATCGGAGATTATGTTTTCTTTTTTGAACGCCTCTTCGATATCATCGCCAACCTTGTATTCTGGGGCTTCATCGTATGCGGGGTGCTGCTTTTTGTCTGGTCGGGACAGCTCGAAAAGCAGTGGAAATATATCCGAAAAGAACGCTGTGTCCTGAATCCGGATGCATTGGCATTTGTTACGAATCGGTATAACGGGATTCAGGCCAGCACGAGGCAATTCCGGATCGTCGGAATTCTTTTCTGCGTGTTCTGCTGGTTTCCGGTGGCGATTTTGTCCAGCCTTGGAATATCGTTCATAACGGATTCCATAGGCCCGACGATTATGTTCTTCTTCATCGGAGCAGGCGTAGGCCTTATAGTTGTCTCGACAGGAATTAAGGATGCCCATAAGAAACTTCTGAAAAGAGATCAGAGGACCAGAGCAGAGGGACAGGTTATACAGTGATTCGTTTGTTTCATGTACCCCATGACAGGCACCGCAGTTTCGGTTATAATAGAGAAAAGCTTCCTTTAACACACCTGCGCATATAGGCAGGGCAGAATCAGCCGCCTCGACAGGCAGCAAAGAACAGATCCTTTAACACACCTGTGCGTGTGCGCGGGGCCGGAAACAGACAGGGGGATGATACATGAGCAGAAAAAAAGCACGCAAAACGGACAGAAACATAGTAATTGTTTTTCTGATTCTGATCGTATGTGCCGTTGCGGTAGGATTTCTGAACGGCAGGAGCAAAAAGACCGGAAATGATCAGGCAGGTCAGAAAGAGATATCCTATAAGGATTACAACGGTAAGAAGATCGGAATCCTTACGGGAACACCCATGGAACAGGCTACTTTCGAGTATTTTCCTGACAGTAAGTACTTCTACTATGACGGATATCCGAACATTAATGCCGCACTGGAAAGCGGTATGATCGATGCCTATCTTTCAGACGAACCGGCCCTGAAGGCGATCCATGCGGAGCAGCCGCAGATTGATTACATTAAAGAACGACTGACGGATAACCGGTATTCATTTGCCTTCCGGAAGAGTGATCCGGGTTCGGCGAAGCTGCTGGATGAATTCAATGAGTTCCTCCGCGGCCTGAAAGAGGACGGCACCTATGATGAGATCGATTCCATCTGGTTCGGGACGGACGAAGAAAAGAAAGTAGTCGATATGTCAGGACTGACAGGCGTGAACGGAACGATCACGGTGATCACAACCTCGACGGATCAGCCATTTTCCTACATTAAGGACGGTAAAAATGTCGGATATGACATCGACGTTGCCACACGCTTCTGCCGGGACAGAGGCTATGCCATGAAAATCCTCGATGTAGATTTTCAGGCGCGCATCCCGGCGCTTGAATCCGGACAGGGGGATTTCACTACGACTATGAATGTGACTCCCGAACGGGCGGAGGAGGTCTTATTTTCCGATACAGTCAGTGAAGGCGGTATAGTCTGTGCAGTCAGATCGGTAGATCTGGTCAAAGCGGATTACACGGAGACGGAAGAAGGGTTCATCGCCGGCATGAGGACAAGTTTTGAAAAGACTTTTATCCGTGAAGACAGATGGAAGCTTATTCTTCAGGGCGTTATGGTGACCTGCTTCATAACCGTTCTGTCTGCAGTGTTCGGAACCATCCTGGCATTCCTTGTCTGTGTATTCCGGGCAACAGGAAGCGGGCTTGCAAACGGAATCGCCAACGTGTATGTTAAACTGCTTCAGGGTACGCCGATGGTCGTTGTGCTGATGATTCTTTACTACCTTATATTCGGAAGGATGGGATTCAGCCCGATCGCGGTGGCGATCATCGGATTTACGCTGAATCTTGGCGCTTACGGATCTGAAATTATCCGATCCGGTATAGAAAGTGTGGATAAGGGACAGCGGGAGGCTGCATTGGCACTGGGGTATAACGAGGCACAGGCATTTGCGGATTTCGTACTGCCTCAGGCAGCAGTTCATTTTCTTCCTGTATACAGAGGTGAACTCGTTTCGCTCCTGAAGAGTACCGCTATTGTAGGTTACATCGCAATTCAGGACCTGACGAAAATGAGCGACATTATCCGCAGCCGCACATATGATGCATTTTTCCCGCTGATAGCAACCGCGCTGATCTACTTCATTCTGGCCCATATCATATCTACTGTGGTAAAAGGATTGCTTGATAAAGTAGAGTGGAGAGGAAAGAGGGACAGAATGAGAACGGAGGGGATGCTATGAGCCTGATTAAAATTGAGCATTTGAAAAAAGAATTTCCGGATGTCACGCCGCTCAAAGATGTGAACATTGAGATCAATAAGGGAGATGTCATTTCCGTTATCGGTCCTTCCGGATCGGGGAAAAGCACATTGCTCCGGTGCATCAACCTTCTTGAAGAGCCTACTTCCGGCACGGTGATGCTTGACGGTGAGGATATTACGGATCCGAAATACGATATCACAAAGGCCCGCCGGAAAATCGGTATGGTGTTCCAGTCTTTTAACCTCTTCAATAATCTTACGGTTATTGAAAATGTGATGGCTGCTCCGGTGAGACTTCTGAAGGTTCCGAAGGGACGGGCTCATAAGGAAGGCATGGAGCTGCTCAAAAGAGTCGGCCTGATGGATAAATCGGGGAGTTATCCCGACGAATTGTCCGGCGGACAGAAACAGCGGGCGGCCATTGCGAGAGCGATAGCCATGAAGCCGGAAATATTGCTGTTTGATGAGCCGACGTCCGCGCTTGACCCCACTATGGTGGGAGAGGTCCTGTCCCTGATTCGTAATCTGGCACGTGACGGGATGACGATGATGATCGTGACGCATGAGATGCAATTTGCCCGTGATGTTTCGAACCGTATTCTGTACGTGGATGAGGGCGGGATCTATGAGGAGGGCACGCCTCAGGAAATCTTTGAAAACCCGAAAAGAGAGAAGACGCGGCAGTTCGTAAGGAATCTTAAGATCCTTGATTTCGAGATTGACCCGTTCAATTTCAGATATGCCGATGTTGTGCGGAAGATTGAAAGATACGCCAGAGAGGCGATGCTGGATTCGTCTGCACGGAGGAATTTCCTGCTGACATTGGATGAGATCGTAATACAGAATCTTATTCCGAAAATTAAGGAGAATCCGGAGGGTGATTCGATCAAGGCATTTGTCGAATATTCCTGGATAGAGGATACGCTTGGAGTTACGTATAAGTGGGGCGGGGAGAAGTTTGATCCGATTACGGAAGGTGACGAGCTTTCCGCTATGCTCATAACGAAGCTGTCCAAGGACGTATCATATAAATATGAGGGAGAGAATCAGATTACTGTGCTGTTCTGCGGGTCTGAGGAGTCGTGAAGATAGAATTCGTGAAGATAGCCTGAACTGAAAAAATTTTTTTCAGTTCAGGCTATTATCATTTTAGAACTACTATGCTATTGCGGCAGTTTGCTTATGTAAGTATGAAAAAAATTTGGATATTCATAGTATCTGTGGTATTATAAAAGTTATCATAAGTACAATATAAGTTGATTGCGTGCGAAGTGAGGGGGAGCTGCATGAGCAATTTTTCTGATATATTGACAAAAATAATGGAGCGGAAAGGTTCCGTAAATAATGAGGTCATACGTTATACCGGCATCAACAGATCTACATTTTTTAAAATCAAAAACGGCAAGAGAAACCCTTCGGGAGCGGAGATGGTTGACAAAATAGTCAGTGCTCTGCGGCTGAATGAGGAGGACAGGCGGATTCTGGTCGAGGCATATGAAATTGACCAGATCGGTGAGTATAGGTATTACGGGATGAAAGCGATTCAGGACTTTTTTATGAGTAAGGCAAGGCATTCCGAGACACCCCCCGCATTGATATCCATACCGGAGTTCCGGAAAGATGAGCATACCCGAATTTTCTTCGATAACTCAGAAGTTAAAGCGGCAATTATGGGGATGCTGCATGAAGAATCCGACCGGATTTTGATACTGGAGAACCGTATGAGTGACACTTATACGGTGGGAATTCCGCTTGCTTCCAGAGCGCAGCCCGGGAAGGAATTTGTCCACATTTTCATGATGGATGATACGGACACGGTGGGGATCGATCATCAGCTTTATAATGTGAAATGCTTTCGGAATGTGGCGGAGCTTATGACAAGGACGGTCAGATATTCTCCGAGGTATCTGTATATGCCGGTCTCGTTAATGGAAAAAAGTGTAAGGCAGACCAATTTTATTCTGAGTGATCGCTACCTGCTGACATACTCAGAGACACTGAATTCGGCGGTTTTATGTGATGATTCTTCGGTGATAGAGCTTTACAGGGATATATTTTCAGAATATCTCATGAAGTCAAAATCATATGCCGAGACCGTTAACTTTACGGATGCTATTCGGGATGACAACTTTCTTTCGAAGTTTGTTACAGAAAATGAGCTCTCCTATTGCTTCTGCCCCGGAATCTGTGCTTCGCTGGCAGCTGAGGGGAACGAGACATTTGTTGAGGATTATATAAGAGACGATTTTCCGGATAAGAAACTCTTTGTTCGATATTATCGGCTTTACAGGGACGCTTTTCAGAAGGGCATCAAAAAGCTGGGTGAATCGTGCCACGTAATCAGCGCAGCGAATGCGCTTGAGCACTTTGCCCGGACCGGCTATTTCAATGAGGTTCCCAGGAAAATAACCTTGGGACTTGACAGGAAGGGGCGTTTATCTGCGCTGAGAAAATGGGATCACATAGTGAAAACCTATAATGTACAGACGATCCGGGACCAATGTATTCCCGAGACATCTTCTTTAACCATGCTTGTTTTTGGGAGTAAAGCGATCCTGTCACTTGTGAACGAAGAGCGTCTGATGACAGTTCAGATCTGTGTAAATGAAAGCGGTATAGTAGAGCTGCTCTGTGCGTATCTGGAAAAGCTGGAAAAAGAAAGTGCCATGACGAAAGAGGAGTACAGGGAATTCATGGATGGTCTGATTGCGGGGATGACCGGGTGATTAAAAGAATCCGGTGTGCTGGCAGGAGGGGGATGCAATCTTTGATTGCGGACTGCATAGCACATCGGATTCATCTGGGTGTGAAACGCAGATTATAAACGTGTGGTTATTTGCGGACGAGGAAAAAGACAGCTTCGATTTGAGGCTGTCTTTTTTAGCAGCAGTCATAGAAGCTTGTGCTGAATCGCTCTACTCGAGGTAGTATATAAGAAGGATTTCATTAGAGAAAGGCATATGTTCAGCAGTTCCGGGCAGTGAGCTCGGCAATCTTGTCCTGAAGGGCTTTGATTTCGGCTGCATGCTTTTTCTCGTATTCTGCTTTAAGTTTTTCGGTGACGCTTTTCGTGACTTCTTCGGTGACGCTTTTTGTGACTTCTTCGGTGACGCTTTTCGTGATTTCCTCGGCAATCTCCTCTCTGATAGTGTTTCGTAATTCGTATTCGTAATCACGTTGAATTCTCTCATGGTCAAACAAATCGAACAAGGTTGCCCTCACCTCCTTCTCATGTTCCGCGAGGTACTCTGAGAGATAGCCCTTTTCTTTGCAGATTCTGAGTATTTCATGCACTGCTGTCTCACTTCTCCCATACTTGCGGACACATTTGTCAAATACGCGTGTAAATGCGATATACTCATTGAGTATATCATCTTTTCCATCATAATAGATGACTTTGATTTTTAAGTCAATGGGGCATTCGGCCGTATTCGCAAAGAATTCCTGTGCGAAGGATATGTATTCCGGACGATTGGTCCTCGCTCCGCTAAACAGGAGGTAGGCTTCGGGAAATGGCAGCGTCATCACTTTCGTGCTGTATCGGTTTTGGTTTGTATCTGCAATATATGTCTTCCAGCTCTGCACCAGATATTCGAGTTCCCTGTATGCAATGTTCATGCTCCAGGTGCTCTGTGCTTCCATTATGATGATCCGCTGGTTATTGAACGTGAATCCCAGGTCGTTGTAGATGGTGTTGGTCAGGATCGCTTCTGTCGTAATGTTCGTGAATTCTTCGATGGGTACATCCGTTTCCGGATGAATGGCTTTGTAGAGCTTCTGCAGGTATTTTGGCTCTGAGAAAACCCGAGTTGGTGACGCCTGAACTGGAAATTTATTTTTTCAGTTCAGGCTATAATCATTTTAGCACTTGATGACGGACCTGATCTGTGTAAATGAAACAGGCATAGTAGAGCTGCTCTGTGCGTATCCGGAAAGGCTGGAAAAAGAAAGCGCCATGACGAAAGAGGAGTACAGGGAATTCATGGATGGTCTGATTGCGGGGATGACCGGGTGATTAAGAGAATCCGATGTGCGGACAGGAGGGGATGCATTCTTTGATTGCAGGCTGTCCGGCACATCGGATACATCTGAGTTTGAGGTAATCATACCGCATCCATGTCTGCATGGAGATGTGGCAGTTTTATGACTTGTTCCTGGTATGAAAATAGTTGACCAAATGACGCAGCGTATCTGCATCTTCCTTTGACAGTCCCGATATATCGATATATTCTTCGTCCGCCAGACCGAGAAGATGGTCTGTTGAGACGTGGAAGTACTGGGCGAGGCGGACCAAGATGTCTGTAGACGGGGCACGTTCTTCTGTTTCATAGTAGGACACGGTGGATTTGGTTACGCCGAGTATATCTGCGAGGTCCTTTTGCGTGAGACCGGATTGAAGGCGAAGGATTTTAAGTGTCTTTCCGAAGTTCAAGATAAATACCTCATCTGGGCTGATACATGGAGTGTGAAACTTAATATTTGATGCACTGAGAAGGCATGGTGTGAGGCGGAACGGAAGGTCCGCTTCTTATATTATTATAGGGGGTGGCAAGATTATGGACAAGAAAATTTTGAAAAATAAAAACATGAAACCTAAAGCCATGTAATCTAAATGGTGAAATTTTGGGATGCAATATTTTGGAATAAACAAAAAGGTATGTTTATAAAAGAGGTGGCGAAATTGTGGACAACGTTTATTCGACTGCTTGGGTTGTTCAAGTTGAACTAAAAAATTAGAATTATTCTGTATATTTAACGCTTTTTATCTATTTGGGGAAATATATCAGAGTGATTATGGATGAGATGATTTTTTTTGCAGGGAGATTATTAATTGCAATATCTGTATCATTTGGACTGGTATCGGGAATAGTTCTCCATTTTAGCTCAAAGAAACTAAAGTCTGAATTTGAGCGCGAATATGGTCCTGAATATATGATTTCGAATGATTTGTCCGGTCCGATAAAAAAGAAGGAATAAGCAAAATGCGAAAAACAATAGCTTCTACTTATGAGATTATTGATCAAATCGGAGCCGGCGGCGGTGGAGTGGTTTATCTGGCATATCACATCCGAATGCAGAAGGAGGTAATCCTTAAGGCAGATATAAGAGATTTGACTACCAGAACGGAACATCTTCGCAGAGAAGTTGATATCTTGAAGCAACTGAGTAATCCATATATTCCTCAAGTATATGATTTCTTTGTTGAGGATAATACAGTTTATACTGCTATTGAATATATTGACGGTGAAAGTCTTGATAAGGCATTAAAGAGGGGAGAAAGATTTACAACCCCGCAGATAATACTATGGGCTATCCAGATTTTACGAGCGCTCTCGTACTTACATGCTCCAATACACGGAGATCCTCCGCATGGATATGTTCACAGCGATATAAAGCCAGCTAATCTGATGCGAAGATATAATGGCGATATTTGCCTTATAGATTTCAACGTATCAGTTGCTTTAGGTGAAGCAAGATTTGTCGGTAAGAGTGCTGGATACTCATCGCCTGAGCATTATGGTCTTAATTTTTCATCGTACGGTACCGGAAATACAGGCAATAACGATACAACCGCGATACAGGATGATACAGAAGAATATCATTCTGATGACAGTACAATGACGATGCCTGAAATGAAAAAGGATTATTCGAAAGGGATCAGTCCGGATGTTCGTTCGGACATATATATGGTTGGTGCAACGCTATATCATCTGCTGAGTGGAAAGCGTCCCGCTAAGAATGCTCTTGATGTGGTGAGATTATCAAAAGACAATTATTGCGAGCCTTTGGTAAACATTATTACGAAAGCAATGAATCCGAATCCTGACCTTCGCTTTCAGACAGCTGACGACATGCTACAGGCATTTCTTCAGCTTCGATCGTCTGATAAACGCAGTATCAGGTATAAAAAGAATGTTGTTAAATCAATCATTGTCACATCCGGCCTAATGGTTATGGGACTATCCCTTACGTTAATCGGGTTGCGCAGGATGCAGATGCGGGAGTCATGGCTGAAGCTGATTGAATATGCTAAAGAAGCGAATGCAGAAGGGGATCAAAAAAAAGCTCTGGAATACCTTTTAGAAACTGTTCCGGAAAAGAGAAGTTTTTTTTACCCGGAGCAGTTGGCAGATTCACAAAGAGAATTGACAAATATTCTTGGGGTGTACAAGCTTTATGATTGTTATGAGGGCAAAAGGACTGTTGAGCTGCCTTCTGCTCCGTTTACATTGAGGCTTTCTCCAAATGCAGATACTGTTTCATGTCTGTTCAAAGATAATTTATCGGTAATAGATGTACAGAGTGGAGAAGTGCTTTCTACCTTACCTGCCATGGAATCTGCACTTTCTGAAATAGAATATATAAACAATGACACTATTATTTTTGCCGGTGAGGCTGGGTTGACGGCTTTTGACATAAAAGACGAAGAGATTTTATGGCGGGGCGAAGATGGTACAGGTATTACAATTTCTGCGGATTCCAGTACGGTCGCAGCAGTATATCGAGATGAGGAATTTGCCACAATCTATGATGCTGTAACGGGTGAATTGATTCAGAAAATTGATTTTGCGGGGCACGAACAGTCGGTTGCAATAAATGATATTCTATTAAATCCAGGCGATAATCTATTTGATTTGAATACTGACGGTTCGGAACTGGCTGTCAGTTTTTCCGATGGTTCTTTGTATATTATTCCCACAGAACATACAGCAGAAGAACCGATTGAACTTGCGAATGGGAGTGAGGGCTTTTATCACTTTGAAGGTGGTTTTTTTGACAATTACTTTGCCTATGGCGCGTTGGGACAGGGAAATTTTTCGTTTAAAGTGATTGATATGGAAACTGAAACGATTTTGCTCGAATTGGAATCTAAAGAATATTACTCACTTACAGTTAATGAAAATGGGATATATCTTGGTCAAACAAATAAGCTGGTACAGATTTCCCCAGAAACAGGTGAACAAAATCCGTTGGTAACAACATCTCAGGTAATCGATGATTATGCTACAGATGGTATACACACTGCAATTGTGTATGACGACGGGGTTGAATTTTACGATACAAATGCGAATTTGTTGAATGCTGCAGATCAGACTATTTCTCAACATTTAATTGATTTGAACAGTGGTGTAGCTGTTATGGGAAATTCCGATTCTCCGGTTATCAGAATATATGAATTTGTCGAGAAGGCAAAATATACTTTCGCTGAGTATCCTGAATTTGTGCCTCATGATGAAACCAGAATATGTGCAAATGGTGAAAATATCACACTTTTTGATATTAATGGTTTCAGTACATATACTCTGGATGGAAAAAAAGTATTTGAAACTGTATTTGAGGACAGTGAACAGATTTATGACCAACAATTTATAAGGGAGAAGGACTCGTCCTGTCTGGAAGTCACATATAACGACGGTCATGTTGACGTATATGATGCTGTTACAGGAGCTCTTTTAGAGGGCAGGAAATCATCGGCTATTGATAAGTCACTTTTAGAAGAATTTGAAACTGAGCATTATCGTATAGAATCACCGCTTCATGGGACTCCGATTGTTTACAGTAAAAGTGATGGAAGGATAGTAACAGAGCTGGAATCCGAAGACTATCTTACCTATATTACAGAGAGTGATGATTTGATTATTGCTCAGTATTTATCAACCAAGAACGAGTGCTATGGATTGTTAATGAATCAGAAATGTGAAGTTATTGGAGAAGTGCCATATTTGTGTGATGTTTATAACGGTAGTTTATATATTGATAATGGGAGTGGTTCTGTAAGAACAGAAAAAATTTTCACCTGGGATGAATTACTGAAAAAAGGAAAGGAATGAAGATGAAAATAATCAGAAGCTTATTCAGTATGATGCTCGTTATCATGCTAATCGGTTCAACTGTATTAATCTCGGAGATGCGGTTGTAGAAGCAACTCAGTCAGAAGAGTGTGAGGCTGATGGTACAAGATCTGTCAGTGGCACAAAGCATGGCGTCAAACCAGGAGCAGACAGCAGGCGTGCCGGAAAATAGTGGAGGAATCGTAGGCACTAAAATCAGTTATGAAAACAGTGTTGAAGCTGAGGAGAATGCAGAGAGCTTTGATAATATTCGGAATACCTTGAACGAGGAAGAGGTGAGTTTGCCTGAGAATCAGGTTGGTGCGGACAATACACAGGTCAATGTGGACGATACAGAGGATAATGTGGATGATACGCAGGATGATGCAGACGATGCGCAGGACAAATCAATATTTAATTGGCATTTTTAGCATGTTTTTAATATTAAAAATCAATGAGACGTAACACTAGTACGACGAAGAGCAGTAAAGCAACAACGAAAGTGACTCCGACAGCCAATCCTTCTGTTACCGAAAGTACAGCCGCAGCACGCAGAATTGTCAATACAGGTGATTCGAGTGCAGTTGAAGTCTGGGGAATACTGATTCTATTGTCAATGGTTGTGATTATGCTGAATTTCAGAAAGACCTGCAATAAATAAAATTTAAGGTGCAGCATGGCGAAAGTTAAACAGAAAAAAAGAGGAAATGTGCTCCAAATCAGGATCTGTATAGGGTTTACAGAGGAAATATCTGTTAATGAGATATTGTGCCCGTGCGAGACAGATTCATACGGTTTGCTTGAGCCGAAAAAAATTGTTCGGAAGGCAATCCTATATGAGGATGTGAAAGGAATGACCCTGAAAGAGTATCTGACTTCCGGCTTGACAATATCAGAGTTTTTGATTCTTACAGAGCAGGCGGTTCTTACTTTTATAAATCTGGAAAGAAAAAAGAAGAGTATAAAAAACCTGTGCTCGGATATGGAATATATCTTTTATGATGCGGAGCAAAGACACATAAAATTTCTCTTTGCTGGAACAATAACCAATAAGGAATCAGTAAGTAATCCTATGCTCATGCTAAAAACAATAGTTCAGAGTTATAAGACGGAGGAGACCAGGTATTTAGACATAAGGCGTAGGTTATTGGATTTCCTTGATACTGAGAAAGCCGATATTCAGTCGTTTGAGCGGTTATTGATTTCCTTAAATTCGGAGCAGATTGGTACAGCCAAAAAAGAGTATACCAAAAAAATATATGGATCAGAGCAGTTTGCCGAGGAAGGACCTGTTGAGTATTCGTCTAATTCTCTTAATGCAAAATGTAAAGAAGCCTTGAATTATCATTCTGCAACGATACAGGAAAAAAGATTGGGAGTATATGAGAACGTACAGGAAGAGCAGAGCATAGAAAATGAGTTTCATGACGGTCTGACTGTTATAGAGGAATATGGTCGGAAAGTAAAAAACCGTATTAATAATACGGAAGAGTATGACATGACAGAGGTGTTAGCCCCGACTGCTTTGTGTGAAGATACGGAAACGGAATCGACCATTATTTTGGATACGACTGAGAGCAACACGATAAAGAAGGAGGAATACAGTCGAGTTATACCCAGAGCTGCTATTGAAAATATTGAAACCGGAGCCAGGGTTAAGATTAATAAATCCTGTTTTATTATCGGACGTGATTACAATTCAGTTGATTATGTGGTTAGTAATCGTTTTGTAGGAAGAACACATATGAGCATTGTATTAAGAAACGGTTTGTATTACATAGTGGATTTGAACAGTAAAAATAAGACTTTTCTCAATAATAAACCGATTCCACCAAATGAAGAAATTGAACTTCGGGATGGCGATGTTTTCTCTATCGGAGGTGATAAATTTCGGTTTTGTGAAAGAGATTAAGAAGAATTCTAATTCTTGATAGTAGTCTTATCGGTGCGTTAGATTCTATCTACAACGATTTGAAGGAAAGAAAATAAAAAATTGGTAAGTTTAATAATGATTATATTGCCTATAGCAACGATGATCTCCGTGAATACGCTTGAAGCTGATGAGTCTGTGCACCAGAAGAAAACATAAGTATGTATTGTTACATCAATGTAGAGGTGTGTTTACGAGAATAGACATGCCTCGAAATTAGATTGTTGTGAGAGAAGTGACGACAGTCTGTATAAATACGAAATCCATTCTTCTATGGGTATGTCTGAGGGGATGGATTTCATAACCATTATGATTGAGACGAGGAGAAGGTGAAGAAAGTGAATGGATATAAGAGATTTATCTGCATAATAACTGTAATCGCTACGGTTTTATCAATTTTACAGGTAAGTGCGTTCGGGAAATCATCAATAATGATGGAAAATAGTGAGTCATTAGTGGTTAACGACGTTTCAGACGAATCTGAAATCAATAACAATCAGATTGACAAAGAAGCAATTCAGGTAGATGAGCAGGTGGAGGGCATCGAAGACACGGTAGGAGTGACCGAAGCATCATTACTTGACGCTGATGAAAATACAGAACCCTTTGATGATATGGAATTAGAAGAGCTGTCTGATGCAGGTACTCCACAGACTGCGGAAGACATACAAGTGGCTTTTGAGAATGAAGAAGTAGATACATATAATTCGGAAGATGTAATAGCCCCCAGCTCTGATGAACTGGAGACAATTGAGGCTCCCGAATTGATAGAAACAACTGTTGGACAGTCCATAGATGAAGAATCAGGGATTGAAGAAAATGAGGATCAGGGCAATGAAACTGAAGAAGAGAAAGATAATATTGATGCGTTGATGGATCCAGGGTTCTTAGTAACAAATGTATTATTTGGATGGAAGTATAGTGATGGACATTTCTATACATATTATGATCAACCCCAATCAGAAGTTACTACTTCTGATGGTATTTATCATGGAAGAAGAATTAAAAACATGTACCAGACTATTATTACAGATGCGCCGATAGGAAATCCAGGTAATAGCCTAACATTATCTGATTCAATAGCAATAGAGTATGAGGTGGCTGACGATGAGCGAGTTCATGCTTTTATAGGTAGAGAAGAATTACGTAATGGAACGATGGTGGATTTCTCAACAGGAGAAGTTAAGGTCACGGTAGAAATTGATGAATCAGATGTTATTGAATATACAATAAGAATTGAGGTGCAGCCAAAATTAGAGAGTTGGGGATACAAACTCCAGGGCCATAGTAATTCCGAAGCAGAAGTCTATTTTTATAAAGATAATGTAGATAATATAGATCCTACATATATATATAACTCGTACAAGATTAGAAATGTTGATTACAAAGAAGTAACAGGGTTAACAGTAAAGCTAATTAATGCAAAGAATATCAAAATTTCAGAAGACTCTGAAATTGAGGAAGGGAAGCTATACACTCTTACTCCGGGTGAATTAAAACAAGTATTATTTGCACCCACAGGAGAGGGGGAGATTAGCGGTGAGCTTGTTGTTTCTTGCGATCAACAGGAAGATTTGGTTGTGAAATTGAGTGGCGAATCAGAATGGTACTCGAGTGCGGACAAGGTTGAAAAATTAGTTAAATACGTTGTGTATTCGTTTTTGGTTGACAAAGATCAGAATGGTGGAACTTATAGGGTCGAGGGAAAGCTGCCAGAAGGAATGATATTTGATGCTGATAGAAGAGAAATATATGGGTGTCCATTGAAAGAGGGGCAATATGATTTTTCTGTAATAAACGAGATGGGCGGAGAAAGCAAAACCACAACCTATACTATGTTGGTTTTAACAAATGATGATTTAAATGTAAGGATGGAAACTCATACAGATGGATTCGCTGGATTCGATTTTTCAGATTCTAACTTGTGGGAAGTGTTTGATAAGTGGGAAAGAGCACTTAAAGTCACTGATCGGGATGTGCTATTCATTTCTGAGGGTCTATATAAATATTATGTAAAAGTATGGTTAAATGGTGAGGAGCTTGTTGAGGACATAGATTTTACAGCTGAAAGTGGCAGCACGAGGATTACTTTGCTTAGTCAGACAATTAAGAGTAAGTGTAAAACGATAACACAGGAGGAGGGCGAGAAATTCAGCTATGCGACAGAGCAGGCAAATACACTATGTGTTGAGTTTAATATTCATCCAAATAAAACAATACGAGGCGAAGAATATTTAAGAAGAACTTGTCAGGATTTTTGGGTCATTAATAATGAGGAAGAGCGAGAAGTAGATTCGAGAGATTACACTACAACTATAGACGTCAGCGTCGCAGACGGTTCCGGCAATGCCATGTCTGATTATGTAGTTGAACTTCATTCCGAGGTCCAGACTGCGAAGACTGATGCGTCCGGCAATGTACAATTTGCCTCTGTTGAGATGGGAAGTCATGCGTTATATGTAAAGAATAATGATGGTTCCGTAGTAGCAGAAAGACACTTTACGCTTGTTCCGGGTGAGCAGACATCCTATGATGGCGATACCATCACAGTTGCACGGGGAGACTCTGTCAAACTGACTATGACGGTAGCGAGTGAGCAGAAAACAAAACAAAACACTGTGACAAGGACTACAAATTCCAGCACTACAAACAGCTCAAAAGCTACCGGCACACCGAAACCAACAATTACGAGTGCTGTAAAGAATACTAAATCCAACAATGCTAAAACCGGAGACAATAACAATATTTTTATATATATGATTCTCATGGTGGTGGCTGCATCTGTTTTGGGTTTTGCTTGCAGAAAATCATCGCGTTAAGTGATGTCATAGCGGAAATAAAAGCAAAGAGAGTAAACGGTATCATAAAAACACATGTCCAATTAGATGTAGCTGATTTGCATATTTCTGAGAAATCCGATGTGGCTGTTCCAGACGAGGAAGATGATTTCAGTTGACAAATCCTGATTTTTGAAAGGAAGGGATGTAAGCTCTGTCGATTATGTTGTCCGTATCCGATATGTCGGAAGGAGGTAAGTTTGAAAATAAAAGTATTCCTGCTGACTTCAGATAAGAAATATGTTCAAAATCTTGAAGCAGCCATATTGAAAAATTACTCCGAGAAAATGGAGCTGGTGTACTTTGATTCTGTCGAAGTCCTGCAGATTCAGGCAAAACAGGCGTACCCCGATATTGTTCTTGTTGATCAGGAGCTGTGTAATCTTGAGCTGAATTTGCCGAATAATACTTATTTTGCAGTTTTGAGTGACAGGAATGATGTTGAGTCTATTGCTGGGCATATTGCAGTAGGCAAGTATCAGAGAGTTTCGGGTATCTATGAACAGTTTCTGGATATCTATTCAAAGAAACAGGACGAGCTTTATATAAATCTTAAGGATAATGATTCCGCTCAAATAAAAATATTGACATTTATGTCTGCTGCCGGCGGTACAGGTGCATCTACTTTGGCGGCTGCCTGCGCAAAACAGTTGGCTTTGAGGGGCGAAAATGTTGTCTATATGAATCTTGAGCAATTTGGCACCGCGGATTTGTTTTTTAATGGGGATGGTGAAGCTGACTTTAGTCAGGTAATATATGCTCTTGCTTTGAATAATGATATTACGATGACGAAAACGGCCACGAAAATGGAAAAAGCTCTGAAAAAAGACATCTGTGGAGTAAGGTTTTTTTCCGCATGCAACCATAGTATTGATATGGGCGATGTTCAGAATGTAGAAACCCTGGATATGCTCTTTTCGAGTTTTAAAAAGATGCAATCGGTGAAATGGATTGTAGTAGATTGTGACTGTAGACTTGATGAGACTACCTTAAAACAGATAGAAAGATCTTACTGCACGATTATAGTATCCGATGGTAATGAGGCTGCGAACCTGAAGACAGAGAGGTTTTTTGATTCATTGAAGCTGATAGCTGCTCGCAGAGATGATTTTCCGATTAGCCGGGTGTTTATAATGTACAATCGGTTCGGCAGTGACGGGAAGACCTTGGAAAATCAGGTGTTTAAAGAATTAGGCAGATTTGGAAATGTAAAGAACGCAACTGCGAAAGAAATCATGGATTTGATGAATAAAAAAGGTTTATTCAATAACATGTTTAGGAACTAGGAGAAAAACCATGGAGAAATCCCGGGAAGATCTGATTAAGGAAAAAATTATACAAAACATTGAGAGGAGTCCTTCCTATAAGGGAATGTCCGATGAAGAACTGGAAGAGTATATAATAGAGACTTTGGATAATGTTCTGGATCGCGATTACTGTTCCCCCAATGAGAAAGCGGCAATAGTTCGACAGGTATTTAGCTCTATCAGAGGTTTCGGATTGTTGGATTCGATCATGGTCGATTCGTCTATCACGGAAGTAATGATTAACGGAAAGGATAATATTTTTATCGAAAAGAATGGTCGTGTTGAACGAATTGATGAGAAATTTAAAGACGATGAGGAGCTGTTAAAGGTTATCGGAAAAATAGTAGCGTTGTCCAGAAGAGAGGTGAATCAGAAAAATCCTATAGTAGATACCAGATTGCCGGATGGATCCAGAGTAAATGTGGTTCTTCCTCCTATAGCTCTTTGCGGCCCGACCGTTACCATACGAAAATTCTCAAAAACTCCAATGACAATTGAAAAGCTGATTGAGTATGGATCTTTAACGCCGGAAATAGCGCATAAGTTGGAACTGCTGGTGAAGGCAAGATATAACATATTTATTAGTGGAGGTACCGGATCCGGAAAAACTACATTTTTAAATGCCTTATCGAACTATATTCCGAAAGATGAACGGGTAATTACGATTGAAGACTCTGCTGAATTGAAGATTGTAGGTATTGATAATATAGTGTCCATGGAGACAAGAAATGCCAATTCTACCGGAGCAGGGAAAATTACGATGACAGAATTGATACGCACGTCATTGAGAATGAGACCGGAGAGAATTGTAGTGGGTGAGGTGCGTGGCGGAGAAGCTTTGGATATGCTTCAGGCAATGAATACCGGACACGACGGATCCCTGTCAACCGGACATGCCAACTCAACACGAGACATGCTTTCAAGGTTGGAGACAATGGTGCTACAGGGGTCCGAATTACCGCTTGCTGCTATTGATCAACAGATAGCATCTGCTCTTGATATTATTATACATTTATCCCGTTTGAGAGATCATTCCAGAAAAACTATGGAAATTACTGAAGTACTGGGATATCAGAATGGAAAGATTCAACTTAATACACTTTATAAATTTGAGGAGGATGAACATTCCACTCTTGAACATGTTTCAGGACGTCTTGTTAAAAAAAATGCACTGGTTCAGGATTTTAAACTGAAATTGAATGGAATTTATGAGGAGTTTTGAGGGAATAGAATATGATAGGCAAGAAAAAAAGTGCGAACCGGATTTCCACAGAAAAAAGCAAAATGCCTAATTATAATGTATATCACTTTTCTGCGTCTGAGAAAATTCTGTATACATTGATTTTTTCTGCCGCTGGCGCAGTGACGGGGTTTGTCCTGTATGGAAACCTGTTTATGAAAGACGGCGAAATGACGCTGTGGACATATATCAGCAATGTTGTCGTCTGTGTCATAGGAGGGATTGTAGCTACTGCCATATTTTTTCCTGTGAGAGAGAAGCAGATTATAGACGGGCGGAAAGAAAGTTTAAGGGTACAGTTCCGAGAAATGTTGTCGGCTTTGTCGACCGCCTACATGTCCGGAGATAATACATATAATGCATTTAACAGTGCATACAAGGAAATGAAGGCACAGTTCGGTTCAAATAGTTATATTACCGAAGAACTCAATGAAATTGTGGAAGGGATGAAAAACAATTTTTCGGTAAGTACGATGTTGATAGATTTTGGAGAACGGAGCGGTGTAGCGGATATTATAGATTTTTCAAATATGTTTCAAATGGTTGCAGATCCGGGAGGAGATTTAAAGTATATAGTCAAAAATACCTATGACATGATCGGTGAAAAGATGGCTATAAATGAAGAAATACAGACAAAGATCACGTCTAATAAGATGCAGCTAAATATCATGAGTGTGGTACCTGTTTTTATGATTGCGTTTCTTCGATTTACCAGCTCTTCATTTGCAGCAAGTTTTGCATCTTTAAAAGGTGTCATAGCAATGACTGTAGCGGTGATTTTGTTTATCGGAAGCTATATATACGGTAGGAAAATTATTGATATAAAGGGATAAAAAATGCTCAGACTTATTGTAATGGTAATAGCTACAAGTTTAACACTGCTCTTCTTGGTTATGCTTATTCTTGGACGCAAGTATGATTTTGCCGTAGAGAAACTGGTAGGCAATGAATATACTTTGAGCGAGGTTTATGGTGTTGGTTTCATGTGGGGAGATTTAGTACCTGCTGTGGGCTATCGTGAAAATCTTGGGAGAAGTATAGCTAAGAATGTGAACTTGTTAGTGAAATCTGACCTCACGGAGTTTTATACAAGGGCGATTCTTGCCAAGGCCTGTACGTTTATGCATCTCGGGACATGTGTATCACTTCTTTTGGGATTAGCGCTATTTGATGATGCGACTACTTATGTCATAGCTGCCGTGGGAGTTTTAGCTTCATTTGTGTTATGCAGACAAGTACTGGATTCACCGGCAGAGGAAGTACAGCGCATTTCCGATGAATTAGTAATAGAACTCCCGGATATGGTAACTAAAATGGCGTTACTTTTGGATACCGGGATGACTCTCAGGGAAGCGTGGATTTATGTGGCTGATCATACATCAGGAATTATTTCGCAATATATGAAAGACAGTTGTGAGATGATGAAAAACGGTAAGTCTGATTTGGAGGCTTTTTCCAGTTTCGGTAATGCAACAACATCAAGAGAAGTTAAAAAGGTCTCCTCGATGGTAATTCAGGGTACTAAGAAGGGAAATGAAGAACTGAGTGAGCTTTTTACACAGCTTTCATCGGAATTATGGGATACTAGGCGCCAGAAGATGCTGCAAATGGGAGAAACAGCGTCTACAAAACTTATGATTCCGACCATGTTGATGTTTGCCGGCTTATTGATTGTCATAGTGGTTTCTTCGATGAACGGGATGAGTATATGAACGATAGGGAGCATTGTATCTATAGTTTTCTCTCGAGGAGACTGTAGTTTGCAATATGTTTATACAAATATAGTGAAAGGAGGAAAAGATATGCTGGATGTAATGGGTGCTTTGTATGTAAGATTGCAGATTCTTTTATTAACTGCGTTTGGCAATTTAAAAAAAGAAAATGGGGATACAAATCTTATATCTATCATTATTATTCTTGGAATAGTGCTCGCATTGGTGGTGGTGTTCAGAACTTATATTCAGGAAATTTTAGATAAGATAAAAGATAGTGTACACAATTTCAATAATAATCCTTTTGGCAACTGATGTGACGCAAATCACAGTGAAAGGGATCCGAACTGGAATGTGTACATGGTGCAAGATTCGGATTCCTTTCATTGATTATGTGCTTCTTTTTGAAAACACGTGTGATATAGGGAAGGAAAGTATTAAATGGCAGATAATAGATATCGTTTTGCAGTTCCTGGAGAGAATTCAGGGAATGAGAATATGGTTTCGAATTCGGCATCACGAGAGGGGGAGGCCAAATTACCGGATTTTTCAAAAATGACAAAACAAGAGATAAAAGAGTTTGATGCAATACATGGGTCTTATAAGAGACTTCTGGGAGATAAGCCCATTACTTTCTTCTGGCTTATGAATCATTACAGTAAGGCTAATGCAGAAGCGTATAATAGGCAGAAAAATGCACGTATTACACAGAGTTCAGAAGATAAATCAGAAAAAAGAATAAAACAGGATACTGAGGAGAAATCCGATTCGGGGAAAAAGATGATAGCAGATTCTGAATATCGTTCAGATAATGATGATTTATCAAGACTGCGATATGGAAAAGAATCGCCTTCCGGAACGGAGGAAGATTATCACAGAGGGTGTGTTAAAAGAGATGATTATCCTGAAGATGATTATGAGCGTACGGTTTTTATAGATCCAACAAGAAGGGGGTCTGTTAAGAAAAAGTCAGGTGCGCGAATTGTATGTGTTGGATTTGATCAGACCGTCGAAATACGTAGAACACCATTTGTAATAGGAAGATCTACGAAAAATGTTGATTTATGCATTATGGATAATACGGCAATCAGTTCCCGTCATGCCCAGATTATTGAAAAGAACGGAGAGTATTATATTGTGGATATGGGGTCTCTCAACCATGTCTATATAAATAATAGCAGAATTCCCGAAAATATAGAAGTAGCATTGAAAAATAACACTACATTCAGACTGGCGGATGAAGAGTTCATCTTTAAAAATGAATGAAATAAATTGAGATATACAGAGGAAAATACTGTATAATTTTACATTTTACAGAAAAGAAAGTTTTGAGATTATGAATAAGGCAGAGATGATTTGCGACAGCTTTATTGAGGGTGAAGGTACTGTAAAGTATGTTGTTGAAAATATAGAAGAGACGGATTCGGTTGTTCTTGGGATGCTGAAAAATAATCAGATACCCGGATTGACGAATATTCAAATTCGGCAGGTCAATAATGAAGTCAGCCTGACATATGATACAGAAAATATGATTTCTTTACAAGATTATCTTTCCGAAGGGACAAAGCTTCTTACGGTTGTTGAATTGTTGGATAAGCTTACTGAAACCGTCATATCGTTGGCAGATTATATGATTGATGATAGTTATTTGATTTTCAATGGCAATTATATGTACCAAAACAATAATGAAGATTTGTTTTGTATCTGTGTTCCCGAGAAGATAGAAGACAATATTACGTTCCGGGAATTTGCCGAGTGGCTGTTGGGAGAGGTAGAAGCTATAAGATATTCTGAGATAGAACCCAAAGAACGCTTAGAGAAAAGTCTTGTCGAGGCGGATTTTTCATATGACAGATTTTTGCATGAATTATCTGCTGTTAAGATAGAATTAATGACTAAGAATCATACTCAGGCAATAGCAATGGAAAATGGCAGGATAATACTGGGCCAGAATGAAAGAGTTGTGAAGCAACATGCATCAAGAACCGGGGAGGGAACGATTGTTGAGGTAAGTACTGTAAGGAAACAGCAATCTTCCGGCACAGGTGAAGGATATTCGGATTCGGTGGTGATTTTGCGTAGAAGACGTGAGACAGCAAGTGAGAAGGCGCAGAACATTAGGTCGGAAGAAATGGTTGAAACAGCTGATGATATGCTTCCGGACAGTCCTGAAGAATTTATAGCTGCAGATAAATCTGTTGGTGACAGGGTCGGTATGACGCAGGGATTTTCAGATGACCGGGATATTGAAGAAAGTGAGACTGTTGTTAATAGTGCATGTCTGATTAGATGTGGGACAAATGAAATTTTCCATATTAATCAAGAGGGAATTACTTCAATTGGCAGGAGTAATAAGGGGGTAGATATTGTAATAGCAGATAATCTGTCAGTATCAAAGAGGCATGCTGAGATAATATGTCGTGAAGGAGAGTATTATTTAAGAGACAAGGATTCTACGAATCATACTTTTTTAAATGGAAAGATGCTTCGTTACGGAGATGAATACGAAATAAAGGATGGGAATATTCTCAAACTGGCGAATGAGAAATTTATTTTTAAAAGATGACATTACTTACAATAAGATATATTTCAGGGGCAGCTTTTGGAATAACAGAGGCGGTTTTGATATATTGGATAATATTTTTGGATAAAAACACGGGTTTAAATTCACAAAGTGTGAATAGAGCGGATCACGTTGAGGAAAACGAAAAAAGTGGGGCTGCTTTGTTTCAAGGCAAATGGATGCGAATGATAGTTGTTTCACTTTGTACCGTATTGGCGACATTGTCAGGCTATTCTGTGTCTGATACACTTTCGTTCTTTGACATTGTCAAAGTACTGGCGGCTTTGTTAGGAATAAGTGCCTGTATGATAGTTGACTTGTATACTTTATTGATACCGAACAGGTATATTCTTTTCATGGCAATGATCAGGGTTGCGATTTTGCCTTTTGAATTAATGTTACAGGAGTCAAATGTAAGGCTTGTTATAATCAACAGCTTAATAGGAGCAATAGGTTCTTTTCTTTTGTTAATGCTGCTATCGCTTCTCTCGAGAGGGGGAATCGGAATGGGCGATATTAAACTTCTGACAGTAACCGGGTTTTTGTGTGGTTTTTATCTTGTAATGAACACTATGGTGTATGCGGTTATAGTTTGTGCGTTAGCTGCGTTGTATCTGGTGATAACCGGTAAACTGACGATTAAAATGAAGATACCGTTTGGTCCGTTTGTGTATCTTGGATTTATTATTTCTACAGTATTAGGGGCGTTCTGATGCGAGGGGTAAAATGAGGTTTATAAAGGTTTTTATATCATTAGTATTGATAGGTCTGACTGCATTTTGCTGGTATAGCACTATAACATCTTATACCGAAAAGGCATCAGGGTATAAAAAATACTTTGCCAGAGCAGAGTTGTCTTATAAAGAAGGCTTATATCAGGATGCTTATGAGAATTATTCAAATGCATTAAATCTGAACAGGACAGAGACTGTAACGGATAAACAGATTGAAGCATGTCGCATGTACTATGAAGAGGAGGCTCTTGATTCTTATGAGGCTCGCAGACAGTATCTTACAGTATTAATAAATGCATGGCGGTCTTATCCAGACCGATTAGATTATGCTATTGCTGCCGTAGAACTGTACTTGAAAGGGGACGAGTATACGGAAGCCAAAAAACTTTGCGAACAGGTACTTACCGATAATCCTAAAAATCAGGATATTATAAATCTCAGGGAAGAAATTATTCGTAGTTATACGCTTGATTATAATTATTTTATTGATTATAAGGAGGGCGCGGACGGCTATTATTCGGTAACAGGCGGAAAGTATTGGTTTTGGATATCTGCTGATGGTCTGAAACAGTCTCAGACTGAATTTGAAACAATCAGCAGTATTGGTCCGGAAGGGCTTTATTATGCTAAAAAAGAGGATAACAAAGGGAAGTTTTATGATGTGGGCGGAGTCGCAAGAGGAATAGTAAAAAAAGACTATCTTGACATAGGTGTATATATGGATGGTCTCTGTCCGGTCCAAAAGACGAATAAAAAATGGACATATGTTGACCTGGACGGCAATGAGTATTTTGGTGAGTTTGATACAGCCGGAGGTTTTTCGGATGGCAGAGCAGCAGTCAGAAAGGGAGAAAGCTGGTATCTTATAAATCGGGAAGGCAAAAAGATAAATGATTCCGATTTTACGGATATTAAACTGGATATGCGGGGCTGCTGTTATGTAGACGGGTTTATGACAGCTGCCAGGAAAGAAGGTCAATATAGTATATGGGACAGTGAACTCAAGCAGGTCGGTGAGTTTCGGGCCGATAATATCGATATCCCTACGGCAGAGGGACTTGTTGCATTTGAACAGGACGGAAAGTGGGGGTTTGTTAATCTGAAGGGAGAAGTGGTTATCCAACCTGCCTATCAGACTGCGAAAAGCTTTACGAACGGAATGGCAGCTGTTTGCAGGGATGATATGTGGGGATATATTCGTAGGGATGGCGAGGAGATCGTTGAACCACAGTTCAGAAAGGCTGGGTATGTAAACGCTTCCGGCAGTGCCATGATCAGCGATGAAGAAGAGTATTATCGGCTGCTACTTTTCAGGTTTTCGGATGACCTTAAAGCATGAATAGGGAGAAAAGAATGGGGATTAGAGATGAACGGGGAGAAATTGTCATAGAATCGATGCTAGTATTGACAACAGTTCTCTTTGTGCTTGTTTTCCTTCTTAATTTGGGCTTCTTTTATTATCAACAATGGAATGTACAGATTACTGCCAATGAAACCGCTTCTAAGGTTGCAGAAGTCTATCCGATCATAGAAAGTAAATTATCGGAAGGTGTCTCGGACTACAATCAGATTATGAAAATAGAAAAGTATAGAAATTTACTCAGCAAGGATAAATATACCGGCGAAAATAGAGCTCGCGGTAAAGAATACGGCAGAAAGTATATATCGCTTGTCAGCTTGTCTTACGGAATAGGTGAACCGGAGATTCAAATAAAAACCGTAGAAGATGCTTTTGCCAGCAAACACATAGAAGCCAAGGTCAAAGCAACGTATAGATTACCCTTTTCTGAAGGGTTTCAGTTTTTTGGTTTTAAACCAACGTATGAGTTTGAGGGTACAGGATTTGCGGTCGTAAGCGATTTGAGTGATTATCTGGGAACTGTTAATTTCCTTGAAAATTTGGATTCCATTATGCACTTTGATGATTTGGGAATAACTTCGGCAATTAATTCGGTTCTTGGTTTAATCAGTTCTATAGTTAAATGTATCAAATCTTTTTTAGAATAATCGCGTGATCGAAGATACGAGCATTATGGGGAGGAAACGGTGAGAAAGGGCGAGAGAAAGGGAATCAATAAATATATAAACGGAAAAAAAGGTGTGATATCTATTCTGCTGGCTGCTTTATTGGTACCGTCCATACTTTTGACAGATGCGCTGGTTGAAACATCAAGATATCATGCCGTAGTGTCGACGGTTGATAGGATAATGGACTCGGCGGCAACATCGACACTGGCTAATTATGATGATTATTTATTGAATCGGTTCGGACTTCCGGCTATTACACAGAATGAAGATTTTGGGCAAATATTTGAGTATTACTATAAAAGTAATTCGACAAGCGGACTTAATGCCTGGGATCAAAAAGGCATATCGGTTGAAGGAAAGTATGCCCTCAGCGATTTGACAGTTCTTGAGCATGAAATCACTGAGTTTTCCAAGTATACGGTTCCTGCAGATATTGCTGCGAGTACGGTTATGAGCTCACTTGAGGACTTACTCGGTGAACTCGATGGATTAAAGGCCTTTAAGACTAATATGGATACTGCGACAGATACCGTAGATGCTATTTCTGCGGTCGTTGATGCAGCGGAGGCCTTGGAGAAGCTGCAAAGTACCGCGGAGGATGTAGAGAATAAGAAAAATGCTTATGAGGGAAGGTTCAATGACTTTAAAAACAGTATAGGAACATTGGCTGCGGCAATTGCTGATGTTGAAAGTAAAGAACAGGAAAAAGCAAATGCGTTAAGTGCACTGAATTCCGCTAAAGCGGAAGCAGAAACCGTGTCAGATCAGGTTAAGGAACAGCAGAAACGAAGGACCGAAATTTTTAATGACTATACGGATGGAAAAATAGACGAAGATAATTATAAGCAGCAGACAGAGGCAGTAGATAAAGAAATTCAGAATTTACAGAAGGCTTTATCAGAGAAAAACGATGCTGTTTCGGCGGCGCAGTCAGAGTATAATACTGCGGTGAATAATTTGAATGCTGCCAAATCAAAAGTATCCGGAGAGAAAAGGTCTGCAACAGAGGCAAAACGTGAATACGGAATAGCAATCGGTGATATGGAGGAATCGCTGCGATCCGTTTCCGAAAAGACTGAGGGTGTAATTGAGAAGCTGGGAACCTGCGTTGAAAAAATCAATAAGGCGACGACATCTATTACAGCGAATGCTGAGAAGATGAAGACATATAAGTATACAAGTGAGAATGAAAAATTAGATGAGGCGAACAAAGCATATTCGGGAAAGGATAATATAATTGATCAACGTGCCAGAAGGTCAAATAGTGCTAAAAAAGGGTGGAATACGCGAAGGAAAAATGAGGCCCAGGAGAGAGCTGCGGAGATTACAGAAACCGGGACTGAATTTGAAAGCGGCACTAAGGGGATAACAGAAACTATTTCGGATGCGATAAAATCTTATAACCGAGAAAAGTTGACGCAAAGTATTAACGGCTTGTCACAATTAAAGCTTAAGGTAAGCCAGTTCAATATTGATGGTGTAACATCTTCTACATCTATTTCGGAATCTGATTATTTTCTTGCTGTAAGCGGGTATGTTCCGTCGCGGACCATTGTAGATGCACTGAAAAAAGTCAATGATGCGGTCGACAATGATGAAGATGCCTGGTCAGTTATAAGAGGGTTACGTACTGCTTTAAGTAATCTGTTGAAAATCAAAATGGTCGCAGATTTAGCGTTGAATGCCGATGTTGCTTTGGGAGACGGAGAAAACGTAAGCGGAATACAGAAGTGTCTGGATGACCTTGATAATGCACTGGGTAACAGAGGTAAAAAAGCGATTGGATTTAGGAAATTAAAGGCAATTATAAAACTCGGAAAGGCGATTGTTGCGGTTTGTGAATCGATAATTAAAGAAGCGCAAGAGGTAATTACAGGCCTTAAACAGTTGAAAAATTCTCCGGGCGATAAATTTCTTCTTACGGAGTATCTTAATCAAACCTGTGCAAACAGGTGTAGTTATGAAAAAAAGAATTCATTAACAGGGTTTTCATTCGGTAAGGCCGGATTGGCTCCGACGTTCAGTGGAAGTAACCAGACGTTTTGCGGAGCTGAAGTCGAATACCTCATTCATGGCAGCAGCAGTGAGTATAAAAATCAGGCGAACCTGTTCTTTCGAATATATCTGCTTCGGTTAATATTGGATGTACTTCCCATAATTCATAATACTGATGTACGAACAATAGCCAGGGGTGTTGGCGCAATAGGATTTGGATTATTATCGGCACTTATTCCGCTCATATATTGTATTATAGAGCCGTTCATAGATACGATGGTTATTGTGAACGATGGGAAAATTGATTTTTGGAAAACTTGTGTTTATTTGACGCCATCGGGATTTTCGACTTTGCTGAGTGATTTGTCAGCTCTGGAGCTGACTGATAAGGAAAAAGCGGCCATCACAGATGATCTCAAATCCAGTCTCAGAGATTCTGTGAAGGATAAGACTGGTCATCGTGTTAATTTTAAAAAAGCACCGGAAGGGTATTCGAAGGATAGCGATTCACTGTTCTATATGGATTACTCGATCTGTACTTTTATATTTATGTTTGTAAAAGATAAGAATGTGCTTTTGAAAAGATTTCGAAATATTATTTCGATGGAAAGCAGAATGCACTATGGGGATTTTAACATTGATAAAACATATACGTATTTAACGGCTTCTTCTACCGGTCAGTATGTACCTTTTATCAGCGCAGCTGAGATTTATTCTTTTTTTGCATTTTCGAAGAAAAGAACATTGACGAGGGGCTATTGATGGAACAAGGGAAAAGAATTATAGAGAAACAGGATGAGAAAGGTGTCATTGCTTTGGAAGCATGCCTGTCACTTACACTTTTTATGTTTCTGGTTTTGCTCATGTACAGCTTTTTTGTTATTTTTGAGGCACAGTATAGTGTGGAGCATGCTCTGCTTGAATGCAGTAAGAGTATGGCCGTGGAAAGCTATGCAACCAGTAAGGTGGTGGAAGAAAAAGGTATATTTTCTGCGGGCGATATAGGGTCCATAATGGCAAGTATGGGCGTCGGGAAAAGTACAGTGAATAGTCAATTTGCTTCCTATACTACCTGGTATAAAGAAGAAAAAACGACAGTGGCTGTGGCAAAAGAAAGGGTAAAGGCTTACCTTGGAGGTGATAATGCAGATCAATATTTAAAGAGACTTAGAGTGCAAGATGGCTTCAGCGGACTTGATTTTACCGGAACAAAGGTATCCGGGGATGATTTGATTATCTCTGTAAAATTCAGGTGTAAAACGTTATTTGAACTTCCTCTTTTGAATTTTGACCATGTAGATTTTTCTTTATCTGCTAAGGCAGCTATGTGGAAGTGAAAGAAAAGTTAATAATGATGTTTAGAGATTTCAAGAGCCTATTCATAAACATGAGGAGGGATAATATCTAATGAAGAGTAGAATGAAAAAGTATTTGGCGCTCTTGTTTGTCACAATGCTGTTGATGCCAACTATATCAAATGCTTACTTTGGTATGTCTATAGTTAGAGCTATGGATTTGGAGTCAGATGATTATTTGGAAGATTATTCGTTTGATGAATCTTGTGCAATTGTAGAGGATGAGAAAGTGACAACGGAGGCGGAGTTGGCTAATAGTGACGTTGTTGCAGAAGAGATGAATTCCTTGAATGCAGAGATTGATATAACTGAACAAGCGGAGAATGCCCAGGTGGGATCCACTAATGTACATAACCCAGGGAGTGATATGAATGAGATAGAAACAATGGATGACGAGTGGATTGTTGGGCAAAATGAATTATCTGGAGTTGAGGTTTTGAATGATGGTAATGAAGCGGATAATAATAAGAGTTTATTGTCTACTTCTGAAGCTGATTTTAATGCTGATATATCGAATGAGCCAGGAACCGCTGAAATAGAAAATGCGGTAGAAGATGTGGAAAAACCAGAAAATGTGGAAACAGAGCTTGTTGATAATTCATCAGTGGAAGAATTGCTGCCGGAGAGTAGCAATGATGCGGTCAAAGATAACTCAGTTGCTGAAGTGACAAATTCGAAAACGACTGATAAAGAAAACCTTGTTGGTTCAATGCTGCCATTGAAAGAAGAAAAGGCATATCTGGTCATACCCTCGGATATTGAGGATTATGGTATAGATATTCAAAAATTTCCGGTTTCATTACTTGCAGAGATGTTGATACTAGAAGATGGAAGCAGTGCAGGTATACCGGAAGATGCAAAGATTATATGGACATATCTAAAAGATTCAGAAGGAAAGACAATACATGATGAATACCATGAGCTGTTCAGAGAGGATACAATTGATCTTTCATCCATATCTGATTCAGAACAGACTTATCTGATGGAATTGATTATAGGAAGTGGTAAACAGCTCGATAACAGCAGCATAAGGTATATTGTGCGAGTCTATCTTTCAGATGAACAACAAGAAGCTCTTACTTATTCTTTATGGAAGGAGAAAGATGGGATTCGAGAAAAAATCGAAGTAGATCCCAAGACAAGTGCCGCTAAAGTTATCAATAATATGCAGTACGTTCAAAGGGTTTATGCGATAAAAGATATTGATGAAGATGCAGAGTACTACATAGGGATTAATTCTATACTTAGTGAGCACCCATTTGTCGATGTCAATGTTTACGATGGAATGAGTATCATCGATGGATATAATGGTTCAGGTGATTTGAATGATATAGCAATTACTCCGATATCTGACAGAGTCGTAAATGTAGATATGTCTCAACCGGGAAATGGTTTGAAACTGGTGAAAGGCACTGAGCTAACAGCATCTATAGCAAATACTGTTGCGGTTTGTTTTGAAGATCCCAAGACAGGGGTGCTTTATGATAATCCGCTTCTATTCGGTTTTTTTGTAACTAAAGATACGCAATATTTTGAAGGCGGGGCATACCTTTTGCAGGATGGCGGAATGGAGAAGGTTGACCGTGGTATACAAGTTCAAAATCTATTTGATGATATAACAGAATATCAAATAGAAGACAAAACAATAAGTATTCCGCAATACTATACACATTCTTTTTTAATGACAGTATATTTGGATCATGGATACTCTGTGGATGAAGAGTATTATTATGCGGCAGATTTTTATACTGCTGGTTCAGATGTTGAAAATGAGCATGTAATTGGAGCATATAAAGGATATTTTACAACAATCGAAGAGGCAAAACAGTCAGGAGCGGAAAACCTTCAAAATACGTTAACACCTGTGGATAAGTCAGGAATCTATGGCGTTAAAGGGAATTATAGTTATAAAAATTATTCCGGAACAGCTGAGGATAACTGGTTTACGGTTTTTTTAGATAGTGGGTTATCTTACAGGCTATTAGTATTGTTTAAAGAATATCCGTCCGATTCGGAGTATTATTTTAAAGAGTACGATGATGCTCCAATCATCGGAGCTAAGGATCCCTGGTTTAGGGTGACCGGCTTAATGTTGGACGGACGTTTGCTTGATACATATGTTGTAGAAAACGGAAAAGCCATCAATATGGATACTTACTATGGCTATGGTTATCAGACTGTGATGGTTAATGAAAGTTTATCACCGGAGGAGATGTCCAGACTAGTTCCGATATTCGAAGTGGGAGATGAAAAGCGGGTTAAAGTAAGAACATTGGATTCAGTGCAGCCGCTGTCATCGGGCGTTGATAAGGTGGATTTCAGCGATGATAATGGTACAGAGCAGTTTATCGCTATTATTGATGACAATTCAAAGAATTATCAGGTACATGTTCTTTCGAAGCAGAGTGGTCCTAAGCTGTACGTTTACGATGATCATACAGATAGTAGTGGCCGTAGATTTCGAGAAGTGATTCTTGATGACTATTTTGAGGAAAAGCATGATATTCTGATTGCCAATATCGGAGATGAATTGTTAACCGGGCTAAAAGTTAAACTTGATGCGACAAATGTTAAATTAAATGACTACTGGACTGTTGGCGGGGAAGGAAATGATTCACTCGCTCCGTTTATAACAACAACTGATAAATCAAAGTATGGGTTAATACCTAATATCGCTAAGATACGGTTATTGCCGGATGGAGAGGGTGATATTGAGGGAAAATTGACGATTTCTGCTGATGGCCAGGAAGATGTCGTTATTTATATTTCTAATCATCCTCGACAGCCTGAGATAGTAAATATGCTATTTGAGAAAGCAGTAAAGTTTGTACCGTATTCTTATATGGTTGCTACTGATAATATGTATGAGTGGAATGATGAAACGTTTTCTATTGTTGATGGTTCATTACCACCCGGAATGAATATCTATCCTAGTACGGGTGAGATCTACGGTGCTCCGCTTGAAGCGGGAACTTATACATTCACCGTGAAAGTAGATTATAGCCGCGATGATTACTTTGAACCATCCGAAAAGGAGTTTTCTATTACTGTTGAAGACAATGAAAATCAAAGAGTTTATGAGACTTCAGATGACGGATATGAAATCATACCGGTAGAAGATGGAGAGAACGGTTTTGTTGGTGAACAGGTTTCCCCATATGATTTCGTTCTGACTACTGTAGACGAAGATGAAGTATTTATTTCAGAAGGTGAATATAATCAATTCGTGAAACTTTGGTTAAATGGTGAAGAGTTAGTAGAAGGTGTTGATTATACGAAAAAACCTGGCAGTACAAAGCTTACGATTATTTCTCAGACACTCAAAGAAAAAACGACTGACGGAAGAAATACTATTTCCGCAGAGTTTAATATTGATGATGAACGTGGCGAAAAACTGAAGAGAACTTCTCAGAATTTCAGGGTTGAACTAGCGAGTAAAGAACCTACCAATCCGGACGATTCCTCGCAATCGGATGCTCCGGAAGAGCCAACAGATTCCTTAGCACCAGAAGAACCAACTGAAAGCATTGATGAACAAGATATAGACACGGTAGGAGTAACTACGCATATTGTAGGTGCTAATGGACAGGCACTCGTTAATTATATCGTAGAAATGCATTCAAAAGTTCAAACTTCAGTAACGGATACTTCAGGTAATGCTTCCTTTGACGAAGTAGAGATGGGCGATCATACAGTATATATCAAAAATGAGGCAGGGACGACCGTTGCTTCAAAAAACTTTAGGCTCCAGGCAGGCTCAGCATTTTCGGAGAATGGTGATACATTCACTGTAGTTCCTGGCCAGATGATGTCAATGACAATCAGGGTTGGTGGCTCAAATGCATCAATCGAAAATGCGAAGTCGGTGAATTCTACGAAGTTAAATGATAGTGATAATAGTACCAAATCTAATGGCTCGAAGACTGCGAATGGGACAACATCTTCAAAAGATACAAATGGAACAAGTAGTGCGATAGAAAATCCTGCGAAGACCAGCGATAACTCGGATATCTGTTTATGGGTTGTATCAATGCTGTTATCAACTGCGATAGTTTTTATGTTAGGGTCACGAAAAAAGAGCAATGTAAAGTAAGGGCATTTTATAAAAGGTTTGAGTGTCAAAAGAGAATTTCACCGTTTATCGGCACAATATATTGTACGCATGTCCTTTGAGATTTGCTACACATTGTGTTTGTTCAGTTCAAATTTTTGGCACTTAAACCAATTGTTACTTTGAGCCTATTTGCAAATATTAGGAAAGTGTGGTATGAAGTACGGCAGAACAGTAATCAGAACAACTATTGGTGATATCACAAAGTTTGATACAGTGGAGGCTATTGTCAATGCGGCGAATACTTCTCTGCTTGGGGGTGGCGGCGTCGATGGGGCAATTCATCGGGCAGCAGGAAAGGGGCTTCTATTGGAATGCTTAACTCTTCATGGTTGTAAGGTGGGCGATGCTAAGATTACGGGTGCGCATAAACTTCCCTGCAAATATGTGATTCATACCGTGGGACCAAAATGGAGAGGTGGAAAAAGCGCTGAGAAAGATAAGCTGAGAAGCTGCTACATAAATTCACTTCGCGTTGCTGTGGAGAATGGAATAAGAACAATAGCTTTTCCGTCTGTTTCGACAGGAATTTACCATTATCCGATTGATCAGGCCGCCGAAGTAGCGGTCGAAGCGGTAAAAGACTTCTTGTTAGAAAATCTAGGTGCGTTGGATGAAATAGTATGGGTACTGCGTGATGAGGGGACGAAGGCTTATTATGATAGAATAATTGGAAACTGTGAAAGCAATGGATAAAAAGATTCCTATTTCAAAAGATGGAAAAAATCATGAATACAATATAGAGACAATGTTGAGCGTCGGCGGATTACAGGTCGTTCTGTTGATGAACGACGGTGAAGTCCTCGAAAACAATGTTGTAGCATTGGATGAACAAGGAAATCTTGTATGGAGCATAGAAAGCATTCTTTCTTTCAAGTATCCGGAAGCCTATGTAGCGTTGTCGAAAAAAGATGAGCACACTATAAGCGTAATATCTTACAGTGGAGTCTGTTTTGAAATAGATGTATTTGAAAAGGCAGTCGTTGGAAAACGGATAACAAAATAGAAAAGCAAGAGCACCTTTTTTTATCGATGTCAATACTGTATAATTTCATTTGACTTGAACTACACATGACGAATTTCGTATATTGAACGGCCTTCGCCATTTGCATAAAATTATTTTTAATAAAGGGTTAAGATGAACTATATAGTATTGGACCTGGAGTGGAACCAGTGTCCCTATGGCAAAGCAAAAGAAATTGAAAAACTGCCCTTCGAAATCATCGAAATCGGCGCGGTCAAGCTGAACGAAAAGAAGGAAATCGTCGATACCTACCACCGACTGATCAAGCCGGTGATCTATCGGAAGATTCATTTCCGGACGAAGGAAGTCATCGCGGTGACGATGGACGAACTGCAGGAGCACGGCGTGCTCTTCCCAGAGGCGGCGAAAGAGTTCCTCGAGTGGTGCGGGACCGGCTTCCGATTCTGCACGTGGGGGACGACCGATCTGACGGAACTGCAGAGAAATCTTTCCTATTATTATATGGAAGAACTTCTGCCGGGACCGATCCTCTATGAGGACGTTCAGAAGCTGTTCGCGCTGACCTACGAGACGCGGAAGGACCGCCGGGCGCTGGAGTACGCGGTGGATTTTTTGAAAATAGAAGACAGCGGCGAATTTCATCAGGCTCTCGATGACGCCGTGTACACGGCCAGGGTGCTGAGCTACATTCCGGATGAGGTCATCGCCGAGAATTATTCGATCGACTGCTTCCAGAACCCGAAGAGCAGGAAGGAAGAGATCCGGATCCGCTACGGGACGTATGAGAAATTCATCTCGAGAGAATTTGCCACGAAGGAGCTGGTGATGGAGGACCGGGAGGTCACGGCCATCCGATGCTTCGCGTGCCATAAGAACGCGAAGCGGAAGATCAAGTGGTTCTCGGACAACGGGCGCAATCACTTTGCGGTCGGCTGCTGTGAGGAGCATGGGTATGTCAAATGCAAGGTCCGCGTGAGAAAAGCCGCGGACGGTGCATTTTTCGCAATCAAGACGACGAAACTGATCGGCGAGGTCGAGGTGGAGAAGATCCGGGATAAGCAGATCGGGCTTCGGATGCGGAGGCAGAAGAAGGAGAAGTGAGGGATATTGTCTGAAACAGAAGAAAAAAATCACAAAAAAGACACAAAAAGTGTAAAGAGCTAGAGTGACATTCTATTTTTACTATGCTATAATTTTTTTAACTATTAAGTGCTGTATTATGCCCATACAGTACTTACCGACAGAAGTACATTCAAGTCAGGGGAGGTACAAAGTTTGAACAGGAGGAGAAAAAAGATAACAAGCGCTGTTGTAGCGGGCGTTATGACAATTGCTCTCCTAAATCCGGTTCAGACCTGGTCTGATTCATTTGTGGAAGATATACCGGTGAGTGAGGAGCCGCTTGTTTACGGCACCACGACTCCGGCTGCCGCAGCTGCTTCAGATGAGCAGAATGTAACAGAGCCGTCAAGCGAAAGCTCGTCAGGGGGTGACGAAGCGGCTGCTGTCAATACTGAAGGGACGGGCGACGGAGCAGATAATGACGCAGGCACCGGAGGGGAAATTTCCGGTGGCGATCAGGGTCAGATGACTGATCAAAGTCAGACATCTGACGGGTCACAAGCTTCAGGGCAGCAGGATTCAAGCTCGAGTGATTCAGGACAGGGGAACACAGAATCGAGTACAGACAGTAGAGTGGATCATTCCGGAACGGACAGCAGCGGAACGGAGTCAGGTGCGGAACCGACGCCGGCCGATGAGTCCATGACAGATTCTTCCACGACTTCGGAAGTGACAGGGACAGTTACTCCGAGTGTGACGCCGAGCACGACCGTGACACCGAGTGTTACAGTGACACCGTCAGTTACGGTAAGTCCGACACCGACCAAGAAGACCAGCTATAAGCTGACGATCTACTATAATTATTCCGGCGGCGGCAAGGCAGCGTCTACATATGTGGGAACGTTTAAGGCCGGGGAGTCTTACAGCGTTTCAAGTCCTTCGGTCAGCGGATATATCGCAGATGTCGGAACGGTTTCCGGTAAGATGGGAGCTTCTGATACATCAGTGACCGTTACTTACAATCCGACTGCGGAGACAATCGCGAAGCAGCAGGATTACACCTTGAAAATTAATTACATAAGCACGAACGGAAACCGTGTGGCGGATATTTATTACGGCACATACCATTACGGAGACGCGTACAACATCGCGTCGCCGGCGGTTGGCGGCTATACCGCTCAGCTCGGTGCCGTTGCGGGTACGATTACAGGCAATGTGGAGCTTACCGTAACTTATACGGTGAATGCGGTTCCGGTACCGACACCGGCTGCGACCTACACGGTCAGAACGACTTCGCAGGCTTACAGAGCGGCTTCCTATTATACACAGAAGCTGGTCAACCCGGAGCTTTCGGGATTCTCGAAGATCAGTAAGACTTATGCTCTTGCCAAGTGCGATTCATTCCTGAACGTACGTGAAGGCAAGGGATACAGCAACCGAATCGTCGGTGTTCTTTATCCGAACAATCTCTGCTACGTTATAGCAGATGAGGATTCCAAGTGGGTTTACATCGAGTCCGGAACAGTTCGCGGTTTCGTCGATCGGCAGTATCTTCTGACAGGAGATAAGGCCAACGCTTATGTTAAGAAGATGGGCGAGAGCAAGCTCACACTTGCGAAGCAGATCGTGGCACCGGCCAACAACACGGCGTTCCGCTATACACTGAAGACCGTCCGTGAGATTCCGTCGAGTGTAAATTATCGCTCGGCGAGCACGACAGCCGACAGACAGGCCATGATCGCGTTCTCGGAACAGTTCCTCGGTAATCCTTATGTCTGGGGCGGTGAGTCTCTGACAGACGGATGCGATTGCTCAGGTTTCACGATGCTGATTTATCGTCAGTTCGGTATTGAGCTTCCGAGATGCTCCTATGAGCAGGCTGAGGTCGGAACGAAGATTGCACCGCAGGATGCGCTTCCCGGAGACCTTCTCTTCTACGCGAGAGACGGCGCCGTATACCACGTTCTGATGTATATCGGCAACGGACAGGCAATTAACGCTTCTTCCTCCACGACCGGTATTATCATTTCGAATGTCGATTATGATAAGACCTGCTGGGGCGTGAGAGTGATTCAGGATGAGGCTTCTTCCTCCACACAGGCAAGTTCGCTTGTGGAGATCGGACAGAGAGCTTACGAAGGTGATGAATCCGCTCAGCAACAGATCATCCAGGCTCTTGCAGTTTCGTCTCAGGAAGAGTGGGCACAGTACGGAATGCTTCCGTCAGTCGTGATCGCTCAGGTTATTCAGGAGTCCGGATGGCTCTCCTTCAGCGGTGCGGCGAACGGCGGTATCCAGCCGGAGGATAATAACATCCTCGGCATGAATGAGGAGCTGCTTAACGACCAGTGGGTGAGCCCGTGGACGGGAACTTCCGCCATGAGAAACGTTCCGCAGTGGGACGGCGAGAAGGATGTCTACGGCGAGGAATCCATGAGAACATATGAGGACATCGAGGCTTGCCTCTGCGACTACGCGGCGTTCAAGACCGGTATTCATCCGGAGATCGCCAACGAGACGGATGTGGCTACGGTCATTGATGTCGGTCTCGAGGGTTACGCTACAGATCCTACATATGAGGAGTCGATAGCCAATATCATTGAGAAGTACGACCTGACCAGGTACGACACGATGGTTCAGATGGGAACTTCCGCAACAGATCCTACGAATTATACGCAGGAGGAGCTGGAGCTTATCTGGGCGATCGTCGCACAGGAGGACGATACGAGTTACGAGGGTGCGCTGGCGGTCATCAGCTCGGCAATGAACCGTGCGGATGCCAACTACGGCGGATACGGAACGACGGCGCTCGAGCAGCTTACGGCTGACGGCCAGTATTGCTACTCACCGAAGGTTTCCGACCCGTCGCTGTATCAGAGAAGACTTGGCGGTAACGTCGATGACTTCGTAATTCAGGCGGTTTCGGATTGCCTGACTCAGGGAGTGAGAAACAACACATATATGAATTTCAGGAGCTCCAACAGGACGGGCGAGTACGTTCAGATCGGAAGCAACTGGTACTTCTAAGAGAGTGAGGGCGCTGCCGCACGAGAGTGCGGCGGCGCTTTTTTCTGTTTCCGGCATGCCTGCGAACGGTAACTTTCGATTTTGGGGTACGACCTCGGCCGGGGTCAGACCCCGGGCGGGGTCTGTCCCCCCTTTTATCTTGACAATTTTCCCCCCTTCCTCTTATAATGGGACTTTGTATAGGGCTACACCTGACGAGAAAAGGAGCCGAAGGAAATGTATAAGAAAGTAGAAACAGACCTGAATTTTGTAGAGCGCGAGAAACAGACCGCGCAGTTCTGGAAAGACAAC
>ODAI011226353.1_pt1 | contig 37692 bp, 27 predicted proteins | sample 1539321 | NCBI WGS metagenome assembly ODAI01 (sample SAMN02144231, study PRJEB22623) | gut metagenome | biome: sheep rumen | host: Ovis aries | place: New Zealand
GAGAGCATCGACATACAGACCGTCGCGCCCGGCAGGATGCTGAAGGGCGGGGCATTCAAGGCTGCCAAGGCGGAGGCAAGGCGCGCACAGGTTGAGGCCGTGGCGAAGAAAATCAACGAATACAATGTGTCGCACGGCAAGATCTGGATTGCCGGAGTGACAGACATCGCCCTTGCCGACTACAGTGTGCGCCGTGCCATGACAGGATGCCCCGACGGCTGTCAGAGCGGCGGCATTGAGTATTACGTGGACGGTTTCTTCGAGGTTGGGAAGGCAAAGCCGGAAACAAGGAAGAAAACGCTTCGCAGCAGTTCCTCAAGTGTCGTCAGCGAGTTTGACTGGCGGACCAGACATGGGAGAAATTGGATTACGCCTGTACGGAGCCAAGGGGGTAGCAGTTGCTGTGTTGCCTTTGCGGGTGTGAGTTGCTTGGAGGCTCTGTTGAATCTGTATTACAATCAGCCGCTTAATTGGGACTTATCGGAATGGGAACTGGCATGCAATGGAGGTGTGGCACCTGGCCAAAGTCCGTATGATGCTGGAGTATCGCCAGTCAAGGCTGCTATATATTTAAAAAATACAGGTATAGGCATAGAAGACTATAATGTATTTCCCAAAGATACAAATATATACCTTACTTTGCAGGCACCAGACACACTGGTGAGAATTAGCCAATATGCAATGATTGACAAGAACGAGGACTCTATTAAAAAAGCCTTAATAAAATACGGGCCTTTAGGATCTGGCTACCTTCATCATGCATTTAATGATAGTGCATATAATAGCACTCTTCATTCAGATGGTCATGCAATGGCTATTATCGCATATAACCGAATAAATGGCAATGAAAGCAACATTTATCTATCAGCAGAAGGCGGATTACAAATGATTCAGAATTTACGCAATTATGTAGGATGTACTTATTGGACCTTTAAAAATAGTTATAAGAGCAGTCCTTATGTAAAAGTAATCTTTAATGATTATACCTTGATGGCAGGTCCGTTTGTTCTATTCACACCGATACGAGTGAAAGACCCATACGGCAATGACATATATTCTGACGATGACATAATATGTGAAGACCGTGATGGAGATGGCTATTATTTCTGGGGAATCGGGCAAAAGCCTGCAAACTGTCCAGATTGGGTTCCCGATGTTAAAGATGGGGATGATTCTAACATAAACTATGGAACTATGGACGAGAATGGTTTCCTACAGTCTTTATCACCGAATGGCTATACAATAAACACATCGGTCACTTATAGTTCAAACAATGTTGTTTCCAGTCGAATAGGCATTGTTAATAATGGAATCCTAACAATAACCGGAACAACCACAATGAATGCTCAAAGCGTCATAAGAGTTTGTGAAGGTGGAACGCTGATTGTCGATGGCGGAACACTTCAGAATGCAAATCTGAAATTGATTCCTGGCAGTCATCTTATCATTAGGAACAACGGATCAATTAACATGTCAAGTGATACTCCATTCAATGCGCCATTAGGTGTCATTGTAGACATTGAGTCTGGATCTGTTAACTGAACGGCAGACGTGTAACAATTTAGATTTATTTTGTATGAAATTTTTTTTTAATACCCACATGATATTTAGCAGAATTATCCTCCTGTGCCTGCTTTTTCCTTTTTATGGAACTATTCATACTCTTGCGCAATCAACCGCGATAAATGGTCTTAAGTATGTATTATATTCGAACTTTGCGGAACTAATGGAACTGGAGAATTCTGAAATAAAAGAACTCGTGATTCCTGACACCGTAGAATACAATGGTAAGAAATACCCTGTGACGAGGATAAATTATAACAGTTTAAAGTCTTCTGATCTTGAAAAAATCGTTATTCCCAAGACTGTCCAGGAAATATTTCATCCTGCGTTACAGCCATACCATAATCCTCAAATCGACTGTCCTTCCTTACATACAATCGAAGTGGATGAGGAGAACGAATGGCTGAGTGCCGCAGATGGGGTGTTGTATAACAAGGACAGGACTAAACTTTTTGCAGTAGCAGGAGGCAAAAGTGGCGTATTCACCATTCCCGAATCAGTGGAAGAAATAGGCGGGTACTCTATGCAGAATTGCAGGAAATTGACAGAAGTGATCATACCAGAATCTGTTACAAGAATAGATGATGGTGCTTTTAATAACTGTAGAGGTTTGAAAAGATTAATTATTCCCCAAAGCGTTACATATATCGGGACAAGTGCTTTTTCTGCAACAGCGTCTTTAGAATCAATAGAACTGCCCCGGGGATTAGAAGAAATTGGTTACGGATGGTTTTCAAGTTGCGGCATGACGAGATTCATAATACCAGATGGTGTAAAGGATATCGAATACGAAGCATTTATCCATTGCGAAAGCCTCGAAAGCATTACAATTCCCAATAGTGTTACAAGCATTGGTCCCTTGGCTTTTAGCCGTTGTAAGAGTTTGAAACATATCGTAATACCATCAAGCGTGACCTCTATAGGCGAATGGGCTTTCTCTCACTGTGGCATTGAGAATCTGGAAATCGAAAAGGGAATAAAGGTGATAGGCAGCGCATGTTTCCAAGGCTGTGACCAGATGGCAAGCCTCGTCATACCAGAAGGCGTAACGTATCTTGGCTCCAGTTCATTTCAAGACTGCTGCAGCCTTCACACGGTTAAATTCCCCGAAACTCTGGAGGAAATAATAGGATATACTTTCAGACGATGCTCCAGTCTGAAGGAGATACATATTCCTGCGTCTGTGAAGAAACTGGACAAGAGAGCATTTGACGGATGCCCGTTGGAGCGCGTCTTTATTGAACAAAGAGATGTTGACATCTACAAGGATTTCTTAGGGGCTTTAGACAAGAGCGTGATACTGTATGTTCATAAAGGTGTACTCAACAAAACTCAAAAATTATACAGCGGCACCATACTGTCGATAGAGGATTACGAGACGGGCATCAGCCACGTGCCAACGACAGGCAGCAACAACGAGGAGCGGCTCTACGACCTGCAAGGCCGGAGGCTGAAGGCAGCGCCGCAGCGTGGCATGTATATACGCAACGGACGGAAATACGTGGTGAAGTGAGAGGGGAGCAGCGTGGAGGATGGGTGTCTGACGCAGGATATCGGATGCCTGAAAGCAAAAAGGGCGGACGTGAAAACTCGGAGAAATGTTTCGGTTTTCGCGCCTGTCTGCTTAATATTGCTTAATTTATGTCAGATATTGCCGATAAAAACGAGAAAAACACGGATTTTCTTTGTATTTCGACCAATTTGCATTATCTTTGCTTGCTGAATGCGAGAGTTTATCAAAGTGTTGCGCCGTTTTGTGCCGCCATACAAGAAGTATCTTATCATGACGGTGCTGTTCAATGTCCTTAGTGCGATATTGAACATTTTCTCGTTTATGACCATTATTCCCATCCTGAACATATTGTTCCAGACCGACCCGGGCATGCGCGCCGTTGACTGGATTCCATGGAGCGAGATGACGCTGGGCAACTGTACGGATGTGCTGGGCAACAACACAAACTATATCGTGCAGGGATGGGTGCTCGAGTGGGGTGCCACCACATCGCTGCTGGTCATTGGCCTGTTCTTGGCCTTTATGACGTTCCTGAAGACGGCGGCCTATTTCCTCTCGTCGGCCACGATGATTCCTATTCGCACGGGCGTGGTGCGCGACATCCGTAACCAACTTTACCAGAAGATTACATCGCTGCCGCTGGGATTCTTCAACGAGGAGCGCAAGGGCGACATCATTGCGCGCATGAGCGGCGACGTGCAGGAGATAGAGAACTCCATCATGGCGAGCCTCGACATGCTGTTCAAGAACCCCATTCTTATCGTTGCCTACTTCTCCACGCTGCTGATTATCTCGTGGCGGCTGACGCTCTTCACCATCGTCTTCGTGCCCATCTTCGGATGGTTCATGGGGTTTGTGGGGCGAAAACTCAAGGCAAAGTCCATCAAGGCACAGTCGCTCTGGAGCGACACGATGAGCCAAGTGGAAGAGACGCTGGGCGGACTGCGCATCATCAAGGCCTTCAATGCCGAGGATAAGATGAACCAGCGCTTTGATCAGGTGAATACCGACTACCGCAACAACGTGATGCGCGTGAACATCCGCCAGCAGATGGCTCACCCGATGAGCGAGTTCCTCGGCACGGTGATGATTGTGATTGTGCTCTGGTTCGGCGGCATTCAGGTGCTCAACAACGCCACCATCAGCGGTCCCACGTTTATCTATTATCTGGTTATCCTCTATAGCATCATCAATCCGCTGAAAGAATTCAGCAAGGCGGGCTATAACATTCCCAAAGGTTTGGCCTCGATGGAGCGCGTGGACAAGATTCTGCTGGCCGAAAACAACATCAAGGAGCCTGAGCATCCCAAGCACATTGAGAGTTTCGAGCACCAGATAGAGTTCCGCCACGTGTCGTTTGGCTATCGCGGGGATGACATGCAGTATGTGCTTCGCGACATCAACCTGACGATAGAGAAGGGAAAGACGGTGGCCCTGGTGGGACAGAGCGGCAGCGGCAAGAGCACGCTGGTTGACCTGATTCCGCGCTATTACGATGTGCAGGAGGGTGAGGTGCTCATCGACGGCATCAATGTGAAAGACTTGGGCATCCACGATCTGCGCCAGTTGATAGGCAACGTGAACCAGGAAGCCATTCTTTTCAACGATACCTTTTATAATAATATATCTTTCGGCGTGGACAGTGCCACGCAGGAAGAGGTGGAGCGCGCCGCGCGCATTGCCAACGCCCACGACTTTATCATGGCCTCCGATCAGCAGTACAGCATGAAGATTGGCGACCGGGGCGGACGCTTGTCGGGCGGACAGCGCCAGCGCGTGAGCATCGCACGAGCCATTCTGAAGAATCCGCCTATCCTGATTCTTGACGAGGCAACATCGGCGCTCGACACAGAAAGTGAGCGACTGGTGCAGGATGCGCTGGAAAGGCTGATGAAAACCCGCACAACGGTGGCCATTGCCCACCGCCTTTCAACCATTAAGAATGCCGACGAGATTTGCGTTCTGCACGAAGGGCGCATCGTGGAGCGCGGCACGCACGAGGAGTTGCTGCAGCGCGACGGTTATTATCGCAAGTTGCACGACATGCAGGCATAGGGAGGAGCGCAATGGGATACAGACTTTTATACGGACTTTTCTACGTGCTGTCACTCCTGCCTTTCAGTGTTCTCTATGTCATTGCCGACGGCTTCTACCTGATTGTATACCATCTGGTGGGCTATCGCCGCAGAGTGGTGCGAAGAAACCTCACCCTTTCGTTCCCCGAAATGAGTCTCAGCGAGATAAAGAAGACCGAAAAGGCCTTCTATCACTGGCTGTGCGACTATTTCATGGAGACGGTGAAACTGCTGAGCATTTCAGACCGGCAACTCGCAAAGCATCTTGAATTCAGAGGTGCTGAACAGATAGAGCAGTGTTTCGACAAAGGGCAGGCGTGCGCAGCCATGCTCGGCCACTACTGCAACTGGGAGTATCTCTCGGCCACGGGCATTGCCATGACGCGGTGGGAGCGGGCCGTGATGGGACTGATTTATCATCCCTTGCGCAACAAGGTCTTCGACCGCCTGTTCATTGCCATCCGCGAAAAGCACGGCGGCACGTGCATTCCCAAGAAAGACATTCTGAGGCGACTGGTGGAATACCGTCGCTCGGGCAGCATGAGCCTGTTCGGATATATTGCCGACCAGAGCCCCAAATGGGAGAACATTCATCTGTTTCTGCCTTTCATGCATCAGGACACGCCCGTGTTTACCGGTGCCGAGCGCATCATCCGCAAGATGAACAATGCTGTGTTCTACGTACATATGGAGCGCCCGTCGAGGGGGAAATATGTATGCACCTTTGAGTTGATGACCGACCGTCCGCAGGAGATGGAGGAGTATGAACTGACGAAAGACTTCTTCGTCAGGCTGGAGCGCAACATCCAGGAGCAGCCAGCCTTCTATCTTTGGACGCACGACCGGTGGAAGCGCACGCGCGAAGTGTATGACAGAAAAGTAGCAGCGGGGGAAATCAGGGGATGAGAAGAATCATTGAAATGGCCAGGAAATACGAGCAGATGCGCCCTTACGTTGAGCAACTGCCCGACATCTTCGACCGGCAGGGCGAGGAAATCTATCATCTGCGCAACACCATCAAGGTGTTCCAGGCTCCCAATGGCATACTGATCAACGTGAAACGCTTCCATGTGCCGGCACTGCCCAACCGCCTGGTCTATTCGCTGGGGGTGAGAAAACCCAAGGGGCGGCGCGCTTTCGTCTATCCCGACATGCTCCTTTCGCACGGCATACGGACACCCGAACCCGTGGCACTCATCGAGGAGCGCAACTGTCTGGGACTGCTGGGCTACACATATTTCGTCAGCATACAGTGCGACTACGGCCATACGCTCTATGAAGTGGGGCAGATGCGCGACGGAGAATACGAGGAACTGGCTGAGGCGCTGGCCCGATTGGTGGCAGCCATGCACAGACAAGGCATCCTGCACAAGGACTTCACTCCCGGCAACGTGCTGTGGAAACACGACGAGCAGGGCTATCATTTCTCTCTGGTAGACATCAACCGCATGTATTTCGGAGAAGTAAATATGCGGGAAGGTCTCTGCAACCTGACGCGCATGTGGGGGCCGAAGCGCTTTACCCAGATATTGGTGCGCCGCTATGCTGACATTCGCGGCTTTGACAAAGACGAGGCCGAGGCCATGGCTCTCACTGAACGAGCACGTTTCTGGAAAAAATACCAAAGAAAACACGAGATTCCTTTTCACTTAGAACTATAAAAAGCATGAACAACCGACTTTGTTTCATCTCTCGCAACTACAGGGGAGTAGAGAGTTCTGGCAACAAGGCGAAGACCGACAACGAGCAGACGCTTCGACAAATGGGTGCCAAAAACCTGGGACTGCCCACTACCTATTATAATAATAAGGTGGTGACGTTCTTCCTCGACCTTGCTGGTATCGTGAAAATGATGCTGACAGTAAGGCCGGGCGATGTTATACTTTTGCAATATCCCGTGAAGAAATATTTCTCGTTCATCTGTAACGTGGCTCATTGCAGAAAGGCAAAGGTGGTGGCCTTGATTCACGACCTTGGTTCTATGCGTCGCAAGAAACTCACCGTGAAGAAGGAAATCAGCCGGCTGATGCATGCCGACGAGGTGATAGCATCCAATGAGACGATGGCCGAATGGCTGCGCAGCAACGGATACGAACACCCACTGGGCGCCTTGGGACTGTTCGACTACCGCTCTAAAGCGCTTACCCCGCCGGCAGGAAAGCAAATGCCGCTTGTGCCCACACTGGTCTATGCAGGTGCACTGGCCATGAGGAAGAATGCCTTCCTGCTGAAAATGGACGGCTGGGAAATGAGTTATAAGTTGGACATCTATGGCAATAAAGAGGGACTGCCGGGCATCAAGGAGAGCGAGCACGTAAGCATTCACGGTTTCATGCCGGCCGAAGAGTTCATCGCGCATGTTCCCGGTGACTTCGGATTTGTGTGGGATGGCGATTCCATGGATTCCTGCACCGGCGACTTCGGCGAGTATTTGCGCTGGAACAGTCCCCATAAGGTGTCGTTCTATCTGCGTGCCGGACTGCCCGTCATCATTTGGCGCGAGGCTGCCTTAGCACCCATGATAGAGCGCGAAGGCATCGGATTGGCCATAGGCTCTATCGCAGAACTGAACGAACTGCTCGCACAGATCACGCCCGAACAGATGTGGCAGATGCGCGAGAATGTACAAAGGGTAAGCAGGAAACTGGCCACCGGCGGCTTCTTGCAGGATGCTTTAAGTGAAACTGAATTACTGAAGGAAGGAAAAGCATGAACATCATTGCTGTAGTCGTTACCTATAACCGGCTGGAATTGCTGAAACGGGGCATCGGTTGTCTCCGGGAAATCAAATCACTCAGTGACATTCTCGTGGTGAACAATGGTTCTACCGACGGTACACACGAATGGCTCGACATACAAAGCGACTTGCGCGTGGTGCACCAGGAGAACGTCGGCGGCTCCGGAGGATTCTATACGGGCATACAAAAGGCTTTCGAGATGGGGGCCGACTGGATTTGGTGCATGGACGATGATGTGTTTCCGCGTCCCGATTGTCTCGATCGCCTGTTGCAGCATGCCGGGCAGGAAGACATCGGCATCATGTCTCCCCAGCGCTTGCTGGAGGGAGAAATCTTCACGCATGAGTTCCGGGGATATAACTTTACGAATGCGCTGGCCTCGATGAAAAAAGGAAAATTGGCCAAGGAGGTTGTCAACGGACCCACGGAAATTGCCGGTGCCGACTTTGAAGGCCCTTTCATCCGGCGCGAAGTGGTGGAGCGAATAGGCCTTCCCAATAAAGAATTGTTTATTTTCTGCGATGATACCGACTATTGCCTGCGTGCCTGGATGGCGGGCTTCAAACTGCTCTACGTGCCTGATGCCATTCTTGACAAGCATAAGTTCTTTGCTGATGACACGTGGACCACGCGCAACCAGAAAAAGAAATGGAAACGGTATTATCAGATTCGTAACACCGCTTACCTGAACCATCACTACGGAAAGAACTGGAGTGTGCGCTATCTGCGCAGTTTCATCGGCATGCTCGGCTATGCCATTCCTGCCCTGGTGACCATGCCTTTCAGCAAAGCCTGGCAATGGGGCGACCTCAGTATGCTGTGGAGGGCATACAAAGACGGCATCCACGAGAAACTGGGACGCCGTTGATTACAAGTATTTCACAACGTGCTCTTCGGCGTAACGCAGGTCTTGCTCGTCGTCTATTTCATACCAATGCACATCTGCGGCATTGAGCACATACACGGGCTGCACGTGCTGTGACATCCACAGAAGTTGGTATTCATAGCCGAGTTTGGGCTTGTCGTCCACGATGTGGGCATACTCGCAGCACATTCTCTGATAGAACGTGGCCGAGAGTTTATGGATTCCCACCAGTTCGCCTTTGGCATTGATTTCACTTTCATTGGTGGAACAGCGAGTCAGCACGCCTTTTTCGTCGTACTCCACATAATATTGGTCCTGAAACTTGGTCACAGGCGTAATAAGCATTACGTCAGGGTGCGGCTCGTTGAGCAAGTGTGTGATGGCATTGCGGCTGAAAATGATGTCCGATTCAAGCAACAGGAAGCCGTTGTCGCCAATGGCTTGCCGGCAATGATATAAGGTAAACATGCTGTTGGTCTCGGCATAGCGGGGGCTGTAGACACATTCTATTTGCGGGAAACGTGCAGTCAATGCTTCGTACACTTCTTTTTTATAACCAGTTCCGATAATGATACGCTCGATGCCGCATGCCAGTAAACTCTCAATGGAACGCAGCACCATGGCCTTTCCACCGCACTCGATGAAGCCCTTGGGCATGGTTTCGGTCATTTTGCCAAACCTGCTGCCCAGGCCTGCGGCCATGATGACGGCCACAGTTGGGTGAATGGGGGCACCGGAACAATTCTCCATGTCATTCATTATAGATTACCTTGATGTGATATTTGTCTAAAGCATCTTTCAACACCACGAAGAAATCTTCGATGTCTTTCACGTCAATGGCTCCCAGCGAGCAGAGACGGAACGTATTGGTGGTGGAAATCTTGCCCGGGTAGATGGTAAAACCATGCTCATAGCAGTAGTCATGCACCTTGTCGAAGTCCCAATGTTCGTCGTCGGGATAGAGGACAGATACCACGAGGCCCGACTGGATATCGCGGCGAATGACATTTTTGAAGCCCAGTTCGGCCAGACCTTTGTGGATGGCTTCGAAAACACGGTGGTGGCGGGCAAACTTCTCCGTTTCGCCCTCAGCCCAATACTCTTTCAAAGCCTGTATGGTGGAGTAAATCGTCTGCACGGGAGGCGTGAAATGCATCTGTCCCGTCTTTTCGAAATAGTCGTATTGCAGGAACAGATTGCAGTAATAAGAGCGCTTGGGATAGTCTTTAGAGGCTTCGATAATGGCTCTCTTGCCGATGATGAACGACAGACCTGTCATGGCCATGAGTCCTTTCTGGGCAGAGGCCATGCAGAAGTCCACGTTATCTTTCTCCACATCAAGAGGAATCATTCCCAGCGAAGAAGTGGTGTCGCACACGAAAATGGCTCCATGACGATGGGCCTGGGCTCCGATTTCGCGGATGGGATTGAGCACGCCAGTACCCGTTTCGTGATGTGTGGTATAGACCACGGCCACATCAGGATTGTCGGCCAACGCCTGTTCCACGGCTTTCAGGTCGGGAACATCAAAGACTGACGATTTCAAGTCAATGTGGGGCATGCCATAGTACTGGCATATTTCCACGGCACGGCTGCTGTATGCTCCATTGTTCACAACGAGAATCTTTTTCCCTTCGGGCAGCAGAGAATTCAGACAGATGTCTATATTGATGGTACCCGAACCCGTGAAGAGCACGGAAGTATATTCTTCGGGATTGCCATGAACCACTTTGACGAGGTCTTCGCGCAGACTTTTCATCATGCCGGCAAACTCTTTTTCACGTGGACAGATGTCGGGAACGACCTGAGCCAGTTTCACGCTGTCGGTTGTTGTGGCTGGTCCTGGATTTAAAAGTACGTTTCTCTTGATATTCATCATTACTTCTTTAAAAAGTTCATCAATGCGTTTTTGTTCTCAATGGGTGTCGTTGTAGGACGTCCCAAGTCGGCACGTGCTCCTTTTCTCACCTTAATCTCAAGCAGCAGAGGAGTCTCACAGTCGGTCAATTGGGCTAGGACTTCCTCCAAGTCTACTCGGTTTTCCACGCTAATCACGGTTTTATAGCCACAACTGGATGCAATTTCGGGCAGGTCAAGCATGAAACCGATGGTGGGTTGTCCACCAACAGAATCGTGTGCTCCGTTGTTGAATATAATATGGTAGTAGTTTCCTGGTGCCATTTCACCCACGATGCCCATGCTTCCCATGTGCATGATCATTGCCCCGTCGCCGTCAAAACAATAGACTGGGCGCTCGGGTTGGCTCAGGGCGATGCCCAAAGCAATCTGCGAGGCGTGACCCATGGAGCCCACGGTGAGAAAATCGCGGGCATGTCCTTCGCCCACGGCTTCACGATATTCAAACAGTTCGCGCGAAATCTTTCCTGTAGTAGACACCACCACGGCTTTTTTGTCCATCGAAGCAGCCACCATCTTGATGGCATCTTCCCGTTCCAGCGTGAGTTTTCTGGCAGCAGGGTTCTCCTGATCCTTCAGTTCATATTTGTCGAAAGTACCCTTGCACACCACAAGTGCGAAAGATTCCTTTGTCTCTTTCATGTAGTTTGCAGCCCTTTCTATTTGCTTCTGAAGTTCACTCTCGTCGGCTGTGAGCACCTCATTCTTGATGCCCATGGTGTCGAGCAGAGGTATGGTCACCTTGCCTTGCTTCACGTGCTGCGGCTCATCGTGCACTCCGGGTTCCCCTCTCCAGCCCACAACAAGGAGCACAGGAATGTTGTAAACCTCCTTGTCGGTCAGCGAGAGCAGCGGATTCACAGTGTTACCAAGTCCGGAATTCTGCATGTATACCACTGGAATTTGGCCTGTAGCCAGATAATGACCGGCAGCCAGTCCCATGGCTCCTCCCTCGTTGGCAGCAATGATGTGATGTCTCGGTTCTGCGTTGTCGGTAATGAAAGCGCAGAGGTTTTTCAGCAAAGAGTCGGGAACGCCGGTATAGAAGTCTATTCCATACTCCTTCAGTGTCTGATAAAAGAATTTGGGTTGTATCATTTGGTTCCTGGAATTAATTCAAGTATCTCCTTGATAGGCATGCAAATCGGGTTTGCCTCCAAGGAGCGTTCGTTTTCAAGAATGGTTTCGGCACATTTCATCATAGCCGGATAGGCAGCCCGCAGCATGTGGTTGGCATAAATCACCACGTTTACGCCCCAACTGTGGAGTTCCTCCTCCTTAATCTGATTGTAAGTGGTGGGAACCACGATGAGCGGAACCATCGGATGCTTTTCACGGAAACGCAGACAGAACTCCTTGATATCGTTTCCGCTCTTCTCCTTGCTGTGGATCATGATGCCGTCGGCACCGGCTTCCACATAGGCAAACGTCCTCTCCAGTGCATCTTCCATGCTCTTGCCGGCTATGAGGCTCTCACAACGGGCGATGACCATAAAGTCTTTCGTTACCTGGGCTTCCTTTCCCATCTTTATTTTATGGCAGAATCCCTCAATGGTATCTTGTGTCTGGATGGCGTCCGTTCCGAACAGGGAATTCTTTTTCAAGCCAATTTTGTCTTCTATGATAATGGCCGAGATGCCGTTCCGCTCCAAGGTGCGCACCGTGAAGACAAAGTGCTCGGGTTTTCCTCCCGTGTCGCCGTCGTAGACAATGGGCTTTGTGGTACACTCCAAGATGTTGTTGAGGTCTTGCATGCGCGTTGTCAGGTCCACGGCTTCAATGTCGGGTTTGCCTTTCGACGTGGAATCGGTGAGTGAACTCGACCACATACCATCGAAATGGTTTGTCTTGATGCCGTTTTTCACCTCAATATTCTCTACGATAAGCCCACTCAGTCCGTCGTGTACTTCCATGATTCTCACAATGGGTTTGGCTGCAATGAGCCGGCGCAGAGACTTCAGTCGGACATCGGGTGTGGTGCCGATGGCTTTGATTTCCTTATCGAGCGACGAAGAGTTGATGCCCTTCGTGTAAGGAATTTCGATGACTTTTCCGCCCAGTTCCTCCATTACCTTAAAAACTTCGGCACGGAGTTCCTGTTCGCTTCCCTCTTTCCAATCGTCGCCGTGGATGATGTAGTCGGGTTTATATTGGCGCAGGTTGGGCACATAACTCCACTCATCCTGTGGCACCACACATGCCACTCCCTTGATATTCTCTATCACTTCCTTGCGCTGCTCATAGGTCATGTAGGGCAGACGACGGTGTGTTGCGATGGCTTTGTCGGTGAACAGGCCAATCATTACGTCTCCGTATTTGGCCCCTTCCTTGATGATATTGGTGAGTCCCGGATGCAGGATGTCGCCAATCATGCCAAGATATACAGTTTTATTCATTACGCTTTATTACTTTTTCTTGAAGATTTTGTTCCATAATCGTTTGAAGACAGAGAGACGGTATTCCCTCCTGACGCGCGGCAGGATTTCCTTGTAACTCCGTTCAGTGTCCACCACCAGCGATCCGTGCATGCTCGGAGCCTGTATGGGTGTCATGTAGTTATCGCCGAAAACCACGCGCAAAAAAGCGTCATAGTCACGCGGAGCCGGAACCATGATGGTTTCGAAGGGAATCCATACGATATCGTCGAACAGGCTCTTGTCCCAAAGAATATTCTCGCCCAGTGAGGTCAGTTCGCCCACTTTTCCGCTTTCCGGATAATTGCGGAGTGCGCGCATCTCGTCTTCAGCCTGCTTGTAGATGTGCTCCCAGCCATATTTTTTCACTGCTTTCCGGGCTTTCAATTTGCGGAAGATGAGAGTCAGACGGCCCGAAGACAGGCAATGGGTGTTCTTGGCTTTGAGGAAACGCAGTGTCTTCATGCACTTTTTCAAATGCTTATGTAGTATTTCCTTGTCGGCCGGAGCCTCATCCACGGGGAAGATATCTATGAAGACACCCTGATTGAAAGGCTGGAATGCATCCGACGGCCGTATGGCGGCCGTATCGCTGCGGCGGAATTGTGCATGGCCGCGGTGATAATCCACATCGCTGAATGCGGTTTGCAGGAAATAGGGTGGTTCAATACCCTTGTTTCCAATCTTGCACATGCGGTCGTAGTCATCGCGCATCATGGCCAAGTCCACATCATCGTCCCATGGAATGAAGCCTTTATGTCTGACCGCACCCAGCAAAGTGCCTCCTTCCACCCAGCATTTCAGGTCGTTTTCTTTGCAGAAATCGAGGAAGCGCTGCAACAGATCAAGTTCCACAGTCCATAGTTTCTTCATTTCAGAAGACACGAAATAACCGTCTCTTGTTTCGTTTTCGAGATTGATTTTTACTTTCACCTGATTCATTTTATTTTCATCTCTGAAACTTCCTATATGATAGGAAATGTCTTGTAGTATTTATATCCTGTTAGGCGATGCCCATCGTGAAGTCATTTTCCTTTTGGAGCATTTGGCTACTTTGCTTAGGAATGCAACATTTTTGCAGTTCGTTTGATAACATTCCTTTTTGCATATACTTTTTCTATATTTTGACTGCAAAGGTAGTGATTTTCAGCCATAAATGGAAATAATCCATATAAAAATACACGATTGGCGGCTATTTGTGCTCAAAGAATCTCCATGCCGAGCACTTTCTCTACGATGGGAGCCATGTCATAGTATTTATATTCAGCCAGACGGCCGCCGAAAATGACGTTCTTTTCTTGTAGGGCCAGTGCTTGGTATTGCTCGTAAAGGCGGTTGTTGCGGTCGTTGTTCACCGGATAGTAGGGCTCCATGCCGGGTTTCCACTCGGTGCTGTACTCGCGCGAAATGACCGTGCGGGGCACGTCGTACACCTGTTGGCCGAACATCTCGAAGTGCTTGTGCTCGATGATGCGCGTGTAGGGCACCCGCGCCTCGGTATAGTTCACCACGGCATTGCCCTGATAGTTGGGCGTGTCGAGGGTTTCCTGCTCAAAGCGCACGGTGCGGTACTCCAGATTGCCAAAGCAATAGTTGTAGAACTCGTCAATCTTTCCGGTGAACACCACGCGCCGTGCCATGCCCATCCAGTGCTCGCGGTCGCTGAAGAAGTCGACATCCGTCTGTGTGTCCACACCCTCGAGCAGACCTTCTGTCAGCCGGTTGTAACCTCCGATGGGAATGCCTTGATAGCGGTCGTTGAAGTAGTTGTTGTCAAACACCAGCCTTACGGGCAGCCGCTTGATGATGAATGCGGGCAGTTCGGTGCACGGCCGGCCCCACTGCTTCTCGGTATAGCCCTTGATGAGTCGCTCATATACATCGCGGCCGATGAGCAACAGTGCCTGTTCCTCCAGGTTGCGAGGCTCTGCAACACCTGCTCGGCGCATGCTTTCCACGGCCTCCTGTCGCTGCTCGTCAATCTTTCGCTGTGCCTCCTCTGGTGTGGTAACACCCCACATCTGGTAGAATGTATTCATGTTGAACGGCAAATTGTAGAGCCGCCCCTCATAGTTGGCCACGGGCGAGTTGGTGTATCGGTTGAACTCGACGATGGAGTTGACAAACTGCCACACCTCTCTACTGTTCGTGTGGAAGATGTGTGCACCGTATTTGTGCACATGTATTCCCTCCACATCCTCGCAATAGATGTTGCCGCCCAGATGAGGAAGCTTGTCGATAACCAGGCATCGCTTGCCGGCCTGGCGTGCCTTGTAGGCAAAAGTGCAACCAAACAGGCCGGCTCCCACTATCAGATAGTCGTATGTTTTCACGTTTTCCATGCAATCAATGTTTCTTTTTTCTTAGGCTTGTATTTATCAGGTTATTCAGATCATAGATGCTTGGGTGCAGGTGTCTAAGCCTGCCAATGATGCGGACGAGAAAATCCGCGTTTCCCAAATTGTTCTGCAAAGATACAAAAAATATTCTATAACTTGTTGAAAATGATGTTATTTATTATTGTCCTGCCATTAACTATCATGTAAACAGTGCGACACGACAAGAGAATTCTGCCAAAACAACGTGGGCTGACAAAAAAGGTTGGCATTCTGCGCCAACCTTTTTGTTCAAAAACTATATCAGTGTAAACACTTGCTATTTCTTTGTTGCCTTCACGAAGTAGACAATCAGCAGGACATAAGCAACGAGCGAGCAGAACTCTGACATTGGGTTGGCAAGCCATGACTCATTGATGGGGTTGAAGCCAATAAAGCGCAACAGTGCGCTAACCACACCCATCAAGGCACCGCCGGCAATGAATCCGCTGGCGAGGAGCGTACCCTTTTCGCCGCGTTCTTTTCGCTTTTCTTCAGAATCCTGTTTCCTGGATGTGACATACCAGTTCACAGCACCGCCCACAAGCAGCGGGATGTTCAGTTCCAGCGGGATGAACATGCCAAGGGCGAATGGCAGGGCGGGCACTTTGATGTAAGTGAGTACCAAGGCAATGGCAGCACCGATGCCGTAGAGAATCCAGGGTGCTCCCACACCGCTCATCAGCGGTTCTATAACGGCGGCCATGGCATTGGCCTGTGGTGCGGCCAGTTCTCCGCTTGCAAAGTTATATGTCTTGTTCAGCAGAATCATCCCGCCGCCCACGGTAGCCGCCGATACCAGCACGCCGAGGAACTTCCATTGCTCCTGTTTCACGGGCGTGGTACCTAACCAGTAGCCGATTTTCAGGTCGGTAATGAACGAGCCGGCCACGGAGAGTGCGGTGCAAACCACACCGCCCATAATCAGTGCAGCCAGCATGCCGCCCGGACCTTTCAGTCCCACAGCCACCATCACAACCGAAGCGAGTATCAACGTCATCAGCGTCATGCCGCTGACAGGGTTAGAACCGACGATGGCAATGGCGTTGGCGGCCACCGTTGTGAACAGGAAAGCAATCACGGTGACGAGCACGATGCCCACCAATGCAAACAGCAGGTTGTCCATCACGCCGAACCAGAAGAAGAGGAATGTAACCAGCAGCGTGAGAACAGAGCCGACGGCAATAATCTTGAAGGCGATGTCGCGCTGAGTGCGCAACTGGTCCTTGCTGGCACTGCTGCCGCCTTTCATCTCTTTGGAAGCGAGACTCACGGCACTCTTGATAATGCCCCAACTCTTTACAATGCCGATAACACCAGCCATGGCAATGCCGCCGATGCCGATAGACTTGCCGTAAGCCTTGAAGATTTGCTCGGGTGTCATGTCTCCCACGGCCACATTGATGCTCGGATCCCACATGTTCATAATGTCATTGGGGAAGAGCAGCGCCATGCCCGGCACGATGATCCACCATACGGCGAGCGAACCCAGACAGATGATGAATGCATATTTCAGTCCGATGATATAGCCCAGTCCGAGCACTGCGGCACCCGTGTTCACCTTGAACACCAGTTTTGCCTTGTCGGCGAGGTCAGAACCCCAGCCCACCATGCGCGTGGTGACGTTTTCGTTCCACCAGCCAAAGGTGGCCACGGCGAAGTCGTAGAGACCTCCTATGATTCCCGCCAGCAGCAACGGCTTGGCCTGGCTGCCGCCTTTCTCGCCGCTCACCAGCACCTGTGTGGTGGCTGTTGCCTCGGGGAAAGGATATTTTCCGTGCATGTCGCTCACGAAATACTTGCGGAACGGAATCATGAACAAGATGCCCAGGATGCCTCCCAGCAGCGAACTCATGAAGATATTGATGAAGGGAGCCGCCATGTCGGGATACTTGGCCTGCAGGATATAGATGGCGGGAAGGGTGAAGATGGCACCGGCCACCACGGAACCTGAGCAGGCTCCGATGCTCTGGATGATGACATTCTCGCCCAGACCTTGCTTGCGCTTTGCCGCTGTCGACACGCCCACGGCGATGATGGCAATCGGAATGGCAGCCTCGAACACCTGTCCAACCTTCAGTCCCAGGTAGGCAGCAGCGGCCGAGAAGAGCACCGCCATGAGCACGCCCCATGTCACCGACCATGCGTTTACCTCTGCATATTGCTTGCCGGGTGACATAATGGGCTCATACTGTTCCCCTTCTTTCAACTCGCGGAATGCATTTTCCGGGAGTTGGATGTTTTTCTTTTCTTCCATATCTGTATTTTTAATGGTTTTTTAGCATGACTGTCAAGGCCTGTCTGCCTACAGTTCTTCTGTCTTGGGCAGCGGCTTGTGCTTATGGCTCACCTTGAAGCGGTCGAATCCTTCGCCATATACACCGATAACGGCACTCTGGCTGACGAAGGCATTGGGGTCAACCTCATCGATCAGTGAGAATATCTTTGCGCTCTCGTTTTGCTTGGCAAGCACGAACAGCATCTTCACTTCGCGTCCGGAGAAGAATCCTTGCCCGTTGATTACCGTGCAGCCGCGATGCGGGTCTTCGTTAATGCGGCGGGCAATCTCGTTGTATTTCTCAGAAATAATGAAAAACTGCACACTTCTGCGCATGGAGTTCACCACCTGGTCTACGCAGAACGATGTCACAAACAGCACCACATATCCATAGATCACCTTCTCCCAGTCGTTCAGCACGAAGTAACTGCTGGAGATGATGATGACATCGCAAATCAGGATGACGCGCCCCAGGGAGATGTCGCGATACTTGTTGATAATGGCGGCAATGATATCAGTGCCGCCAGTGGAGCCGTTGGCACCCAGTCCGAGTCCCACGCCGCTTCCGCAGAACACCGCTCCCAGCACAGCCGCCATGAAAGGCTGATCTTGCAGCAGATGCAGTTGGGCTGTATAGTCACGCGTCAGCGACAGTGCCGTGGTCAGCACTATAACGGCATAGATGGTCTTCACGCAGAATTTCCATCCCAATATCTTCAGGGCCACCACCAGCAGTCCGGCGTTGATAACGAAATAAGACACTTGGGCGGGTATATGCAGCGGACTCCATTCCAAGATGGACGAAATACCAGGAACACCTCCTGTGGTGATTCCGTTGGGTAGCAGGAAGATAGACCATCCGATACAGTAAGAGAGCATGGCCAGACCAATGAAGATGTAGTCGCGCAACTCTTTCCACAATTTCTTTTTGTTCAAGTTTTCGGTTTTCATCGTTATTAAATTAAATCAGGTGCAAAGGTAGCGTAAAAAATCAAAAACGAAGAATTATCTGTTAAAAATATTATTTCTCCTGTTTCAAAAAAGTCTCAGCGAAGGGCAGTCGGTATTTTCAGTGTTACCGTTGCCGGAAACGAATAGCGCATGTCGCCCCGTTCATTCAGTGTTTTGCGCAAACACTCTTCCGTGCGTGCCAGTTTCTTCTTGAAGAGGTTTTTTCCTTTGAATCTTATTGTCACTTTCTTGTCGAGGTTCACAAGTTCATCGTTCAGGCACAGCGTAATCTGCGAATAGTCGCATTGCTCAATGTCGATGATATTGTCGTGGCAACTGAGGCGGATGCCCATGCCGCGCTTCAGTTCATTCTCGGGAGCCGACAGCCAATAGAAATGCTTGCGCAGCACCTCTTCCTGCTGCCACACAATCTTGCGGGGATAAGGATTGCGCTTGTATCGTGCCATCCAGGCCACGGCAGCGGTGTCCACGCGGTCCATCCAGTGGGGTTTCCCTTCCACGATGTGCGTCTCGTGGATATATCCTTCAGGGTCGGCGCGCTGCAAGGAGTCCATCTGCAGGCCGCGAATCATGTCAAGCGAATTGCGGTCGTAGGCATAGTCGCGCGCTCCGCACCAGATCATGTAGGGCAGGTTGCGCAGGTTCACCAGCGACACGTCGCCGGGATGGCCTGCCATCATCGAGGCGGCAGCCCATGAATCGGCCATGCGCGGTGCCATTCGCCACACGCCGTCGCCGCCGGCCGAGTAGCCCATCAGATACACTTTGTCTGGGTTCACGTCTTCAAAGGCAACGCCCATTTCAATCAGTGCCTGGTAGAAATCGTCAAGTCCCGGCTTGCACCACATGTCCCAGTCGTTGTAAGGTGCGCGCGGAGCGATGTAAACACTGTGTTGCGGGCGGTAGAGCACCTGCTGGTTTTTCCATTGTCCGTCGTTGATTTCTGCCGGGCAGTTGCCGCCGCCGTGCAGCGAGATGAACAGGCTGTAGCCGTCGGCGGGCTTGCTGTCGAACACTTGTACGTGGAAGGGCATGGTGCGGTCGCCAATCGTGATGCTTTTCTTCTGCCATGCATCCTTGTGCTTATCCTTGGTTTGTGCAAGCCATTCGTTGCAGATTTTCTCTCTTGCCAGTTGTGCCTCTGCTTTGTTGAGGCGCTGGCCGTGGGCTGCCGATACCATGATCAGCAGGGCAGTCATCATCATTTCCAGTTTTTTCATCGTTTGCTATTTCATCAGTCGTTCACATAATTCCTTCATTCCTTCGCTGGCTCCCTTCTGAATCTGCACCACGTCGGGGCCTGCCTTCACGGCATTCGGGTCGATGAGATAGATGGGAATGCCGCGGCGCGTGTATTGCACCAGTCCTGCTGCCGGATAAACCACCAGCGACGTGCCGATGATGATGAAGATGTCGGCCTTCGACGCTTCTTCGGCGGCTATGCTGATGTTGGGCACGCCCTCGCCAAAGAAGACGATAAACGGGCGCAGCAGCGACCCGTCGCCGGCTTTCTCGCCCGGTGCCACTTCCAGATTGGGGGCAGCCAGTGTCTTCTGGTATCTGGGATTGTCAACGTCGCGGCTCGAGCAAACCTTCATCAGTTCTCCGTGCAGATGAATCACTTTCTTCGAACCCGCCATCTCGTGCAGGTTGTCCACATTCTGCGTAATCACCGTCACGTCATACTGTTCTTCCAGTTTGGCCACCAGCCGGTGGCCTTCGTTGGGCTGGGCTGCCACCAGTTTCTTGCGCAGCATGTTATAGAAGTTGTTCACATACTCAGGGTCTGCCTCCCATCCCTCGTGGGTGGCCACGCGCGAAACGGGGTAGTCCTCCCACAAGCCGTCGGCATCGCGGAAGGTGCTCAGTCCGCTTTCCACCGACATGCCGGCACCCGTCAAGACAACTATTTTTTTCATAATCTTTACGTTTTTCGGCCCCCTCCGTGCGCTTCTCTGCAGGCATTTCAGGGGCATGGATTCTAAAAATTGCACAAAAATACGAATTTTTTCTCAATATCCGCAAGTAAATCCAAGAAAAATAGTACCTTTGCCCCGTTTTAAAACATTTGACCACCGCCCAAGAGGATTGATGAAATCATTTGGCGGTGAACGATTTGATAAATTCTTACGTAAAAGAAATGGATAAACTTAGTTATGGGCTGGGACTGGGCATCGGCCAGCAACTCGCCCAGATGGGTATTGAGCATTTCAGCATCGAGGACTTCGCTGCTGCCGTGCGCGATGTGATTGAAGGCAATGAATTGAAGATTGGTCACCGTGAGGCGCAGGCCACCGTGCAGGATTATTTCCAGAAGCGCGAGGCACAACTCAACAAAGAGCGCGAGGAGAAAGGCAAGGAAGCCAAAGTGGCCGGCGAACAGTTTCTCAAGGAGAATGCAAAGAAAGAAGGCGTGGTGACGCGCCCGAGCGGACTCCAATATATGGTGCTGAAGGAAGGCAGCGGCAAAAGCCCGAAGGCCACCGACCAGGTGCGCTGCCATTACGAGGGATTCCTCATCGACGGCACTGTCTTCGACAGCAGCGTGGAACGCGACGAACCCGCCGTTTTCGGTCTGCAGCAGGTGATTGCCGGTTGGACCGAGGGCTTGCAACTCATGAAAGAAGGTGCCAAGTATCGCTTCTTCATCCCTTATCTGCTGGCCTATGGCCCCAGCGGTGCAGGCAACAGTATCCCCCCTTATGCAGCACTGATTTTCGACGTGGAACTCCTTGAGGTGCTCTAACCCCCGCAAAAGCAAAAACATCATTCATAAAAATAACGAACAAAAAATGAAGAAATTAACAGTTTTAGCCGCTATGGCTATTGCAGCCGCATCGTTCACCGCTTGCGGCAATGGCACTCCGAAGGCAAGCCTGAAGAATGACATCGACAGTTTGAGTTATGCCATCGGTATGGCACAGACATCAGGATTGAAGGAATATCTCGTAGGACGCATGGGCGTTGACACCACCTACATGGACCAGTTCATCAAAGGCGTGAACGAAGGTGCCAATGCTGGCGACGACAAGGCAAAGGCAGCCTACTATGCAGGTATCCAGATTGGTCAGCAAATCAGCAACCAGATGATCAAGGGCATCAACCACGAGATCTTCGGCAACGACTCCACCAAGACCATTTCCATGAAGAACTTCATGGCAGCATTCATCACCGGAACAACAGGCAAGAAGGGCTTGATGAACATTGAGCAGGCTCAGCAGGTGTTCCAGTTGAAGATGGAGCAGGTGAAATCAAAGGCTATGGAAGAGCAGTATGGCGAAAACAGAATTGCCGGCGAGAAGTTCGTGGCTGAATATGCCAAGAAGGCCGACGTGAAGAAACTCGACGGCGGCGTGCTCTATCGCGTGCTGAAGGTGGGTACAGGTGCCCTTCCTGCTGACACATCACTCGTGGAAGTGAACTATGAAGGCAAGACCATCGACGGAAAGGTGTTCGACAGTTCTTACGAGCGCAAGCAGAGCACCAAGTTCCGCGCCAACCAGGTAATCCCCGGATGGACAGAAGCACTTACCCACATGCCCGTTGGCTCTAAGTGGGAGGTTGTGATTCCTCAGGAGAAGGCATACGGAAGCCGCGAGCAGCGCGAAATCAAGCCGTTCTCTGCACTCGTCTTCACCATCGAGTTGCTGGGTATTCAGTAATCAAGCCTTTTCAGCAATGAAGAAACTATTCATGATAGCACTCGCCCTCGTGGTGGGTGCTTCTTTCTATCCTGCCGACGCAGCCAAGAAAGACAAGAAGAAAAAGACCGTGGCCGTGCCTGTGGTGACGCTAGAAAACGCATCCGACTCCATGAGTTATGCATCGGGAATGGCCGTCACCGACGGACTCCTGGCTCACCTCAAGAAGCAATATGGCGTTGACGAGGCCTTTCTCGACGACTTCATCCGCGGCTTTGAGGATGCCGTGAAGAGCGGCTTCGACGAGCCCACCAATGCCTATGGTGCCGGCATCGAGATTGCCAAGATGGTGAAAGACCGCATGCTACCCGACATCACCAAGACCTTCGCCGAGATTTCCGACAGCATCCAGCCGCCGCTCTTCTACCAAGGCTTTGCCGCAGCCCTGAAAAAAGACTCCACCGTGATTTCTCTCAACAATTCCATCGAACTGTTCAAGGAGCACATGGAGAAGGTGGGACTGCTCAAAGCGCAGCAGAAAGCCGCCGAAGAGGCCAGAAAGGCTGAGCAGAACGAGGCAAACCGCAAGGCCGGAGAGCAGTTCCTCGCCGAGAACAAGGCCAAGGAGGGTGTCATCACCACCGCCAGCGGACTGCAATACAAGATTCTCACGCAGGGCAAGGGAGCCATTCCCAAGGCCGACGACGAGGTCATCGTGAAATACGAGGGTAAACTGCTCGACGGAACCGTCTTCGACAGCAGTTACAAGCGCGCCGAGCAGACCAACAAGTTCCGTGCCAACCAACTCATCAAGGGATGGACCGAAGCACTCACCATGATGCCCGTGGGCAGCAAGTGGCAACTCTTCATTCCTCAGGAACTGGCCTATGGCAGTCGCGACATGGGCGAAATCAAGCCCTACAGCGCGCTCATCTTCACGCTTGAACTCATCGACATTGCCAAGTAAACCGCTTGGCCATCCCCTTCAAAAGTGCCGCTTTCTCTTTTCAAAGCGGCACTTTTGCTTTGTAAAACCATTGCTTTCGCTCTCCCGTAGCGCTGCCATGCTTCAGCAAATTAATTTAATTTACTTTTCCATACCATCGGAACGGAACCTCAAAAGCGCCGCTTCCGTGCCTCCATTCCTATGAAACGATGGGAGAAAAGTGCCGCCTGCTGACAACAAAAAAACAGGTCATGGATGTTCTGTTGCAAGTATTCCATGACCTGATTCTTTGCATGTATGACGTGCTTTCAGTCTTTTTTCTGCTGAGCCGCTTTCTTCTCTGCCTCTTTTTGGGCTTTCAGCCTTTTCACGTAGGCACTGTACATGGTGCGCCAGTCGCGGCCGCTGTTGGTGAAATACTGCTCGTTTTTGGTCTTGAAAATCTCGAAGATGGCAGAAATCTCTTTCATGTTCTTGAAGTCAACAGCCATAAGGCGTGCCTCCTTGAGGTTCTTGGTCAGCACGGCTTCGTCTTCTGCAGTCATGTCGGGAATCATGTCCTTGTAGGCTTTCATGGTGAACGCCACCTTTCCCACGGTGTAGAGGTCTAACACCTGCTCCACCTGTTCGGGGGTGAGGTCGGCATTCAGTCCGTCGAGCAATGCCTGACGAATGGATGCAGGCTGCGACGAGTCGGCGATAACCATGCGGTCGAGTGCCGACAGTTTCTTGCCTGTTTGCGGGTTGATGGCCCCGTCGGGAATCATATTACCGTGGCTGTTGTGCCAGTCGCGTATGGCCATGAGATGGGTGGCAATGACTTTCGTCACGCGTTCTTCCTTTGCGGGGTCGTTGAGTTGCAGGTTAGCCACCCAGCCTGTTGCCTTCTTGAGGCTTCCCTCGTCAATTTCTTGTGCCTGCATGGTGGTTGTGATGCAGAGCGAGAGGATGATGATGGATAATAATTTTTTCATACAGATTAGTTTTCTGCAAAGATAATGACTTTCATTGACATGGCGAAACCTTTTTCAGAAAAAATGAATCTGATTGCGAATATGCGGGGCTTGAAAAGTTACAAAATGGCGGAAATGGAGTCTTTATCATAAAACCATTAAAAGAATAGACCACATGAGAAATTGGATAACAACATGCCTGATGGCCCTGTTTTGCTTGGTTGTGCAGGCTCAAGGGAGTTTGGAAACGCAGCGCCTGTATCTGAGTGGCACGGGTTGCGACGATATGGTGCAGTGGGATTTCTATTGCACGGGCGGGCAGAATGCCGGCAAATGGGCGAAGATTGGTGTGCCTTCGTGCTGGGAGACACAGGGCTTCGGCAATTATCAGTATGGTATCAAGTTCTATGGCAAGGAGCACCCCGAGGGCATTGCCGAGGAACAGGGACGCTATAAATATGAGTTCACGCTGCCCGCCGAGTGGAAAGGCCGGCAGTTGCTGCTCACCTTCGAGGGTGTGATGACCGATGCCACGGTGACCATCAACGGCCGCAAGGCGGGCGACACGCATCAGGGAGCCTTCTATCGTTTCAGTTATGATGTCACCGACATGGTGCATCTGGGCAGCAAGAAGAACCTGCTGGAGGTGGAAGTGAGCAAGGAGAGTGCCAACGCTCGTGTGAATCTGGCCGAGCGGCGTGCCGACTACTGGAATTTCGGCGGCATCTTCCGTCCCGTCTTCTTCATCACCAAGCCGGCCAAGAACATCAAGCGCGTGGCCATCAATGCCGGAATGGACGGCCGTTTCCAGGCCGATGTGTTCATGAACCGCGCCGTTGACGGTGCCAGTGTGGATGTGGAAATCGTTGACAGCAAGGGCAAGGTGGCCGGCAAACTGCTCTCGCCAGTGGCTGCGCAGGCCAGCAGCGACCATCTGAAGGTGGATTTCATGGTGAAAAACCCGCTGTTGTGGACGGCAGAAACGCCCAACCTGTATACCGCAGTGTTTACCTTGAAGGATGCCAAGGGTGGCAAACTGCATGTGGAACGTCAGAAGTTCGGCTTCCGCACCATTGAATACCGCGACTACGACGGTGTGTATATCAACGGCAAGAAGGTGATTTTCAAGGGTGTCTGCCGCCATTCCTTCCGTCCGGAGAGTGGTCGCACGCTCTCTAAGCGCGCCAATATAGAAGATGTGAACGACATCAAGGGCATGAATATGAACGCCGTGCGACTGAGCCATTACCCTGCCGACCCCGAATTCCTGGAGGCATGCGACTCGCTGGGCGTATATGTGATGAACGAACTGAGCGGCTGGCATTTCGCCCATGAAACGCTTCTCGGCCAGAAACTGGTGGAGGAATTCGTCACACGCGACGTGAACCATCCCTCGGTGATTTTCTGGAGCAGCGGCAACGAGGGCGGTTTCAACTTCGACCTGGAACCCACTTTCAAGCGCTTCGATGTGCAGCAGCGCGTGGTGCTCTATCCCTGGCTCAACCGCAACGGATTCGACACCGGCCACTACCGCTCGTATGGCGGCACGCAAGACATCATGCGCCAGAAGGAAATCTACATGCCCACGGAGTTCCTGCACGGACTTTACGACGGCGGACATGGTGCCGGACTGCACGACTACTGGAAAATCATGATGGCCAATCCGCGCTGCGCCGGCGGTTTCCTGTGGGATTTTGCCGATCAGGGCGTGGTGCGCACCGACTTGGGCGGCGTGATTGACTGCAACGGCAACTACGGAGCCGACGGCATTGTGGGTCCGCATCATGAGCGCGAAGGCTCGTATTACACCATCCGCGAGGTGTGGAGTCCGGTGGAACTGGAACTGAAAGCCGACGGCAACAACATCGTTCGCAACCACTATAACTTCATCAACCTGCGCCAGTGCACTTTCACGTATCAGGCATTGCAGATGCCGGCATGTGGAAAGAGTGAGGTGAAGGTGATTCGTCAAGGCACGATTCCGTCACCCGACGTGGTTCCTGGCGGCGAGGGTGTGCTGCCCGTTCCGGTGAAGGCAGGCGAGGATGCCGTCATCAAGATAACCGCCACCGACCCGCATGGCAACGAGATCTTCGCCTGGAGTTACCAGCCGCACGCCAAGGAACTGGCTGTGGGCAGCGGAGAGCAGTCGTTCTCAAAGAGCGAAACCGCCGACGAACTGACCATCAAGGCAGGCTCGCGCACTTACACATTCTCGAAGAAAGACGGTAGGCTGACGGGTGTTCAGGTGGCTGGGCGCACCATCTCGTTTGCCAACGGACCGCGCTTTGTGGCCGGCCGACGTGCCGACCGCTCGCTCGACCAGTATTATAACCACGGCGACCGCGATGCGCGCAAGAAGGAGAACAAATATGTGCCGTTCAAGGACAACGGCTTGTTCGACGGATTGGAGGTGACCACAGTAGACGGAATGCCCACGCTCACGGCCAAGTACCGTTTCGGAGCCCTGCACGATGTGTGCTGGCAGTTCCTGCAGAACGGCAGTGTGAAGGTTACGTGGAACTATCAGTTTGATGCCGTTGTTGACTATATGGGCATTGCCTTCGACTATCCCGAGCACAAAGTGCGCAGCAAGCAGTGGGTGGGAATGGGTCCCTACCGCGTGTGGCGCAACCGCATGCAGGGTCCGCAGTTGGGCTATTGGCAGAACGATTACAACGACCCCATCCCCGGCGAGAGTTTCGAGTATCCTGAGTTCAAGGGCTATTTCGGAGATGTTCACTGGATGCAACTGACAACAGACGAAGGAAAGATTGGCATTCAGCCCGTCAAACAGGGCGCTTTCGTGGGTGTCTATACGCCGCGCGACGGTCGCGACCAGTTCCTCTACGACCTTCCCGACACAGGCATCTCGCTGCTCGACTGCATCCTGGGCGTTCCCAACAAGAACCATGTGGTTGACCTGAACGGTCCGAGCGCGCAGCCGCTGTGGTCAACGGGTGTCCTCTCCGGCGGTGCCATCCTCACCTTTGAGTAGCATAGCCCGCAGCAACGGCGGCAGGATGAAAAGTGCCTGTATAGAAGAGAAAAATGGTTACAAAATGCTCCCGTGCAAGTCTTTATCATAGATAAAGCAATGCAGGGCTTATGATAAAAAGATATTTCCTTGGCGTTCTGCTGGCTGCCATGGTGGCCGGCGGAACGGCTCAGAATAGCGTTCCGGCCGTTGTTGGAACGCATCCTTCATGGTATTCTGCTCTCACTTCGCCCAACAAGATGGCGCGCCCCTGGACTTTCTGGTATTGGATGTACGGTGCCGTTTCGAAAGAAGGCATCAAAGCCGATTTGCAGGCCATGAAGGATGTGGGGCTGGGCGGCTGCTATCTCATGCCGATACGCGGTGCGCAGGAACGGCCGGAGTATCAAGGCGAAGCGCAGCAACTGTCGCCCCGCTTCTGGGAGATGATAGACTATGCCATGCAGCAGGCCGACTCGCTGGGGCTGGAGTTGGGCATTCATATCTGCGACGGCTTCGCCTTGGCCGGCGGTCCGTGGATTGCTCCCGAAGAGTCTATGCAAAAGGTGGTGTGGAGCGAGACTTTTGCCACCGGACAACTGAAAGGGCTCACGCTGCAGCGCCCCCAGGCGTATGAAGGTTACTATGAAGACATTGCCACCTATGCCATTCCTGTGGCTCGTCAGGACGAATTCAACCTGCAGGCGGCAGCCGACAGCGACGACGGCAAAACTCGCCTGACGTGCTCGTCCACCATGACGCGCAATGCCAAAGGCGTGTTCAGTGCCGCCGAGCCCGCGTGGATACAATACGATTTTCTTTCGCCCCGCACGTTCCGCAACATCGAAATCGCTGCCAACGGCACCAACATGCAGGCACAGCGCATGGCGGTGGAGGTGTCTGACGACGGGAAAACGTTCCGCACCGTGAGGCAACTGACACCTCCAAGACAAGGATGGCAGAACTATGACTATAACACCACCTTCGCCTTTCCGCCCACCACCGCACGCTACTGGCGGCTTTCGTGGACACCCGAAGGAACGGAACCCGGCAGCGAAGACCTGGATGCGGCCAAGTGGCGCCCGCGCCTGGGACTGAAGAATGCGGTGATGCGCTCACTGCCAGTGATAGACAACTGGGAGGGGAAAGCCGGTTTCTCGTGGCGCATTGCACCCGAAACCACGTCGCAGATGGTGGCAGACCAAGACTGCGTGCAGTTGGGCGACATCATCAGACTCGACTTGGACGGCGACCAGATAGCCACTTTGTTGCTGGCAAAACAGACCTACCGCATCATCCGCATCGGGCATACATCAACAGGATACACCAATGCCACGGGCGGAGGAGGCAAGGGACTGGAGTGTGACAAGTTCTCTGTGGCGGCCGTGAACAAACAGATTGACCACTGGTTTGCCAAGTTCGCAGCCCGGCAGCCCGGCAGAAATCCCGTGAAATACTTTCATGTGGACTCCTGGGAGTGCGGATGCCAGAACTGGAGCGATGGTTTTGCAGAGGCCTTCAGGCAGCGTCACGGCTACGACCTCATGCCCTGGCTGCCCTTGATGGCGGGCATACCGATGGTTTCTGCCGAGAAGAGCGAACAAGTGTTGCGCGATGTGCGCCAGACCATCAACGATTTGATTCACGAAGTGTTCTTCCAGACGGTGCAACAGCGCGCCCACGCCATGGGCATGCTGTTCTCGGCAGAGAGCGTTGCCCCTACCATGGTGAGCGACGGACTGCTGCATTATCGGTATACCGACCTTCCCATGGGCGAATACTGGTTGAATTCGCCCACCCACGACAAGCCCAACGACATGCTTGATGCCATCAGCGGGGCACATATATACGGCAAAAACATTGTGCAGGCGGAAGGATTCACCGAGGTGCGCGGTGTGTGGAACGAGACACCGGCGATGATCAAACCGCTGCTCGACCGCAATTTCGCACTGGGCATGAACCGCCTGTTCTTCCATGTGTTCACACATAATCCCTGGACCGACCGCAAGCCCGGCATGACGCTCGACGGTATCGGACTCTTCTTCCAGCGCGACCAGACGTGGTTTCCCGAGGCTCGCGGCCTCGTTGACTATATCACCCGCTGCCAGCAGTTGCTGCAATGGGGGGCTCCTGTGGCCGACATCGCCGTGTATACTGGCGAAGAGATGCCAAGTCGCGCGCTCACTCCCGACCGATTGGTACCCATGTTGCCTGGACTGTTTGGTGCCGACCGCGTAGCGTCCGAGCAAAAACGACTGGCCAATGTGGGCTGTCCCATGGAAGAATCGCCAGTGGGCGTGCATCACAGTGCAGGCATTCCCGACATGAAAGACTGGGTGAATCCTCTGCGCGGCTATCAGTATGACTCCATGAACAAGGACGCGCTGCTCAACAGGCCGTTCCCCTACAAGGCGCTTGTCGTTCCCCAAGGCTGCCGAATGTCTCCCGAAGCCCGCAATAGGGTGGAGCAGTTGCGCAAGCAAGGCGTGCTGGTCATCGACGAACCTTTCACACAAGAAACACTGCCAGGCATTCCGCGCGACGTGGAATTGAGCGACTCCTTGGCATATACCCATCGGTGCGACGGCAACACCCACATCTATTTCATCTCCAACCAAAGCGCTCGTTGGCTATATGGGCGCATGGCGTTCAAGATTGTCGGCAGCAGGGCAGCCCTCTATCATCCGCAGAGCGGGCGGCTCTATGAGGTGGAACCCGTGCAGGGCGGCGGCCGCTCGATACTGAACTACCGGTTTGAAGCAGGCGAGTCGCTGTTTGTAATATTCTCCGACAGTCTGCCAGAAATGGAAAAAACACACAGCGTGAGCCACATCCACGTAGGCAGCATTGCCGGGCCATGGACCATCGAGTTCTTGGAAAACAACAAGCGAATGACCATCCCGGAACTTGCCGACTGGACGGCCAGCGACGACGAACAGGTGAAATACTACAGCGGACGGGTGCGCTATACCACCACCTTCAACTATAAGCCCGCCAAGGGGAAAGTGGTACGCGGCAGAACGGCCCACGTAAGGCTGAACTTGGGAGAGGTGCGCGATGTGGCCCACGTGTGGCTCAACGGTGTTGACTGCGGCATCGTATGGACATCACCTTATAAGGCCGACATCACCCATGCCGTGCGCAAAGGGAAGAACAAACTGGAAATAGAGGTGGTGAACACTTGGCACAATGCCCTGCAGGGGGCAGACCTCGGCCATCCGCCCTATGAAGGCATCTGGACGAATGCCAGATACCGCGCCAAAGGCAACCGTCTGCTGCCTGCCGGTCTGCTGGGAATGCCCGACGGCGACAGCGGCCGCAATGTGATAAAAACAGAAGAGACGTTCACAAACAATAGATAACTGAAAAAAACAAGGATATGAAAAGAATCAGCATGTTTCTGGCTGCCCTGACCTTGATGGCAGGAGCCAGTGCAAAGGTAACGATGCCCAAGATGTTCAGCAACGGAATGGTGCTGCAGCGCGAAACCAAAGCCAATCTGTGGGGCGAAGCCAGGCAAAACGCCACGATGAAGATCACCACCTCGTGGGACAAACGTACATATCTGGTGAAGGCCGACGGCCAAGGCAAATGGAAGTCGTCGGTGACTACTCCCGAGGCGGGCGGCCCCTATACCATTACCTTTGACGACGGTGAGAAAACCGTCCTGGAAAACATTCTCATCGGCGAGGTGTGGATATGCAGCGGACAGAGTAACATGGAAATGCAGATGAAAGGCTTCAAGGCGCAGCCCGTGGCAGGCGCCATCAGCGACTGTCTGCTCAGTACCGATGCCCAACTGCGCATGTTCACCGTGAAGCGCAACAGCCAGTTTGCACCCGTCGGCGACGTGAGCGGCACCTGGATGGAGGCCAATCCCGGCAACACGCGCGAATTCAGTGCCACGGCTTACTACTTCGGCCGTCTGCTGCGCCAGGTGCTGGGCGTTCCTGTGGGACTCATTTCCACTTCCTGGGGCGGCAGTGCCTGCGAGGCATGGATGACTGCTGAGTGGCTCAAAGCGTTCCCCGATGCCAAGATACCGCAGAGCGAGGCCGACATCAAGTCGAAGAACCGCACACCCACCGTATTATATAATGGTATGCTTCACCCCCTCATCGGTTACGGCATGCGCGGTGTAATCTGGTATCAGGGCGAAGACAACGTGCCGCGTTATAAAACCTATGCCGACATGCTCTCCACGATGATCCGCGGATGGCGTGCCGATTGGCAGCAGGGCGATTTCCCCTTCTATTACTGCCAGATAGCCCCCTACGACTACAGTCTGATTGACTGGAAGACCAACTCGGCCTTGCTGCGCGAACAGCAGTCGAAGGTGGAGCGGATGGTAGGCAACACAGGCATGGCCGTGCTCATGGACGCAGGACTGGAATACGGCATTCATCCCCGCAAGAAGCGTGAGGCTGGGGAGCGGCTTGCCTATCTGGCACTGCGCAACACCTACGGCATACAGGGCATTCCCGAGCACGCCCGTTACGAGCGTGTGGAATTTCGCGGCGACACAGCCGTGGTATCCTTCGACCGTTCTAAGGAATGGGTGTATTTCGACCACGGCACCAAGAGCAGTCTCTTTGAGGTGGCAGGCTCTGACCACGTCTTCTATCCCGCCGAGGCATGGGTAGACCGCAACCGCGTCTACGTGAAGAGTTCTCAAGTGGGCAGTCCCGTGGCCGTGCGCTATGCCTTCACCAACTGGGCGCAGGGCGATCTCTTCTGCGACGGTCTCCCCGTCAGTTCGTTCCGCACCGACAACTGGGAGGAATAAAAACTTTCACCTTTTACTTCTTCATCACCTTCCGTCCGTTCACGATCACGATGCCTCGGTAGGTGTCGTCAACGCGCTGGCCGGAGAGATTGTACATCTTGCCGTCGGCCTTGCTACTGTCTTCGTTGTCGAGTGTAAGTCCTTCGATGGCGGTGATAACGTCTTCAACGCCGTCCTTCTCCACGGCAAACGAGAGCACCCTTGCGCCTGCCGAACTGCTGTCAACCTTTGGTGTGGCGTGCAGATAGGCATAGGTGGCCCAGATGGTCTGCGGCTTGGTGTTGGTCAGGTGATACATGTCGCCGCCGGTCACCACCCAGTTGTCCTGGTTGCTTTCCGTTGCATACGTGCTGCTTTCCGGATCCAGAATCTTCTTCACGTAATAAGTTCCCGAGAACGTATATTTTCTGCCGTCGGCACCGGTTACCTCTGCATTTATATAATTAGCCATTTGTGCAGTGGCATCTTTTGTCACACCGAGAATCTCATATACAGGTCCATCAATGTCCAAGTGATAATTGAAACCTCCGTTGGAAATGGCGAGGCTGGCACCGTCGGGATTCTGCGGACCTTGTGACACCCTGATGATGTAAGGCACACCTGCCCTCAGACCATCCGTATCCAAGTCGGCGGCCTTGAACACGATGCGTGTGTTCGTCACTTTGTCTAATTCGCTCAGCACGCAGTCGTTGCCGAAGGTCTGGCGCACCTGACTTCCCGTCAGGCTGATGGGCAGACAGATGGTAGTCCATTTGCCCACGTTGAATGTGCGCTGATAATACAATGTGGCCGGATATTCGTATTTCTGGTAGTATTCCATGATGCCCACTTGATAAGGATCACCCGTATGTGAGTAGTTAACGCTGCCCGTTTTCTCGTCCTTGTATTCCAGCGTCTCGTTCTCTGTCCAGTCTTCATCGATATAGAGCGCCTGTTTGCCGTGGGCATAGAGGTGGACGTTTCCGATGACAGTCCATCCGTTATTGGCTTTCTTGGAAACGATACCTATTTCGAGCGTCGTTTGCGCCTTCACTTCCACAAAGAACTGCAACACGTAGTCATTGGCATTTTTGTCGAAGTGATAGCCTGCCGACACACCGCTGTTAGTAGTGATGTTGTTGGTCACTTTATTCATCGGGATGATAGGCAGTTCCTGAGTAATGGTAACGCCGTCAGTGGTGCTCTTCACTACGAAATAAGAAGCATCATCGTTGGTCGTTCCGTCGCCACCGTCGTGATAAAGAGCCTGTGCCGTGAGTTTATAGAGTCCTTCGGTTAGATTGGTCACGTTGCTCATATGAATCTGCTGAGTAAGCGAGTTCACTTCGTTATAGATTTCTGCAGCATAGTATTGGGCGCATGCGCTGCGAAAACTGTCATAGCCAAAGGCTCCGGTGTAGGAGGTTGTACCGATGTTCGTTCCATAGGTTGCAGGTCGGATGGTTGCATTGGGCTGTACCAGCACTCTGTTCACCATCTTGTCCTGGTTGCGCTGGTGCCAGTGAATGTTGCTACCTGTAATTTTCCATCCGTCTGTCGTGTAGGTCTGGCCTTCGGCATCAGTATCTGTCTCTGCCGGGTCGCCTTCTCCGTTGGTACTCCATACCCAATAGCGTCCGTCCATGTTGTCGCGGCCAAACTCTGCGTCCTGCACGAAGGCACCCAGGTCAACCTCGCCCCATGTCACATTGTCCATGGCCTCCAGGTAATCGCTTTCAGTAACGAAGCGCCAGTGAGTGTTCGCACCGTTGGATGCCACAAACTGAACAGCATTTCCATTTGTTCCAACGTAAGAGGCTTTTCCTTTAAATACACGAACAATACCCAGTATTTGATAGGTGTATGAAGGGTAAGTGTTGGTCTGAGTTTCCCCATCGATTACCTCTGTAACCGAGAGAGAAGTGCTACCCGTTTGGGTAAACTGCCAATAGGGTTCGCTATAAGTGTCGCTTGTGTCGAAAGTTCCCTTTCTGTCCATGTAGATAGGAGTAGCATCAACTCCGTTAGGGCTCATGTAACTTCCTTGTGCCGTATTGTCTATACGTCCCATGATGGTATAACAGTTCTGATATGCTGTTCCGCCAGTATTCACTTCCGAATACGTTCCGTTGTTATTTCTGATTCTTTTCGTCCCCACATTCTTAACAGTGAGTCGCATTCCCACCGACGACATAGTTCCCTGTACACCGTAGTTGAGGCCTGCATTAAGGAACAAATCAAGGTCGGCATTATACAGATAAACCGATTCGCCACTGCTAATGGCATCGTTCACTTCATTAATAGACGACCCCAACCATACAATCTGTCCGTTGCTGTCGATGCGCTGAGCCTTGACGCTCTGCACTGACAGCATGCTGGCTGCCATCACGAGACAAGCAATTAAGTATAATTTTTTCATTTCTTTCCTGTGTTAATTAGTTATTGTCCTCTTCTTCTTCATCATTCCAGAGATTGATGTTATTTGTGTTATACATAGCGGTGGGCGCTATGTCGTCCTCGTCGTCAAGCCAGAGCGAGTTCTTTTTCGCCCCCTTGCCGTTTCCACCGGGGTCTCCCTCTATAATTTTGAACACCCCTCCTTGTCCGTCTGCCCACGAGGTAGGGTTGGCGCACATCCGTTCCCAGCAGATGCTGGTCAGTTCTGTTCGCGGGGAAACATACTTCTTGATGGGCAAACTTTGTTCAAGTTTAGTTTTATTGTCCATACTATTATTCTGTTTTTTTAGTGTTTAAAACATTTTTCACTTCTGCACAATAAGCAGATACTTCTGCAAAGATAATAATTTTATTCCAAACAAAAGAATAAATTCGCAAAATAATTAAAAAAACCCGAAAAAACTTACAATTTGAACGATTTTCACCCCATGCGGGCAACGCTTTTGCGCAAAGCGCATGTTGTTTTATTCAACAGAAGGCGGCACTTTGCTCGCCTCAAACCATTGAGATGGAGTTGCGGAAGTGGCACTTTGGAAAAGTAAATTAATGTAATTTGCAGCGTAAATTAACTTAATTTGAAAAGTAAATTACATTAATTTGCACGGTAAATTAAATTAATTTGCTGAAGCGTTGCATTGCTTTGTGGGCAGGAAAGTGGCGCTTTATGGCATCGAAACCGATGCTTTTACACCGGAAATGATTATTTACTTAAGTTGCACGATTGGCCATTTTTCTTTCGCAAAAAAGATGCCCGCGAAACTCGCAGGCATCCTTTTTATGTAGTTGTTTTTAGTCCTCGTCGTCGTCCCAGAGGTTCGGTTTGAATGAGGAATGACCAGAGCCGGGGGCTGTGCCTTTGCCCGTGTCAGCGTTCTTCATTGTTTTCTTGACAACAGACATGTCGTCATCGTCGTCGAACCAAAAGTTACCCTTTGCTTCAGGACGCTGGTTAGAATGACCTTCTTGCATGAAACTATGAAGTTCTATCTTAAACTTCTCAGTCAATGGTTGAATATATATCTTTTTCATAAAATCTTTTTTTTGTGAAATGAATTATTTAACCATTACTTTCAATCCGTTTACAAGGTAAACTCCAGAGGGAACACTGATTGTGCGGCTTTCACCGGCTTTCAGATCAATGTTGTGCGTATTAAGACCAGCCACAGAGAATATCTTGTAGTTGTTGTCATTGCCTGCATTAATGGTAATGGTGCCATTGCCTACACTGATTTCTCCGTACTTGTTGTCATTGTCTTGAATGCCCGTTGATATCTGGTCGTTTTCTCCAATCACTATGTTGAAGAATGTGGCCTTAATGGGATTCGCTGTAATTGGTTTTGAACTTGTCACTTCATAGACAGAGCGGAATGGGAACAGTTCCACATTCGGATAAGCGGCTATCAGGTCAGAAGACTTGTAGAATCCATTCTTTGCGAAATAGAAAGTGAGCGGAGAGTTCTTCGGAATCTTATATCCGCTGAACGAGCCCTTGTGGCTGAATTTGAACTCATTGGCGTTGTTGTCCTTATCCTTAAGATTGCCTGTGGAAATGATTTCTGTTGCCGAGAACAAACTGTTGCCTGCCTTTGCCTCATTTGGCGTGGCAGCGATGTTCGAACCGTATTGACGCAACGTGAAACTGTCTTCTGACTTGTTCTCCAACACTTGCAGTGCATACGGAGTGTTTGCTTCAACCTGTTTGCCTTGTGCTGGGCTGAAGAATGCGGTGCCGTAGTCATAGTCATCGGCAGTGGCATTATTGGTATTCATCTGCAAGAACTTCAATTTGCCATAGTTACTATCTGTCTTCACGCCTTTCTCTCCATCCTCATCAAACTTAATGGTGAACGGCATGGTTACCGTGGCATATCTTACCTCACCGTATGAACTCTTTGTCACTTTGCGCGTGTAAAGAGCGTAGTTGGCTGCATCCACCTGTATGTCGTAAGGTGAGTAGAACGGGGTTTTGTCTGTCAGGATGATGTTGTTAGCCGACTGGAACGAACCAGCTACCTCACCCTTCTTAGCGTAAGCGAAGTTATCGAATCTATCTGTTGAATTAGCAGGCAGGAAGATCAGGGCGTTGGGAGCCAGCAACTCTTTGAACTCGTTGAAACTTTTCAAAGCATAGGTTCCTGTTTCTTCTGAATGATACACACCGTTCAGTCCACTCAAATCAACGTACAGAATCTGTTCGAGAGTCTTGGGAACTTTCTTATCGTCGCCTTTAGCAACTGCTTTGCTGATGGCTTCGTATGTGGCAACATCAGAAGCAAGAGGTGAATCTACACCAGCGGGACCCGTCACCTTTACACCAAAGAATGGTGCTTCACTGATGCTTCCGTTCTGGGTTTCTATGAATGTCTTTTCGTAGATAGGCACGAATTCCACCTCAGGCTCGTAGTCGTCACATAACACTTGGACCACCATTTCGTAGAATGCATAGAAGCGGTGTTGGGTTGCTGTAGTAGGAGCAATGTTATAGCAGGTCTCGTCAGTCGTAAAGACGTAGAAGGTCTTCTCTTCCCAGTCTTGATCATCTATAATATTCTCATTAAATCCTGCGACGACAAACTCTCCCTTTCCTGGTTTCGTCTGTTTCGCATAGTTGTCTAAAGTAAATGGGTACTCCGTCAGATATCCATCATGGTCAGCCAATTCGTCAGCGTTATTGAACCGGAAAGCCTTATTTCCAACGATGCCCACTTTTGTTCTGACGTTTGCGTCATCCTTTATTCGCGCAGACTCAAGAGTGCCGCTGGCAGCCTCTGCCTTACCATTATAGATATTGTCGTCTGTGAATTTCTGATGATGCTGCGACATCACAAAATTATAGCGGCTGTTGCTTGTACCAGGCTTATTGGTATGATCGTACGTATCGTCGCCGTACTTACTATACAAATCCTCGAAGGTGATCGTCAACGGGTCGTGGATGCAGCCTGTCGGCAGGTAGAATTTGAACGTGTCACCACCTACAGAGAAATCATCGGCAGTGAAAGTGCGTGTCTGACGAATGTTCTTTCCTTTATATGTGTCTGTCAGCACAACCGTCATATTATCAATATAAGGATTTAGGGCCTGAAGCTTCAATTCGAAATTGAGAAGAGCCACCTTACCACCTTTGACGCCAATAATAATGGCATCGTTATTGAGGTCATAGAGAGTTTTCGTTCCCTTTCCCGAGATTTCAATCGTCTCCTTTGTATTGCCTTCCTTGTCATAAACATAGAGTTCTGCTCCAGA
>ODAI012299023.1_pt1 | contig 37688 bp, 34 predicted proteins | sample 1539321 | NCBI WGS metagenome assembly ODAI01 (sample SAMN02144231, study PRJEB22623) | gut metagenome | biome: sheep rumen | host: Ovis aries | place: New Zealand
AAGGTGATCAGCATAAATCAATTGCAGAAACGGTGTTATGACCCTAAAATGGCTTTAGAATGCGTAGCATCTTCTTTAGGTATTGTCTAGAGTTTTTTGATGCGTTCGCCCTGCACATTTTCCTCCAGGAACATCTAAATGGAATAAAATAGAACATCGTCTGTTTAGTTTTATTAGCAAGAATTGGAGAGATAGGCCTCTTGAATCATTGCAAGTAGTTGTTAAATTGATAGCTTCAACTACTACAAGTAAGGGATTAAACGTAAGATGCGGGGTTGATCTCAAAGACTATCAAACGGGGATCAAGGTAACAGATGAAGAATTAAGCAAGGTTAATTTATATCAAAATGAATTCCATAGTGAGTGGAATTATAGGATTGTTCCCAACAAATGATTCTCGGATATTATTTTATTACAGTGCCTTAGTAATCACACAAAAAAAAAGGCACCATACGATTGATGCCTTTCTAACAATAATAAAAAAATGACGATTATTTTATACGTTTCTTGAATTCGTTGGTTCTAGTATCTATTTCGATCTTATCACCAGTTTCAACAAAATCAGCAACGGTAACCTGGAAACCTGTACCCTTCAATGTAGCAGGTTTTGTAACTCTTCCTGAAGTATCTCCTCTTACTGAAGGCTCAGTATATTCAACTTCTCTAACGATAGTAATTGGCAATTCTACAGAAATTGCTCTTCCTTCATAGAAGGTAACCTGACAAACATCTTCCATACCGTCTACGATATAGTTAATAACATCACCCAAGTTTTCCTTCTCTACTTCAATCTGGTTGTATTCTGAATCCATGAATACATACATAGGATCAGCAAAATAAGAATATGTACATTCTTTCTTTTCAAGAATAATATCTTCGATCTTGTCGTCAGCTTTGAATACAATTTCAGTTCCTGTACCAGTTAACAAATTCTTAAGCTTCATTTTGCATACTGCAGCATTACGTCCAGATTTGTTAAACTCGCTTTTCTGAACAATCATAGGATCTTTACCAACCATGATAACATTGCCGGCGCGTACTTCTTGTGCTATTTTCATAAATAAATTCTCATCCAATAATAAAATAAAACAGTTGCGCTATTTTACTATTTTTCGCTCGATTGAGCAAATAAGATTAAATTACGTGCAAGAGTTCCAATCTTCATTATTCTATTCTGCCATCTCGTGGCACTGTTTTGTAGTTTTTCTAAGTTTTGCAGTATATTTATGAAATGAACTTTATAAAAAATAGAATTATCGTACTCATAGGTAGGAGTATTTAGAGAATTAGAAATATATACGAGCGATTCAAAAAGTTGATCATCATCAACACAAACTTTATATTTTTCCAAAAAGTCATCTAATTTTTTCAAATGAGCATTATCTATCTGCTGATATATATTCCAAAAAAAAGGAGTTGATAAAATTTGCGCTCTTACAAAAGAATCCTCACCCCTAACTATATTCAAATCACAACTAATCAATAATTGATCATAATCATGTTGATTAGTCATAGGGATTATTTTTATGTATACACCAAATTGATTAACCATCAATGAACCATCGAGGACTGTAATTCTATACAGTTCCGAATATTTCATCAGATATGCACTAAAAACACCTTCTGGCACTATAAATATAATATTCTCATCAACATTGGCTAACAAACTCAAAATGGTCTTATTTTCATAACAAAAAATACTGCAACATAATGTATTACGCGAAACAATCTTATCTATACCGTATTTTGTTTCTATTATCTGCTTTCCTATCTGCTTTCCCTGACTTTGTTTGGTAATTAAGTTCTGTTCAAAATTTAAACCCCCTGTTTTATCTGTAAAACCAGGAAAAAAGAAATATTTGAAATGACCATTGGAAAAAGACATTTTTTCATGACATTCTTCGACCCAATCTTCAGCACTTAAATACTCCAAATTAATCCAAATACTTTTATCAGTGATATGAAAAAGATAATTATCAGGAAGATTACAGGCGAACATCTCAATAATTATATCCGAAGGTACAATTGAATCTAGGATAGATACAGAACATGCTGAATTATCCCAAAGAATAATTTGAATATTATCAATAATTTGCTCACATTTTGAAGTGTCAATTCTAGGCTCAATTTTCTTAAATGGATGTAATTCAGATACAAACATCCTAACTATCTGGTTTAATTCAACCAAATTTTTCGAAAGTCTATAACTTACCCCAATATCTCCATAATTATCTATTATTTTACAAAAAACATCCCAAGTTTTGTTTTTAATCATTTTGTAGTTTAGTCTTAATAGTTTAAAATACGTAAATCTTAATGTAACACATCAGAGTAACAGAGAATACGAATTTTGGAAAGGTTAGAAGAACATTTTGAAATTTGTCCATATTGCGATACCCTGACATTGGTAGAAGGTATTGAAGAAGGAGAACGAGTGTGCTGTACAAAATGTGGTTCCACACTTACCTCCATAATAAAAAATCCAATAAAAATACCTTTTATTTATGCCTGTGTCTCAGTATTCCTGTTTGTGTGTTCTGAACTTCTTCCCTTTCTTGGGATAACCAAGATGGGTATTACAGCAAATATGACCCTGATGGAAACTGCCACTTCCATGTTCGTCGATAATTATGAATTTCTTGCTGTTTTCATATATTGCAATATGCAACTATTTCCTATCCTTTGTCTGTTCTGTATTATTTTTGTTTATGGGTGCATACTATTAAAAAAATCAGACAATCTTATGGCTAAAAAACTAATCAAACTATTCTTCCATCTCAAAGAATGGAGTATGGTAGAGGTGTTTATGATAGCTATATTGGTAAGCATGGTAAAATTAATATCCATGGTTGAACTACAAATCGGAGATGGATTTATCACATTCTGTCTGTTTCTTTTCTTTTATGTTAAAACCGTATCTTCTGTTGATAAAAAATATATTTGGTCAAAACTCACAAAATTAAACAATAAACACGCTATTTTCAACGATTTAAAAAAACACATAGGACAATATGCTGGAGAAAACAATCTTGTTCTTTGTACTAACTGTGATTCAATAAATCATATAAGTGATAAACGATGCTATTTATGCAAATCCAAAATAGACGTAAGAAAGAAAAATTCAATTCAAAAATGCCTAGCGTTGGCTATCGCAGCAACCATTATGTTAATTCCTGCTAATGTGTTCCCAATTATGATAACTAGTTCAATGGGAAACAACTCGGCTGCAACTATCTTTGAAGGCATAATATTTATGTGGAATACCGGAGCGTATCACATTGCCCTTATTATATTTATTGCTAGCATTATGGTTCCAATTTTTAAAATAGCTGTACTGCTTGCATTATGTTATTCTGTTACAAAACAAAAAAACGCAAAATTAAAAATCAAAACTAAACTTTATGGCATAACAGAATTTATAGGAAAATGGTCTATGGTAGACGTTTTTGTGGTTGCCGTTCTTTCTGCTCTTATAAAAATGGGAAAGGTTTTATCCATATATCCGGGAACTGCATCCCTTTCTTTCTGTGCAACTGTAATTTTGACAATGCTTGCAGCCAACAGTTTTGATCCAAGAACATTATGGTCGGATGTAAAATGATAATATCAAAACAAAAAATTAAAAATGTTTCTTCAGTTTGGCTAGTTCCAATAGTAGCAGTCTTTATAGGATTTGTGATGATAGTAAGGTATTATTCTAACTTGGGAGAAACTATTTACTTATATTCATCCAGCGCAAACGGCATAGAAGCAGGAAAGACCGTAATTAAATTTAGAGATGTAACAATTGGGAAAGTAACTCAAGTTAGTTTGGATGATAAATATGATAAAGTTATTATCACAGCAATGATAAACAAGGATGCAAATAATCTTCTTGTAAGTGATGCATCTTTTGCAATTATAAGTCCTAGAATAGGATTACAGGGTGTTTCCGGATTAAATACTTTATTTTCAGGTGTATATATCGAATTGGCACCTGGAACTCAAAAAAAACTCATAAATAAATTTGATTTAAAAGATGAACCATCATTAGTCGATAGTCAGACCAAAGGAATTCATTTAAAAATAAAGGATAATGTTGGAAAGAAAATTAATGTCGGAGATCCGGTCTCGTACAAAGGATTCATTGTAGGTACAGTAACAAGTTCTGATTTTTCTATTAAAGACAGAATTATGAATCATGATATTTTCATATACAGTCCTTACGATGAACTTATCACGACCAACACAAAATTTTGGATTGCATCTGCTTTAGATTTTTCATTTGGTCCCTCAGGAATAGATGTAAAAGTAGCTTCTTTTGATAATTTTGTAAGAGGTGGAATTTCGTTTGCCGTACCACCAAATACAGAACTTGGCGAAAGAGTACAAGAAGGAGATATATTTAAACTGTATGACAGTGAAAAGAGTACTTTGCTGAAAGAATATAAAGATTACATAGAATACATTTTACTGTTTAAATCTTCAGTAAAGGGATTAGCAAAAGGGGCAAGTGTAGAATACCTCGGGACACAAATTGGAGAAGTTGTTTCCGCACCTTTTGACACAGAATACATAATGAACGAACAAGAATCAGTAAAGATACCAGTTCTCATTCGTATTCAAAAGGAAAGATTAACCAATGGTAACAATCAACCTGACGAAAAAATAATCGCACGAATAGAATCTGCTATAAAAAAGGGACTAAGAGGTACTCTCGAATCATCTAATTTATTAACAGATAACTTGTTTGTCAATTTAGTTATGGATACAAAGAACAATTCAGAAAATGAAGAAATAATTACAACTTATAAAGGATACAGAGTAATTCCGACTAAAGTTGCCGGTGTGATTGAGATGGCAGAAAAAATTGAGTTGTTTATAGATAATTTAAACTCTCTTAACATTAAGGCAATCTCTGATAATCTCAATAATCTACTTGGGGAAATGATTAAGACTGTGGATAACCTCAAGGCTATTACAGATAATCTTAAATCTACAACTAAAAATGAAAATAGAAAATCGTTAGTAGATAATATAAACAAGACTTTAGAAAAACTTCAAAATGTACTTGATTCATACTCTGGGAACGCAAATTTATACATGGAATTAAATAAAACCTTACGAGAACTAAATCTAGTCCTTAAGGATGTCAATGGTTTAACCAAACAGGCAAATGATAAACCTAACATGTTCATTTTTGGAAATGATGCAAAGGACGAACAACCAACAGTCAATAAGAAAAAGTGATTACACACCATTTAAAGGCTACTACCGTGGTTATCCATTTAAGGAAACCGAAAGGATTATATTTATGAAACAATTTATAACTATGCTTTTATGCTCATCTATTTTTTTAGTAATAAATGGATGTTCCTCACCTATAGAAAAAACTAAATACTATAAGTTAGAAGGTGTAGCCCTAAACAATATTTCAAACATATGTTCAACCAATTGCAAAAAGCTTTTAATTCAAATATTTGTGCCGGATTATATCAATTCGAATGGTATAATCTACTATTCGGAATCACAAGGCCAACTTACAATGACATCCAAAAATTTATGGATAGAGGAACTCAGTACCCAACTTAAAAACTCACTAGAAAATAAAATAAATAACAGCAACGGAAAATATTACGCATTTGATTCAAGAATGAATGTAAAGAACGACGCTCTTTTGCAAATTTTTATTCAAAAATTTAACGGCGAAAAGGACGGAAAGATCGTACTTTCTGGAACCTACATTTTCAATAATTCCGATACAATTCACCAAGGAGCCTTCGATTTATCTGATAAACAGACGAATGATGGTTTTGAGGCTTTAGTTGCCAAAATGAATGAACTTTGGATTAAAGAATGCGATAACTTAATCAAAGAATTACTGTAAAAAATACAATTAATAATGTGTATAGTATAAAATATAGAGGGATTTTTATTTCACAATTAGGTAACTGTTTATGGCTACAAATAAAGAAGAACTAGAACAAAAAATTTATAAAATTGTAGGTTATAAGTTTAACATTTTATCAGCAAAGCAATTGGCAAAGGCTATATACGAAGATGCAGGTGTTCCCGTAAAGGATCGTACTAGCGCTGGTAATCCTTCAACAAATGAAGAAGCATTAAAAAAATTAGCTGATGACTACAAAGTTGTTGATTATGTTCTAGAATATAAGAGATTAATAAAATCCACCTCTAACCAGGAGGAAAAATCTCCTGACAACGATTTAAAGTTAGATAAAAACATAAGTGTAGCTACAGAAACCGTTCAAGAACATCTTGTAAAAACACCAAAACCAGGAATGCCTCAACCTCGCCAAGTTTTGGAAACAGATCCTAACGCTGAACTTGTGAATTACTTCAACAAAGATGCCTCTGAAATTTTAAATGAAGAGACTGTCGAAAGTGAAAAATCAGAAATTTCAGATTCAAGTAAGGAACAAAGTATTTCTAATCAAATTTCTATTGCATCTGACTACTATGAAACCCCTAAGGACAACTACACAAAAGAAAGTTCATTCAGCAATTCTTTAGATAGTACAACAAGTGACAATGATAACAGTGTATCAAACGAAACAAATCAAATAGCACAGCAAGAAAACACCGTTGACATTAGTACCAATCAACAGCCAGATAATAAATCAATCGGTACCTCATCTAATTTTAATTTAACTCCAGAACAAAAAAACAACTATGCCATCATAAAAAATAAAACTGACCACCAGTCAAAAACAGAAAAACGAACAGGTTTTAGTTTTGAGGAGGACAATAAAGAGAATGAATTCTCTCAAAACTCGATGGTGATGAATGTTAAGCAACAGAGTGACACAAGAGAAGAAAATAACGAAAAATCATTCATAAAATCAAAAACAATAATTATTATGGCTGTCGTATTAGTACTTATTGTTGTTATAATCTCTATCTTGTTTATGAATAGCATATCATCTATAAATTAAAACAACTACAACGTCTGAAGGCGTCCAAGTTATAACATTCTTCACTATGTAGTGGCCTATTCCTTTATTTGTAGAATAGGCCACTACATTGAGAGTAATCAAAAAGAGTTAAGATTTTACTTTCCTATACAGAAAGAACTGAAAATCTTTCCTAAAAGATCATCAGATGTAAATTTTCCTGTTATGAGATTTAAACTTTCTTGTGCCATTTTTAATTCCTCAGCAACCAGTTCGCAAGCGCTGAATTCCTCTAACTGCACAATCGATTCATCAATATGAATACATGCTTTATCAATAGCATCGAGATGCCTTCTTCGAGCTATAAAGTTGCCTTCCGTTGAAGCAGTGAACTTAACAGAATCCTTAATTGTGGCCTTCAAATCATCCAACCCTATACCGTTTTTGGCAGACAGTGACAGAACATTAATAGTCCTTTGCGACTGGTTATTTTCTGCAATCGAACGAAACATATCAATGTTACTAGTATAATTCTGATTTTTTTTGTCAATCTTGTTTATGGCTATGGTTAGGGGTATTTTTTCAGGCAGACGTTCTATAACATCATTATAGAACTCAATGTTATCATAAGAAGAGACTGTTCCATCTATCATTAAAATTATTATATTGGAATTATTAACCTCATTCCAAGCCTTCTCAATACCTATTTTCTCTATTTTATTTTTGGTTTCCCTTAATCCTGCTGTATCAACAATATGAATAGGAATCCCATCGATTTGAATACTTTCCTTTAGAATATCGCGGGTTGTTCCTGCAATGGAAGTTACAATAGCGGTATCCTTTCCGCAAAATTGATTCAGAAGACTAGATTTTCCTGCATTTGGCTTACCTAGTATTACGAGTTTAATACCTTCTTGGATTGTAGATCCGTTGCGGGCTTGGTCTTTTATCTTATATATTTCATCTTTTAATAGTTTGATTTTTTCTAATATTTTCCCTTCTGACAAAAAATCAATATCGTGTTCATCAGAAAAATCTATAGAAGCTTCAATAAAGGCGCGAATATTAACTAAATCATCTACTATCTTATTTATGAGCTTTGAAAATTTTCCTTCAATTGAATTTATGGCAAACCTAGCGGCCTGTTCAGTATCGGAATTTATAAGATCAGCTATGGCTTCAGCCTGGGCAAGGTCCAATTTATTATTTAAAAAAGCTCTCTTAGAAAATTCACCTGGTTCTGCTATTCTTATTCCATGTATTTTAAGAATTTCCTTCATTAGAATATCAAGAACAACTGGCCCTCCATGCGCCTGAAATTCAATAACATCCTCTCCAGTAAAACTGTTTGGACCTTCAAAATAAAGAACAATTCCTCGATCAATAATATTATTGTCAAAATCTTTAAAAGGCACGTATTCAGCATATCTGTTTTTAGGAACTGTTCCTATAATTTTTGAAGCACAAACCTTAGCTTTAGGTCCAGAGACTCTAACAATACCTATACCGCCTTTTCCTATAGGAGTAGCAATGGCTACGATTGTATCATCAACAAACATACTAAATACCTTTAAAAAAAGCGGTATCACTACCGCTTTACAATCTCTTATAAAAAAAATACTAAACTAGCCTTTTTCTCTTTATTTTGCAACTTTGGTTCTTAAACCGCGTTTTTCCAAATGTGAATAAATTAACTTCATTTGAATTATGGTAATAATGTTGGATACAGTCCAATAAAGAGTCAAACCTGCAGGGAACATCATGAACATAAGAGTAAATATCACCGGCATCATCATGAATATTTTTTGCTGCATTGGATTAATCATCTGTGTAGGATTCTGACTCATACTAAGTTTCTGAACAAGAAACATTGTTATACCATATAATAGAGGTAAAATAAAATAAGGATCATTAACAGATAAATCCTTAATCCATCCAACAAAAGGGGCCTGACGCAAGTCAGTAGATTCCATCAAAGCCCAGTACAAAGCAATAAATATCGGCATCTGAATAAGAATTGGCAGACATCCTGCGGCTGGATTAACCTTTTCGGTTTTATAAAGATCCATTGTAGCCTTGCGATAATTTTCAGGATCCTGCTGATACCGATCTCTTATTTCCTTTAACTTAGGAGCAATCAACTTCATTTTTGCCATAGATGTATACTGCGCCTTTGTTAAAGGATACATACACCCACGAACTAAAATGGTAATAATGATAATTGCAAAACCCCAATTATGAACAAAAGAATAAATAAACTTAAGGATCATCATTAGGAATTCAGAAATAAACCACAACCACCCATAGTCAAGAGTTCTTCCAAGTTTAGGTGCAATTTCATCCATTTTCTCCTGATCTTTAGGACCAACCCAAACTTTATTGGAAATAGAAAGACTTCCGTTAGGAGCTATTGTCTGTATTTCTCCATACATTGAGAGGCGGCTTTCGCTTGCTTCAGTTATGTTATTGGGATTTTCACCTGTGCCACGATTGTATATACTGTTGACTTCGTCTTTATTGCCAATATAGGCAACGGCAAAGTAGTGTTGGATCATACCAATCCAACCACCCTTAGTTTTAGTTATGTAACTGATTTTCTTACTTTCAGCCAACTCATCAAGGGTAACCTTTTTATAATTTGCATCTTCAGAAGAATAAATACCGCCTCTATATGAGCCTGCAATAAAGAGATTCTGATCAGTATCTTTCGGAGGTTCTATTGTCTGAATTATCTCACCAAAAGAACGAACACTAAGTTCTCTATCAGTCTTGTTTTTTATGTCATAAACAATATCAAAATCATATCTTCCAGGATAAAAAACAAACTTTTTAACAACCTCTACATCTTCGTTTATGTAACTTAGCGGAACAATTAATGGATTGTCACCAATAAGTCTAAAAACCTTGTCATTTGCAGAATATTCAGGCCTTTTATCTTTACCATCAATACCATCCACCCCAAGCAATGCTGAAGATAAAGTGTAAGTAAAATTACTCTTGTTCTGCAATAATTCAAAAGGAGTTTGATCGTCCGTACTCTTGTTATACTTTAACAATGAAGATTTGACAACATCACCACCAACCAAATCAATGTCCAAATCATATACATCTGTCATTATATTAATAGTATTAGAAGAAGTTTTACTATTAACAACGAGATTTGAACTATCTATTTTAGGGTCTGTGTACGACGATTTCTCTAATTCATTTAGATCAGACTGCCATGAAAAAAACAGCATAATAGCTGTTATCAATAGCACCATGAAGGCAAAATTTCTAGTTTGTTCCATTTTGTATAATTTTAGTTTATTTTTCTTTGTTAATTATTTTTGGAGGAACTGGATCGTAACCGCCTTTACATAAAGGATTACATCTCAGTATTCGATAGGCGCCTAAAACACACCCTTTGAAAAAACCATGGGTAATTATCGCCTCTTTCGTATACTGAGAACAAGAAGGGTAAAATCGGCAACAGTTACCAATAATAGGACTGAGAAATTTCTGATATAGGTTTATCAGGGAAATACCTATTTTTTGTAACGGCGACAAATTACCTTCCATAACTTGCTGACCAATTCGTCTAATTCACTATTAGATAAATCCTTAATATTTCCCTTTGCAATGACAACGTAATCTAATGGGCAAATATTAAATTGATTCAATCTAAAATTATTCCTGATAACTCTTTTGACACGATTTCTCCAAACCGCAAGTTTTAATATCTTTTTTGGAACAATGAGACCCAAACGAGGATGGTTCAAATTATTTGGTTTGGCAAGAATTGTCAAATTTGGTGACGATGCCCTGATAGGGTTATCAAAAACATTGTTGAATAATTTAGGAGTTACAATCCGTAACTCCCTTGAAAAATTAAGCTTAACCATTAAACTGTAGTTAAACGAACACGACCTTTCGCGCGGCGACGTGATAATACTTTACGGCCATCTGCAGTAGACATACGACTGCGGAAACCATGGTTGCGAACACGCTTTAAAACAGATGGTTGAAATGTACGCTTCATAATAAACTCCCAAAAACAAAATTAAGAAAGATTACTTTCTTAATCATTCCCAACATAACGTCGGGATCACCAATATCGATACTGCAGTCAACTTCCAAATCTATATACCCCCTAAGGGCCGCACAGATCCACATACATAACTGCAAATCTACCTAAACCGCTAAATTTTAATCGTTTATTACTTCAAGATCAACATAAATTGAATTATATTTACAAAATAAGCAACGTTTGAATGGACATCACCACTATACGTTTTCCTGCTCTTTTTAATGGCTGTATATATTTATAAACTTTCACCTAAGGATTTTTTGATCATACGATATGTTATTTAACCACATATTTACGTTATAATTAAAATCTGCGATTTCTCATGATTTTGAACCATAATCAATATTGCAAGGTTAAGTTGTCAATACATATAATCATTAAGCCCAAATTGTTGATATTGACAACAAAAATTATTTCAAATAAATGGTTCGTTAAATTTATTTTTCAAATAGAGATTCTTTTATAAATTGTAGTCAAGTTTATTTAAATCGGCTTTAAAGATAACCTACAGCAGGAAATAAATAGTATGAAAATAGATATATGGGACGAACTTAAGACCGAATTGGAAAGCAGATTGAATAGGACTCAATTTGTTCACTGGGTTAATCCAATTACTGCCAAGTTTGAAGATAAAATTCTTACTTTATACTGTCCAAACAAAATGATTAAAATTTATATTGAAAAAAATTTCACCAATCTCATTAATGAAATTTTATTAGGTATAGATCCATCGGTTCAGTTTGTTGTAAGTTCTGATTTAAACGAGTGTAAAAGAATTCAATCTTTGGAGACAAACAATTCACAATCAAAAAACCAAGACATCATTGATAATAAAACCCTTGTTGATATAGCTAATAAAGTTAACAAAGAGTTGGATAATTCCCCAAATAATCTCGAAAAAGAAATCGTATCAACAAAAAAGACACAAGTAATCAAGAAAAGAAAACAAATTGCTAACCATATTAGAACATTTTCTACCGATGAATCTGATATTCCTCAAGAATTAAAAGAAAAAAACTTACTGAACAGTATTAAAATTAAGCAAGCAAAAACTTTTAATAATTTTGTAACAGGCTCATCCAATTCTTTGGCATACAGCGCTGTGAAAGCTGCTGCTGAAAACCCTGAAGAAAAAATATACAGCCTTTTATACTTGGTAGGACAGTCAGGATTGGGAAAAACTCACCTTCTATGGGCTATGGGTAATGAAATTTGTAAGAGATTTCCGGAAAAAAAAGTTGTCTACACACTTTCGACAGATTTTAGAGCTGATTATGTTAAATTACTTCGTAGTCACGGAGATGGTAAAAGTGAAAAACTAAGAGCCATGCAACAATTTTATGCATCAACAGATGTTCTGTTAATTGATGACATACAGCTCTTATCTGATAATACTGAAACACTTAAGGAACTATTTGCAATATTTAATAAACTCATTACAGGACAGAGATTAATAGCATTAACATCTGATGCAGTACCAAACGAACTTAAGGGAATTGATAGGCGATTGAAAACAAGATTTTCCGGTGGAACAATCCTCTTCCTCGAGCCACCGGAGATAGAACATAGAATCGCTATAACCCTAAGCAAAGCAAAGGAATTTAAAATAAAATTCAAGGAACGAGACAGTAATAGTATTGCAACCTATATTGCCCAAAACTGCAGGAATAACGTAAGAGAAATTGAAGGTGCTTTGAAAACAGTCGCTTCTCAAATGAGAAAAGACAAACTCGATAAGGATGAAAAGGTATCTCTTGATTTTGTTAAAAATTCTTTGAGCGGTATTTTTGTATCAAAAAACAAAAGTATTTCTCCTGAAAACATAATAAAAATAGTCTGTGAATATTATCATATAACAGAAAAAGATCTCCGCGGGAAAAAAAGACATAGAACCATTGCAGATCAGCGAGCTATGACAATGTACTTAATTAAAGAATTCACAAAGAAAAGCTTTCCTGAAATAGGTACATTATTAGCAAGAGATCACTCTACTGTGATGAGTGGTTGCAAAAAAATTGAGCAAAGACTTAAAGACGATAAAGACATGCAAAACGATTACTACAATCTAGAGCAGATCATTCAATAAAATGTATAAAAGAGAGACTGACAATCATGAAATTTTCTATAAACAAAGATAATTTATTAAAACCGTTAAATATTGTTTTAAACCTTGCAGTTGATGCTGCTGCAGCAAAAAAAAATCAGATTTACAATAACATATTACTAGATTTAACGGAAGAAGGTCTTAAGTTTGTAGCAACAGACGGCAGTTCAGATATTATCACATTTGTTAGCAAAGAGCAGATTGAATCTATTGACGAAATAGGAAAAGTAACACTAAGCGCGAAGGATCTGAAATCAATTTGTTCACAAGAATTTATTTCTAGAACAAACAATAATAATAGTGGTACGATAGAACTGTGCTATGATGAACAAATAAGTCAGATGACAGTAAAGAAAAATAGGGCTATATACACATTAAAAACATTGGATGCATCTTCATTTCCTTGTATACCAGAAATTGAGCCAAAAATTTCTTTCAAAATAAAAGAAGGAGATTTAAAGGACATAATAAAAACAACTAAATTTTCCATGTCATCTGAAGATGTTAGAAAAATATTTAATGCTATGTTGTTTGACATAAGAAATAACTGCTTAAATGTGGTTTCAACAGATTCTCACCGTCTAGCTTATAATAAATACGAATTAATTGACACCGAAGAAGATATCAACGATGCTATGATGATTGTTGGAAGAAAAGCAATTACTGAAATGTCATCGTTACTACAAAATAGTAGTAATCTTATTACTATAAACATTTCTGAAAAGTCTTTTTCCATGATAAATGAAAATTACATTTATAATTCCAAAATTATAGATGGTTCATGGCCTAAGTATTTAGGTTTACTCCCAAACCCTAACACTTATTTAGGAAGTTTCACAATAGAAAAAGATATTCTAAAAAATTTGATTAATAACGTCAGTTTTTTAAGCACTGAAAACTTAAATAGTTGGGTAACAATAGTTGTTGATAATAATAAAATTACTTTGAAAAATTCAAACAGTAAGCACGAATATGCAGAGGTAACTTCCAATGACGTTATTTATAATGGGGAACATCATGAAATGACCTTAAACTATAAGTTTTTAACTGATATTATCAACAACGTTTCATCAAAAGAGCTTATTGTCAATATTGTAAAATCATCTGTAGAAATTGAACTAAATGATAATGAAAAAGATTGCGGTGAATTAAAATACATTATCATGCTGATTAGACTATAGTTAATTATTAACCTATAATCATATCCGAATACTCTTAAGATCTGGTGAAACATAAATGTTCCATCAGATCATTCGTGAACTCACACTTAAAAAATATTTTTTATTTTTATCTGTTCTTATTTTTTGTAATTTTGTACACATTTAAACAAAAGTTACTTTATGTTTTAAAAACATAAACAAAATATGACATATTTAGTGATCTAGTGATTTAACTTTTTTAATCGATTTTTAGCTTGTTTTTTGATAAAATACAAAGGTTAAAAGCATTTGAAAAAGAGTACAAAAAAACTAGATGTATTTTTCAAAAATAAAAATACAAAATTTTCGAAATTTTGAAAATTTATCCTTAAATCCGAGTCCCAAAATTAACGCAATCATCGGGATGAACGGAACAGGAAAAAGCTCTTTGGTAGAAGCATTAAGCTATTTATGCAAAGGTAAATCCTTCAGAACAAATCATCACGAATCTGCAATACGCAATAATGAGGATTGTTTCTTCTTGTTTGGAGAAAAAGAACCCAGCATAAGTGTTGGAATATCAAGAAGCCGCAGATCAGATCTTATTATAAAAATAGATGGGAATAGTGATTGTAAATTATCAGACTTGGCAGCATTGACTCCAGCACAGATAATCCATCCTGGTGACGCCAATATTTTGAGTCTAGGAGGACCAAAATCTAGAAGAGCAATGCTTGATTGGGGAGCATTCTATCATAAAAAGGATTTTTACAGTATTTGGCAAAATTTTTCAAAAATTTTAAAGCAAAGAAACGCATACTTGCGAAAAGGATGCAGGTACGAATATTTAAAATATATTGATACTGAGTTTGTTAGATATGCAGAATTAATTAAATCATTAAGAGCTGAATATTTAAATGAGTTATTGCCTATGATGACAGAAATTGTTGATTCGTTTCTGCCTGAATATGGAATCTCTTTTGAGATATATCACGGATGGGATAAAAGAAAAGAACTTTCTGAAATAATGAGAGAAAATTATGACCGTGACAAAATAATACAGCATACAGGTTACGGTCCACAAAGAGCTGATTTAAAAATAAAAAGTAATGGATTTTTGGTACAAGATCTACTGTCAAGAGGACAGCAGAAAATGTTGATAACAGCGATAAAATTAGCTCAAGGACTTTTTTTAGAGAAAATTTTTAGAAAGAATTGTATTTTCATAATAGACGATTTTGCATCTGAATTAGATAATCGAAAAAGGGATATATTCAGTAATTACTTACTAAACATAAAAGGACAAATATTCGTAACAGCAATAGACAAAGATTTGGTAAAAAATATAAAACTAAATGATAATTGTGCTTTTTTCGAATTAAAGGATAATAGCATCATAAAGGAATCAAAATGACTGAAGAACTACAAAATAACAATGAAAACGAGTACGGTGCTAATAGTATAAAAGTATTAAAAGGACTTGATGCTGTTAGAAAAAGACCAGGTATGTACATTGGTGATACCGATGATGGTTCGGGCTTGCACCATATGGTTTATGAAGTTATTGATAATTCAATTGATGAAGCACTAGCAGGTTATTGTTCTTTAATTCTAGTAAGGATCCACAGAGATGGTTCAGTTAGCATCAAAGACAATGGAAGAGGTATACCTGTAGATATTCACCCTGAAGAAAAAGTTTCTGCAGCCGAAGTTATTATGACTGTTCTGCATGCCGGTGGTAAGTTTGATTCTAACTCATACAAAGTTTCCGGTGGTTTACACGGAGTTGGCGTTTCTGTTGTAAATGCCTTATCTGATAAATTGCAATTAACAATATGGCGACAAGGTCATGTTTATCAGCAAACATACATTAACGGAGGAAAACCAACAGCACCTCTTAAAATAATAGGCGATTCAGATCAAACGGGAACAGAAATAAGATTTTGGCCTAGTCCAACGGTGTTTATAGATTATAATATCAAAGGTAAAAACATATTCGACTATAACACCTTGATCACAAGAATTAGAGAACTAAGCTTTTTGAATTCAGGTGTAAAAATCCAGGTAATTGATGAAAGAACAGAGCCAAATAAAGATGAAACATTTCATCACGAGGATGGTATTAAGGGATTTGTTAAGTATATAAACGATAATCTACAAAAAAAGAAAAATGATGACGGAGAAGGTATTTCTGTAATCAATCCTAAGATTTTTTATGTATCAAAACCTTTCGAACAAACTGGTATAACAGTGGAAGTTGCAATGCAATGGAATACAACCTACGACGAAAGGGTCATCTGCTTCACAAATAACATCCCGCAAAAAGACGGTGGAACTCACCTTTCTGGATTTAGACTTGGTTTGACAAGAACTCTGAATGATTATATCGAAATGCTTTCAAGACAAGGAAAACAGAAATCTAACAGAAAGGAATCAATCGTAACAGAAGGTTCAGATTATAGAGAAGGACTTACTGCAATAGTTTCAGTAAAAGTTCCTGATCCAAAGTTTTCTTCCCAAACAAAAGATAAGCTTGTAAGTTCTGAAGTAAGTTCAGCAGTTTCAAAAATACTAAATACAGCACTAAATGAATATCTTGAAGAAAATCCGGAAGCTGCTCAGGCAATTGTAGCCAAAATAATATGTTCGGCTAAAGCAAGAGAAGCTGCTAAAAAAGCAAGAGAAAGCGTCCATAAAAGTATAAGCAATTCATGCTTGTCAGCCCCTATAAAATTGGCACAATGTAATGATAAAGAACCTTCTCACTGTGAATTATTTATAGTCGAGGGTGAATCAGCCGGTGGTTCTGCCAAAAAAGGAAGAAACCGTGATACTCAGGCTATACTACCTCTGAGGGGTAAAATATTGAATGTTGAAAAAGCATCATTGGAAAAAATGCTTAATTCACAGGAAATAACAAACCTTATCGCTGCACTTAATTTAAGAATAAAAGATACAAAATCATCAGCTGTAGATGATGAAGGTAGCAGTTGTATATATAATTTGGAAAAATTACGATATCACAAAATTATTATTATGACAGATGCTGATGTTGATGGTGCTCATATTTCCGTTTTACTGCTCACTTTCCTATTCAGACAAATTCCTGAATTATTTGAAAGAGGCTATGTATATATAGCTCAACCTCCTTTATATAAAATTTCAATGAAAGGAAAATCAAAAAATGCCAAAAATAATTTTTATGTAAGAAATGATCAGGATCGAGATGATAAATTAATTTCAATAGCTGTTGAAAAAGCTAATTTCTATACAAATAACGCTGCAGCACCTATAAATAGCACAAATTTGTATGTATTAGTTCAAAATTATATGCGAACACAAACCTCTATGAAAAGGTTGGTTTCAAACTTAAAATTCCCTGAAAAAATAATCAATAATTTGTTGTTTGTAAAACCGTTATTAACTTCAATGTTTACAGATAAAAATTCTATTCAAGATTGGGTTAAAGACTTTGCAAAACTTTATGAGAACACTAGTGATTACATAACCCTATTTTCATTTGACATAACAGAAAGAGAAGATCCTAATACTCATCAGATAAAGTATTATCCTCGTGTTTCAGTTACTGACCATGGAGTTTTAACAAAGTATGTTCTTGACGAAAATTTGGTTGAAAATTATCTATACAATTATGGAACAGAGCAAAATTCAAAAGATCGCAAGATTTATTCAATAGTAAAAGAGTACAATGAAATAAGTCAGTTAATAGATGATGATACAGCCTATTTACAAATAGGTGACGCATCACCTATATCTATTTCTCATTTTTCTCAAGTTGTAGATATTTTAATGAATAGAGCTAGAAACTCCGTTGAAATACAACGCTATAAGGGTTTAGGCGAAATGAATTTCGATCAACTTTTTGAAACAACAATGGATCCTGAAAATAGAGAATTAAAACAAGTTTCAATAAAAGATGCTCTAGAAGCGAGCACTTGGTTTGCAAATCTTATGGGAGAAGACGTAACCTACAGAAAGCAGTTCATAACAGATAATGCATTGGAAGCTAACTTAGATTACTAAAATTAAAAATTTGGAAAAAATTTGAAAATCTAGCTATTGTATTTGACTCCAAGGTTTGACACTAAAAAACTTCATTGTAGTACCCCGCAAGTAAAAAAAACTTACGGGGTAATTTGTTCATAAACTTTCATAACTTATATTTTTCGCTTGAACATGGTTAATTTCGTCCCTTAGGAATTGTCACAAAATTAATCATACGTTTGGCAGGATGATATAATTCCATTTTTTATTCGGCCCTAAAAATTCAATATTGAGATTTTCCTTCTGTTCCTCAGTGATTTTTTTACCTGGTTCATAATGGTTTTCATCAACACGGCAGATGTCGGATAGTCCCTTTTCAGTCGTTGTGGAACCAATCAGATTAACAACGGTTTCAACGTCAATAAGCGGCTGTCCTTGCCAGTTTTTAGAAATATAGCAAAACAAACGATGCTCGACCTTGTTCCATTTTGATGTGCCGGTTGGAAAATGAGACACATGGATCTCCATCTGTGTTTCATTCGCGAGTTCCTGCACATAGTGCTTCCAACAGCCATATTCTACAACCGTTGCTGCCGCTGTCACATGTGATGTAGAGGCGCTTTGCGTCATGGAATGTATGCTTTCCGACACATCTCCACCATTGAGCAACACTCTCACCTGCAAACTCCGGTGTATCATGACTCAGTCCTAGATTAACAAAGCCAATATTGTTATTCAGTACATACACGCCCTTAATTTATTGAGGATTATCCCCTAGTTTCCCCTATTTTTCAAATACACCAAACACACCAAAATGGCTGTGTCATGCGGTTTCCCATAGTATGAAAAAATTGCATAAAAGTTGTTGACGCCCCTTTTGCTAGGGTGTAAAATATACCCTAGCAAAAGAGGCTGATTTATGGGCAGAATTGCGAAGACTGAAGACAATATTGTGAGCATTCCCAAGAGCGTTTCTGTGACGGCGAAGGGGTATGTTTACTGGAACGCCACTACTACCTGGGTAGATAAGGCCAACGGAACCGGAAAAAGAGCAGACCATAAAAAGGAATGCATTGGTGTGATTTTATGTCCGGGCAGTGACTGGAAAAAGGATCGGCGCATGTACGCAAACCCGACTTACTACCAGATCTTTCCTTCAAATAAAGGTTCTTCGCAAAATACTCAGGCCGACAAAGCTGCCACTGCGCGCAAGGAATACCCGCAAAGGTTTGACTGCATTTCAGTGGGGCTGTATGCAGTGGTAGACAAACTGGCGGAAGAGTCCGGATTGTATGATGTCCTTCTGGATGTATTCGGAACAGAAAACACCCAGTTAATCATGGATTTGGCGATGTACATGATTTCCGGTGAAACGGCAGTGATGCAGCATTTTCCGCATTGGGCCGCCAGCCATGCTATTTTCTCAGATAGCATCCGGAGCGACAGCTTTATCAGCGCTTTTGAAAAGGAGATATCGCTGTCTCTCATCAATAAATTCAAAAATTCCTGGGCTCCTTTGGCTCTTGGAGATGGCCGTGTTTTTGTGTGTTATGACTCCACAAATACAAACTTCCGGGCGAAGGGAGTGTTTCTTGTTCAGAAGGGACACGCAAAAGATGATCCTGAAGAAGATCAGGTGAATACGGAATATGTGATTCGCCAAAAAGACGGGCTTCCAATAACTTTTAACGTGTATCCCGGCTCAATAGATGACATCAGTGAGGCGGCAAATATGTTTGACTGTCTCAGCGAGTTAAAAAAGTCGAAACAAAGACATCAGGAACGAAACAAAACCACAGAAGATAACATCAGCATTGCGGTCATAGCTGACCGTGGGTATGTCTCATATGACAATATCAAAGACCTCAGGGACAAGGGAATAGGATTTATCTTTTTGCTGAAAAAGAACATGGATATCACCAATGAGGTTCTCGATAATCATATCGACGAAGTCAAAAAATCTGCCAATTTCATGTTGAAAAATGGGAAGTTCGCACTGACTGTAAAGAAGAAAATCTTCCCGGATGACGAAAAGGAAAGCTGGTTCCATATTGTGTGGGATTCTGAACTGGAAACAAGCCACCGATACGCTTTGGAAAACGATCTGATTGGAAAGGCGAATAACCTGAAGAAAAATATGGAAAAGAGAACCCGCATGACAGGTGAAAATCTTAAGGGGTATCGCAAATACTTTAACATCTCCTGTCATGAGGATGGCACACTAAAAGTTAATCAGCGCGGAAGAGGATCAGGAAAGACTGCCAGCGTGCCGGCATATGTGATTGATTCATTCGAAATGAATTCGGCGGCTATCGATAAAGCTCACAAATGCTGCGGTTATATTGTGTACGTTTCCGATCAGGAAATGACGGCTGCGGAGACGATCGAAACTCTTGTCAGAAGAGACGGTGTTGAGAAGACTTTCAGAGCATTAAAAAGCTGGCTTGGCATGGATAAAATCGGGGTTCACTCCGAAAATTCAATGCATGCGAAAAATCTGATTTTGTTTGTTGCTTCCGTCATAAGGACGCAGCTCTTTACAAAAACGGAAACAGCACGTCTGCGTGAAAAGAAAAGGAACAGCATTCCGGCTGTGGTGGATTTGCTGGAAGAGATCAGAGCCGATAAGGATTTGTTAACAGGAACGTATGCCCGTCGATATTTGCCTACCAAACTGCAGAAAAGAATTCTTAATCTGGCTGGTGTGACTCTTGAAGACATAGACGCCGTTATCGAAAATCTTACTGACTGAACCTTGATAAAATACTGCTAGGGTGTAATACCTCAATAAATTAAGGATACACGCCATATGGTGATACTTTACCTAATTCTGGAAGTGGAAAGTCGTGATCAAGAACTTTCCTCGGATCTTTCACTGGGCGGTATTCGGCACCATTATTTTTGAAATTTCCGATGCCTCCTTCTTTTTTGTATCGATGGAGATCACCGGTTCCCCTTTATCAAGAAACTCCGAAGATGTTTGATTTATAAAGCTGAACTGGGCATCCCTGTCCGGGTGTTGTTCCCCAACCTGATACATTTTCTGATTTTGCTGTTTACTATAGCCGAGTGCGTCAAGTGCCCGTGAAACGATATTTTGGCTGACTTTGATCCTGGATTTTAACAGCTCCCCAGCAATTTTTCGAAGACTCCATGTTGTCCACCGTAAAGGCTTTTCTGGATTACCGTATGTATCCACGTTTTGTGTGATGATCTCCTCTATCTTTTCATTATGCATAAAGAAACTGCAAAACAATACAAAACCCATACTATGTTGATAACATTGTTAATATGATATTAAAAACACTAGCATTAGTTGTTAAAATCATATTGATAAAAAAAAACACCTTTATTTCTGTGGATAAACCTATTGTTTTTCCACAAGTAACCATGAAATAATTATAGATGTATAAACAATTTGCTATTCACAACGAAGCATGATAAATCAACGTTTGCGACAAATTATCCACATATTTCTGACACATAACAAAAACAATAAAAAAATAATACAATAAAAAAAACAAACACTACAAAGATTCTTTTATCTTTGTACATTAAAAAAAAATAAGCATTGTGATAAAATCCTCAGATATATTTTTGTGTAAATAAGGTTGCTGTGAGAATGTTTTTTCAAGGTTCATATGACGTCATTGTAATTGGCGCAGGACATGCAGGCATAGAAGCTTGTACTGCATCTGCTAGAATGGGGATGAAAACTCTTTTAATTACTCATAATATAGAAACTATAGGTCAAATGTCTTGTAACCCTGCCATCGGAGGAATTGGTAAAGGACATTTGGTTAGAGAAATAGATGCAATGGGTGGTATTATAGCTCAAGCTATCGATCATGCTGGCATTCAATTCAGAACCTTAAATTCATCTAAAGGATCAGCAGTTCAAGCAACTAGAGCACAAGCAGATAAACGACTCTATAAACAAGTCGTTCAGATGACTCTAGAAAATTATCCAAACCTAGATATTTTTCAACAACCTGCTACTGACTTAATTGTAGAAAACAACACAGTTATAGGAGTTGAAACCCAAGCCAAAATCAGATTTAAAACTAAAACAGTAGTTCTTTGTTCCGGAACATTCTTAAATGGTGTTATTCATATAGGATTAAATCATTATTCTGGTGGTAGAGCCGGAGATCAAGCATCTGTAAATTTAGCAAACAGATTACATGATTTAGGGCTTAAAATGGGAAGACTAAAAACTGGCACACCTGCTAGACTTGATAAAAGGACTATCAACTTTGACATTTTACAGCAACAGTGGTCAGATGATCCTATTCCTGTTTTTAGTTTTCTTGGTAAAAAAGAAGATCATCCGCAACAAATGCCTTGCTATATTACCCATACAAATGAAAAAACTCATGAAATCATTAGAAACAACTTAGATAGAAGTCCTCTTTATTCTGGAGTTATTCATAGCATTGGACCAAGGTATTGTCCTTCTATCGAAGATAAGGTAATGAGATATCCTGATAAAAATTCACATCAGATCTTTATTGAACCTGAAGGATTAACTTCAAATGAATACTATCCTAACGGTATTTCTACTAGTCTTCCTTACGATGTACAACTTGAAATAGTTCACTCCATGAAAGGTTTGGAAAATGCCAAACTTATGAAACCAGCATATGCTATTGAATATGACTTTTTTGATCCAAGAGAACTAAAATTCAACATGGAGAACAGATGCTTAAACAACCTTTTCTTTGCAGGTCAGATTAATGGAACCACTGGCTATGAGGAAGCGGCTGCTCAAGGTCTCTTGGCTGGCATAAATGCAGCTTTAAGAGTTAAAGGTGAAGAAGGGTGGTGTCCAAAGAGAAATGAAGCTTATGCCGGAGTTCTCATGGATGATTTGACAACACTCGGAACAAACGAACCTTACAGAATGTTCACATCAAGGGCAGAATACAGATTACTCCTTCGTGAAGATAACGCTGATGAAAGATTAACTCCTATTGCTCGTAATTTTGGTATGATTTCAGAGGAAAGGTGGAGATTTTTCAATGAAAAAATGGAACAGATTGAAAAGGAAAAAAATAGATTAAGGGAATACAGAGTTGGACCTGGTTCTAAAATATCCGAAAAATTCAACGAAAAACTAAAATCTCCTATTTCAAAGGCTAATACATTGGAAGAATTACTTTGTCGTCCGGAATTGAATTATCAGATGATCAATGAAATTATAGGTTTCGATATTTCGAAGATTCATCCGCAAGCTCAAAAGCAGATAGAGGATCAAATTAAATATGCCGGCTATATTAAGCATGAACAAGAAGAGATTGAAAAACAACAGAGAAACGAAAATACATTATTACCTCTCAGTTTCGATTATAACGAAATTCCAGGACTATCTCGCGAAGTGATTTCTAAATTAAACGACTTTAAACCAGAAACTATAGGCAAGGCATTAAGAATTTCTGGTGTAACTCCTGCAGCTATATCAATCTTATTGGTTCATCTCAAAAAAAGAGGTTTATTAGTAAGGGATAAGGGTAATAAAAATGAATCTTAATGAAAAACTTTCTATTCTGCTGGAAAAAGCCGAAATTAGACTCAACTCTGAGCAGATAGACTTGCTTGTAAGATTTGTAAATTTAATTTCTAAATGGAACAAAGTTTATAACCTGACTTCTATAAAAAATTTCGATGAAATGCTCAAAAAACATATATTAGATAGTTTGGTTATAAATAAATATCTGATAGGAAAAAAAATAGCTGATATTGGGACAGGTGCAGGCCTTCCCGGTATCCCTTTGGCTATAGCCAACCCAGAAAAAACGTTTATGCTTCTAGATTCTCGTAGTAAGAGAACTACATTTTTAAATCAGGTTAAAATTGAATTAAAACTGAACAATGTTAACATTGTAACCTCTAGAGTTGAAAATTATAATAAAGACAAGTTTGATGTTATAATTTCAAGAGCTTTTTCATCTTTGAAGGATTTCCACAGGTTAACGAGACATTTATGTTCCGAAAATTCGTTCTTATTTGCTTTAAAAGGCAAAGAACCTTCTGATGAATTAACATTTCTAAATACCACTCCTAATATAGTTTTACAGAATATTATTGACTTAAAAATTCCTGAATTGGATGGAGATAGGCATTTAGTTATTATGAAGAGCATATAACTTATTTAAATTATTATATTTATAACTTTTATAAAATTTATTCAGAGAGAAGAGGGTTATTTTGGGAAAAATAGTTGCTATTTCTAATCAAAAAGGCGGGGTTGGAAAGACTACGACTTGTGTCAATTTGGCTGCTTCGATGGTTGCTGCTAAAAAGAAAGTTTTAGTTATAGATTTAGATCCGCAGGGTAATACTACTACTTCTTCTGGTGTTGATAAGTATTTTCTAGAAAGAACTGTCTATGATATTTTAGTTGATAACGTTCCTGTAAGCGAAGTTATGATAGATAATACATCCGGAGGATACTATCTAATTCCGTCTAATTCTGATGTAACTGCGTGTGAAGTTAGATTGAACGAAATGTTTGCTAGGGAAATAAAACTAAGAAATGCTCTCAGCATTGTAAAAGATCTTTTTGATTACATCTATATAGATTGTCCTCCATCACTTAATATTTTAACTGTAAATGCCATGTGCGCGGCAGATTCTGTTCTGATACCAATGCAGTGTGAGTATTTTTCTCTTGAAGGTATTACTTCTATCATTGATATTATCAATAAGCTCTCTCAGATGGTTAATCCTAATCTTAAAATCGAAGGTATTTTAAGAACTATGTATGACAATAGAAATATTTTGGCTAGAGATATTTCTAAAGAATTAAAAGCTAAATTTGGTGACAAAGTATACCGTACGGTAATTCCTCGAAATATCAAACTTGCTGAGGCTCCAAGTTATTTAAAGCCTGCCTTGCAATACGATAAGAATTCTGTTGGCGCAAAGGCTTATATGCTATTAGCTGTTGAAATTCTCAGAAGGGATGAAATAACAGATAATTTAACGGTTAATAATAATTCAAAAGATATGGTTACAATTGGAGAATAGATATGGCAGGGTTAGGCAGAGGTTTAGATGCGTTGATTTCGTCAGCTAATAAGCAAAATCTAAAGAATACCGAAAATGTTAACGATGATATGTTGGTAAGTTTGCCTGTTGATATTCTGATTCCTGGAAAATATCAACCGCGTCAAAAGATAGATGAGGAAACACTTCAGGAGTTAACTGAGTCAGTAAAGCAACAAGGCATAATTCAACCTATAATAGTTAGGAAAATTTCTGAGGTTCAATATGAAATCTTGGCTGGAGAAAGAAGATGGCGCGCGGCCATAAGAGCTCATTTGCCAAATATTCCTGCAATTGTAAAGAATGTCGAAGATCGTAATGCTATTGCTATAGCCATAGTAGAAAACATTCAACGAAAAAACCTAAATGTAATTGAAGAGTCAAATGTTTTGAAACGTTTGATTGATGAATTTAGTTTAACACATGATGAAGTGGCCAATATAATTGGAAAATCTCGAGCCCAGGTTACAAATCTGTTGCGATTAAATGATTTGGAAAGTTCTGTAAAAGAGCTTGTTACTGACGGAAAGATAGATATGGGCCACGCTAGAGCTCTTCTTGTTCTTGATCCTGAAACTCAAATTAAAGTTGCTAATTTAATTGTATCAAAGGATTTTACCGTCAGAGAGACAGAAAACTATATAAGAAAGTTACAACAGAACAATGACAGTAACGAACAAAAAACAAGTGTTCCTGTAAAAGATCAGAACATTGTAGAATGGGAGAGTTCTATCAGGGAAAAGATAGGGTGTTCAAAATTCCAATTTATAGCTGGAGCTAAGGGAAGCGGAAAGATTGTTATTTCGTATAAAAACAATGATGAACTAGAAAATTTAAGAAAATTCTTTAATAAATAAAGATTTTATTTTTATTTTATTTATTAAATAAAGTAGAAATAGTTTTTGGTTTATTTAAATTTTGATTTGTTATAAAATTTAAATAAATGTTTAAGCCGAATGCAGTAGAGCAATGGTAAAAAATGGATCTAAAGTTAAGTTTTCACCTAGAGATCATTTTTTTTCAATTGGCCAGTTTAATACTTATTGCACCAATTGGTTTTATATTTGGTGATTTTGAAATTTTTAAATCGATTTTTGTAGGCGGAGTTGTATTTTTTATTGTTTTTTTGTTTTATTATTTATATACGCTAAGCGACTATGATAAAACTAGTACGACTGTCTTTATAAATAAAATAAAAATAGCAGTGGCGATGAAGTTTATATTAACAGTATCACTGCTTGTTTTTGTTTACCGTCATTTCGAAATTGATTTAGTGTCGGTTTTTGTAACATTCATATTTTTGTATATAGAAAATTTAGTAATATTAGGTTTTGTTTATACAAATAATTTGTAAGTGGTAGATAGATATGTCTTCTGAATTTGATTCTCAGTTATACATTAAACACCATCTTAATTTTCTTCAAGTTGATTTAAGAGATGGTTCTGTTGTTGGTGCTGAATTAAGTGATGGTTCACACGCGCAATGTTATGTTACTGATTTACTAACTTTTAATAAGTGCCAACCTAAGCATTCCTCAATAGAACAGTCCGATAAATCAATAGTTAATTTTAATACAGTAAATGTTGACTCTCTTTTAGTTTCTGCTGTTTTGGGAATAATTCTTTTTGGTTTACTTTTTACGGTCGTAAAAACTTTCAATATAAAAGGAAAACCAACAAAGCTTCAATCTGCAGTAGAAATGATTTTTCTTTTTATTCAAGATTCTGTTAATTCTGTTTTTAATATTAAGACTAAATTAGTTGCACCTTTATCCTTGACTGTTTTTGCTTGGGTGGTAGCCATGAATACTATGGATCTAATACCGGTTGATTGGATTCCTGTGTTAGCAGATTCATTTGGTGTTCCTTACTTTAGAGTTCTTCCAACGGCTGATGCAAATGTTACCATGTCTATGGCTTGTTGCGTTTTTCTTTTGATGTTTTGGTATTACTTTACTAAAAAAGGTTTTATTGGATTTTTGAAGGAATTGACATTACATCCTTTCAATCATCCTGCATTTATTCCTTTTAACTTTGTTTTGGAATCTATTTCACTTGTTTCTAAACCTGTTTCTCTTGGGTTGCGACTTTTTGGAAATATGTTCGCAGGTGAAATGATTTTTATTATGATAGCTGCACTAATACAAGGACCAGGTCTTTCTTTTGTTCAGCCTTTATTTAGTGTACCTTGGGCGCTGTTCCATATACTGATTATTTTGCTGCAGGCTTTTATATTTATGATTCTTACCATTGTTTATTTAGCTAGTGCAGCACAAGATGAATAGTATAAATTTATTGAATATTTTGAATATATTTTAGGAGTATAAAATGGATCCAATTGGTTTGAAGATGATTGGTGCTGGTCTTATGATGGGTTTAGGTGCTTTAGGCGCTGCAATTGGTATCGGTATTTTAGCTGGAAGATTGCTCGAAGGTTTTGCTAGAAATCCTGATTTAGGTAAAGATTTACAGACTAAATTCTTCCTTGGCGTAGGTTTGACTGATGCTGTTCCTATGATAAGTTTGGTGTTTGGTTTACTGATCGTATTAGGTGTATTCTAAAATTAATTAAACTCTGTAGAGAAAAATATGCAAATAAATTGGACATTTGTAGGACAAGCAATTGAGTTCATTATTTTTGTTTGGCTCTGTATGAAGTTTATTTGGCCTCCTATTATCTCTGCTATTGAAGCGCGTCAGAAAGATATTGCCGATGGCTTAGAAGCGGCTGAAAAAGGAAGGAGAAGCTTAGAATTAGCTACGAATAATGCCAAGGAACAGATAAAACAGACTAAGAAGAAGGTTGCAGAAATAATGGATCAAGCCAATAGACAAAAGGCAAAGATTATTGATACTGCAAAACAAGAGGCTATGGAAGAGAGGAAAAACATTCTTAACCAAGCTAAAGAAGAAATTGAATCAGAAGTTAATAGAGCTAAAGAAAAATTAAGAAAGGATATTTCCGAATTAGCTTTGCTTGGTGCTCAGAAAATTATTCAGAAGAATGTTGATTCTAGTACTACTAACGATATTATCGACGATTTAGTTTCCAAAAAGTAGATGAGAATATCATATGTCAGAACTAACAACAGTAGCGCGCCCATACGCAAAAGCAGCTTTTGATTTTGCAAAAGATGGCAAGAGTATTGATAAGTGGTTTGATATGTTGCAATTCTTAAGTGCTGTTCAGCAAGATAAGAATTTTAAAGCTGTACAAAGATCTTTAGGTAACAGCAAGCTAGTTGATCTGCTCTTTAATATCTGTTCTAAACAGATTGATCAGTATTTTAAGAATTTTATAAGAATTCTTGTTGAAAATGATAGGTTAGAAGCAATTGGAGAGATTGTTTCTTTATTTCAGAATTATATGGATGAATATAATTCTGAAATGAGAGCTGAAATAGTTTCACCTGAACCTCTTTCTTCACAGAATATGAATAAATTAAGAAAATATCTTGAAGATAAGTATAGTTGTAAGGTAGATGTTGTTAATTCTATCGATAAATCATTGATTAGTGGTGTTGTTATAAAAACACCAAATGAAATTTTAGATGCAAGTTTAAAGAATAAGATAAACTCTCTTTACAGTTGTTTGTTATCCTAATGGTAAGGAAATAAAATGCAATTAAATTCTACCGAAATTGCTGATTTAATAAGAAAAAGAATTGAGCAATTTGACGTTGTTGCAGAATCAAAAAATGAAGGAACTATAGTTTCCGTTTCTGATGGTATTCTTCGCATCAACGGTTTGACCGACGTTATGCAGGGTGAAATGATTGAACTTCCTAACAATCTATACGGTCTTGCGCTTAATCTTGAACGAGACTATGTAGGTGCAATAGTTATGGGACCTTATGAAGGATTAATGGAAGGTCAGAAAGCTAGATGTACAGGTAAGATATTACAAGTTCCAGTAGGAAGAAATTTATTGGGGAGGGTTGTAAATACTCTAGGTCAGCCGGTTGACGGAAAGGGTGCTATAGAGCCTGAAAGTTATGCTCCAGTAGAAGTTATTGCTCCTGGTGTTATATCAAGAAAATCTGTATCTCAACCTATTCAAACTGGATATAAGTCCGTTGATGCCATGATTCCTATCGGTAGAGGCCAAAGGGAGTTGATCATTGGTGATAGGCAAGTTGGAAAAACAGCGTTAGCTATAGATACGATAATTAACCAAAAAAATTACGGTGTTAAGTGTATTTATGTTGCAATTGGACAAAAGGCATCGACTATTGCTAATGTAGTAAGGAAACTAGAAGAACATGGTGCTTTATCCAACACGATAGTTGTAATAGCTTCAGCTTCTGAATCAGCTTCATTACAATACTTAGCCCCTTATGCAGGATGTGCAATGGGCGAATTTTTCCGTGATTTGGGTGAGGATGCCCTTATTGTTTATGATGACTTATCGAAGCATGCTGTAGCATACAGACAGATCTCTTTGTTATTAAAGAGACCTCCTGGACGTGAAGCTTATCCAGGTGATGTATTCTATTTACATTCACGATTGCTTGAGAGGGCTGCCCGTGTAAATGAAGAATACGTAGAGAGAATTTCGAATGGAAAAGTTAAAGGAAAGAGTGGTTCCCTTACCGCTCTTCCAATCATTGAAACACAAGCTGGTGACGTGTCTGCATTTGTGCCTACCAATGTTATTTCTATAACAGATGGGCAGATATTCCTAACTACAGAATCGTTTAATTCTGGTTTAAGACCAGCTGTGGATCCTGGTATTTCTGTGTCTCGTGTTGGTGGTGCTGCGCAGACAAAAATTATGAAAAAGTTATCTGGCGGTATCAGAACAGCATTGGCTCAATACCGTGAATTGGCAGCATTTGCACAGTTTTCTTCTGACTTAGATGATGCTACAAGAACACAGCTTAATCATGGCCAGAAAGTTACCGAATTAATGAAGCAGAAACAATATTCACCTTTGTCTGTTGCTGAACAGTCGTTGATTTTGTTTGCTGTAGAAAAAGGCGCGATAGATGAGGTTGAAATAGAGAAAATTTCAGATTATCAGAATGATTTAGTTTCTTTTGCAAAGTCAAATTATGCTGAATTTATGAACAAATTAAATACTGAAGGTTTGTACGACGATAATATCGTAGCAACATTATCTGAAATTTTGGAAAAATTCGCAGAAGTTCATTAATTGATCATTATTGGACAATAGGAGTAATAGATGGCGGGTGCTAAGGAAGTTCGTACAAAAATACAAAGTGTCAAAAGTACTCAGAAAATAACTAGTGCCATGCAGATGGTTGCTGCTTCCAAAATGAAAAGAGTACAAGACCGTATGGATATGTCTAGGCCTTATGCTCATATGATGAGAAGAGTTATAAGACATATGGCAGAAAGCGGTATGGATGTTAAACATCCTTACTTGGATGAAAGGCCAACTAAAAGGATCGGATATATCATTATAAGCACTGATCGCGGACTTTGCGGAGGGTTGAATATTAACTTGTTCAAGGAGGTTGTCAGACTTTCATCTGAAAATGAAAAAAATGGTATTCAGTCTTCTCTCGCTATTATTGGCTCTAAAGGAATAGGCTTTTTTAACAGATTTAATTTCGATATTAAAGCTCAAAATTCAGGGATGGGAGATAAGCCTTCTTTGGAAAAGATAATCGGAACTGTTAAGGCGATGTTGCTAGAGTATGAACAAGATCATATCGACAAACTTTATTTGGTATTCAATAAGTTTGTTAATACGATGACTCAGCAAGTTAAGGTTCAGCAGATTTTACCGTTACCAAAAACTGATGAAAATACACCTAAAGGAAAGTGGGACTACATCTATGAGCCTGAACCTAACATGCTACTAGATGAACTTTTGAACAGATATGTTGAATCTCAAGTTTATCAAGGTGTAGTTGAGAATTTGGCTTGTGAGCAGGCAGCGCGAATGATGGCTATGAAGTCTGCTACAGAAAATGCCGAAGATCTGATTAATGATTTACAGTTGGTATATAACAAGGCTCGTCAGGCAAGTATCACTCAAGAATTAACGGAGATAGTATCAGGAGCTGCGGCTGTTTGATCTAAATAGTAGGAAAATAGAGATATGGAATTGAATAAAGAAGAAAATTTTCCAAAGGGTACAATAGTCCAAGTTATAGGGTCTGTTGTAGATGTTGAATTTACTGATAATAACATTCCTAAAGTATTTGATGCTTTAAAAGTTGTGTCTGATGGTCCTACCAAAAATTTAATTTTGGAAGTTCAGCAACAGATCGGTGGTGGTGTCGTAAGATGTATTTCGATGGGATCATCTGATGGTTTGAAACGTGGTGATGTAGCTGTTAACACTGGTTTCGGTATTAAAGTTCCTGTTGGAAAGGAAACTCTTGGTCGTATTATGAATGTTTTAGGTGTTCCTGTGGATGAAAAAGGACCGATTGGCGAACAAGAACAATGGGAAATACATCGCGCAGCACCTAGTTATGAAGAACAATCTAACACTACCGAGTTACTTGAAACTGGAATTAAAGTTATTGATTTGATATGTCCTTTTGCTAAAGGGGGTAAAGTAGGGTTATTTGGTGGTGCTGGTGTTGGTAAGACTGTAAATATGATGGAACTTATCAATAATATTGCCAAAGCACATTCCGGATTGTCCGTATTTACTGGCGTTGGTGAACGAACTAGAGAAGGTAACGATTTCTATTATGAAATGATGACTTCGAAAGTTTTGGATAAAGTTTCTATGGTGTATGGACAGATGAATGAACCTCCTGGAAACAGATTACGTGTAGCTTTAACAGGTTTAACTGTAGCGGAAAAGTTCAGGGATGAAGGTAAGGATGTATTATTATTTATAGATAATATTTACCGTTATACTCTTGCTGGTACAGAGGTTTCTGCTTTGTTGGGTCGTATGCCATCTGCTGTAGGTTACCAACCGACCCTTTCCGAAGAAATGGGAACACTGCAGGAGAGAATTACCTCAACTAAAAAAGGTTCTATTACTTCAGTTCAAGCTGTATATGTTCCTGCTGATGACTTAACTGATCCAAGTCCTGCTACCACTTTTGCTCACCTGGATGCCACAGTTGTGTTATCCAGACAGATTGCATCTCTAGGTATTTATCCTGCAGTGGATCCTTTAGATTCTACATCTCGACAACTGGATCCTTTAATTGTTGGACAAGAACATTATGAGGTGGCGCGGGATGTTCAGTCAGTATTGCAAAGGTATAAAGAGTTGAAAGATATAATTGCTATTCTTGGTATGGATGAACTGTCTGAAAATGATAAGTTGGTAGTTGCACGAGCAAGAAAAATTGAAAGATTTTTGTCTCAACCGTTCAGTGTAGCAGAAGTATTTACTGGTAAAGAAGGTAAGTATGTTCCATTAAAGGAAACTTTGAGAGGATTTAGGGGAATTATTAATGGAGAGTATGATGATTTGCCCGAACAAGCTTTTTACATGGTTGGATCTATCGACGAGGTAGTAGAAAAAGCTAAAACTCTTAAATAAAGGAATTTAGTTTATGACTGAAGAGTTACAAACGTTTCATTTAGATATTGTTAGTGCCGAGGAGAAGCTGTTTTCTGGTCGCGTAAAGACAATGCAGATTTCTGGTTCAGAGGGTCAGTTAGGAATCAGACATGGACATTCTCCATTGTTGACGTTAATGAAACCAGGTACAGTTAGATTTGTTCTTCAAGATAACACTGAAAAGGTAATGTATATTTCTGGCGGTATTCTCGAAGTTCAGCCAGAGAAAGTTACTGTTTTAGCTGACACTGTGCTACGTGCCAGTGATATTGATGAGGCTAAGGTGAAAGATGCTATTGAACAGGCTCGAGAGAAAATCAGCAAAAATAGTGGCGATATCAATTACAGTGCTGCACTAATTGAACTAGCTAAAGCTACAGCTCAGTTAAGAGTTGTAGAATTAACTAAAGGCGTATCGTCACGTGTAAAAGATAAATTAAAGTAATATATATAGTATCATGTAGAGCCCCCTTTTGTTTGCATTTTGATGCAGGTAAGAGGGGGTTTCTGTTATGTAAATATAAGATCAATCAATAATTTTAAATATGTGTTTATGCTATAATAAAGCATCGGTTGTTAGTTTTTATAAAGAGAGCATTATGGCTTTACAAATTGTTATTTTAGCAGCAGGAAAAGGTACGAGAATGAGATCATCGTTACCGAAAGTTTTGCATACAATTGCAAATAAACCAATGATAGAACATATTTACGAAACTGCTAAACTTTTAAATCCGGATCAAATTCATGTTATTTATGGCTACAATGGCGAATTTTTAAAATCTAAATTAAACCATCTTGATGTTGAATTTGTAGAACAAAAGGAACAGTTAGGTACTGCTCATGCATTAATGCAGGTACTTCCTAGTATTAAAGATGAAGATGAAGTTTTGGTTTTGTTTGGTGATACTGTATTTGTTAAAAATGAAACCTTAAAGGGACTGTTGAATGTAACTGCTGAAAATTCTTTATCTATTTTGACATGTAAAGTTGATGATCCTTTTGGATTGGGAAGAATTGTAAGAGATGCAAACGGTAGATTCGAAAGAATTGTAGAACAGAAAGATGCAAGTCAAAACGAACTTAAAATAAAAGAAATTAATACCGGCGTTTGTTGTGGAAAAGCTGAAATTTTCAAAAAACTTATAAATTTGGTTGGTTGTTCTAATAGTCAGAAAGAATATTATTTGACTGATATTTTTTCGATTGCTCTTTCTAAAGGGTACTCTGTAAATACTTTTGTATCTGATGATCAAACGGAGTCTTTAGGAATTAATGACCATATACAGCAGGCAAAAATGGAACGAATTTATCAGCAAAAAAGTGCAGAAAAGTTAATGAAAGCAGGTCTTACTTTGTTGGATCCTAATAGGTTTGACTTACGAGGAAGTCTAGAGTTTGGTACTGACGTTATTATTGATATAAATGTTATTGTCGAGGGAAATGTTGTATTGGGCAATAATGTTAGAATTGGTGCAGGTTGCATTTTGAAAGATTGTATTATTGAAGATGGTAGCGTAATCAGTCCCTATTCTATAATTGAATCATCTCATATTCATAATGAGAATACCATAGGTCCATTTGCTAGATTAAGGCCTGGTTGTGAATTACAAGATCAAGTTCACGTTGGTAATTTTGTTGAAGTTAAAAATTCCAAGATTGATTTTGGCACAAAAGCCGGTCATTTAACTTATATCGGTGACAGTGAAGTTGGAAAGAACGTTAATTTTGGAGCGGGAACTATCACGTGTAATTATGATGGAGCTAATAAACATAAAACAATTATAGGTGACGATGTTTTTGTTGGATCAGATACTCAGTTTGTTGCACCTGTTAATATTAGTAATGGGGCAACAATAGGTGCTGGCTCAACTATAACCAAAGATATTAATGAAAATGAATTGGTAATAACCCGTGTTCCACAAAGACATATTCAAGGTTGGAAACGTCCTGTAAAGAAAAAGGGAGTATAAAAATGTGTGGAATAGTAGGTGCTGTAGCGCAACGAGATGTTATTGATATTCTGTTAGAGGGATTAAAACGTCTGGAATATCGTGGCTATGATTCTGCAGGAGTAGCAGTAGTTAACAACAAAAATGAATTAGTTCGCGTAAGAAGTGTTGGGAAAGTTAGTGAACTGGTAAAGAAAATTGAAGATAATCCGCAGGAAGGTTCATTAGGAATTGCTCATACTAGGTGGGCAACACACGGTAAACCATCAGAAAATAATGCTCATCCGCACAAATCAGGAACAGTAGCGTTGGTACATAACGGTATTATAGAAAACTTCCAGGAATTAAAGGATGAACTGATAACAAAAGGATATACTTTCGAATCTGATACTGACACGGAAGTTATGGCTCATCTGATAAACAGCTATAAAAAAGAATCCGGTGAATTGCTTGAGGCTGTAAAGAAAACTGTAGCTAGACTGAAAGGAGCATACGGAACAGCTGTTATAGATTCAGAGGAGCCTAAGACTATGGTTGTAGCTCGTTGTGGTTCTCCTCTGGTGATAGGTCTTGGAATTGGAGAAAATTTTGTAGCCTCGGACCAGTTGGCACTTTTGCCTGTAACACATAATTTCATATATTTGGAAGAAGGTGACATAGCAAAAATAACAAGAAAGACAGTTCAGATCTATGATAAGAATGGCAATGAAGTAAAAAGAAAAACTGTATCAAGTGACATAAGCTGCGACAGCGCAGACAAAAAAGGCTATTCGCACTATATGCTGAAAGAAATCTATGAACAGCCTGTTGCTATCAATAATACTGTGGATGGAAGAATAACTGATAGTTCATTTATACCTGGAGTATTTGGAGAAAAAGCCCAGGCTCTTCTCTCACAGATAGAGAATGTAAAAATTGTTGCCTGCGGAACATCGTATCATGCAGGTCTTGTAGCAAGATACTGGCTGGAGGAACTGGCTGGAGTAACCTGTAGCGTAGAGATTGCATCAGAATACAGGTATAGAAAGTCAGTAACGCCGAAGAACAGTCTATTTGTTACTTTGTCCCAGTCTGGCGAAACTGCAGATACCCTTGAGGCATTGAGATTATCGAAGAAACAGGGGTATTTGGCATCATTATCTATCTGTAATGTTAACGGCTCATCTCTTGTACGTGAATCTGATTTTTCATTTTTAACCAAGGCTGGTGTAGAAATTGGTGTTGCATCGACGAAGGCATTTTTGACTCAGTTAATATCATTGCTGATGTTATGTGGTTGTCTTGGTGTTTCTAAAAAAACAATAGATGCAGATAAAGAAAATCAAATAATATCTTCAATAAAGAAATTACCAAGCTTTATAGAAAATATACTCAACCTGGATACGCAACTGGCAATTCTTGCAAAAGATTTCATAAAGAGTAGTAGCTGTATATTCCTTGGCAGGGGAATAAACTGGCCTGTAGCTATGGAAGGTGCTTTGAAACTTAAAGAAATCAGTTATATTCACGCAGAAGCATATGCGGCTGGTGAATTGAAACATGGTCCTATAGCATTGATAGACGAAAATATGCCGGTTGTTATTGTGGCACCTAATAATGATCTTCTAGAGAAACTGAAGTCAAATGTACAATCTGTGTTAGCAAGAAACGGAAGAGTATATATTTTTGCAGACCCTCAGTCAGATATCGAAACTATGTTTGGCAACAATGAGAATTGTAAAATCATCAACATGCCGTATGTTGATGATTTGGTTTCCCCTCTCGCGTATACTGTACCTTTGCAACTGCTTGCATATCATGTAGCAGTTTTGAAAGGAACTGACGTTGATCAGCCAAGAAATCTAGCAAAAAGTGTTACAGTAGAGTAGTTTATTTTTTTAATAGTTTATGGGATGTTGTTATGGAAGATAAAATTGTGCGTATCATTTCGTCTATACCAATATCTCGTGTTTGCTATTTAGAGATAAATGTTAACAGTTCTAGTGATAAGCTTATTGACTTCAGTGTTGACGAAGATAATTTACTTTTTTTTGTTAAATTTATATTTAATGATAATTGTGATTATTCTTATTTTCTTGACTGTGTAAGTAGAACCATCAAACAAATGAGTAATGTTTCACGTGAAACATTACTTGAATTATTAAATTCCAAAGTTTCACTGATACAAAAAGGATTCTTTTTCTTAAAAGGTATTGATAGCGAGTTTCAAGGTAGTCCAATTCGAAAAATAATAGTGAAAGTTAAAAATCAACACGGTCTTCATGCCCGCCCTACAACTGTACTAACGAAGATAGTACAACGATTTCAATCAAAAATATGGATAAAGAAAAATAAAGAACAGATAGTAAATGCAAGAGATTTTCTTCAAGTCCTTACATTAGAGATAAAAAATAATGATGTAATTGAGATTTTATCTCAAGGACCAGATTCAGGTGATGCTTTGATTTGTTTAGAACAAGCTTTTGAAGAACAGTTATCTGATGATTTTTATGCTAAATTTTTAGATGGAATAAAAATTTAGTATTAGGTCATAAAACTATGATTTTTTAGACTGTTCTGAGAGAAATTATACAATCTGAAATAAGGTTAATTTCACTCTATTCTTACATGTAACTTTTGCGAGATATACATCATATTTCTGTATAAAAATATTTTTTTAGGATATGCCGTAAAACTCCTCAGTTATGTGTTCTACTGCAATGTTTTGTAATTGATCGGAAATGATTTTTTATCCCCTTTTTTTATGATGTAAATATGGCAAAAATATTTATTGATTTACATCACACTCCTATGCAATTTTGTTTTTTTTACCTTCAAAAAAATTTTTTTATAAACGATTTTAAGGATCGTTTCGATCCATCTGAGCCACTTGATTTTTGCGGTGACCTTTTTGACCCCAAATGCAAAAGGTGTGCTTATAGCGATCCAGAACGAAGATTCTCAACGTATTTTTCTTGTGTCTACAAGCCTCTTCA